>Ga0209136_1000109_pt1 | contig 60626 bp, 53 predicted proteins | sample SaaInl0LU_22_DNA_FD_184640 | JGI IMG/M metagenome (GOLD analysis project Ga0209136, IMG submission 184640) | Marine microbial communities from expanding oxygen minimum zones in the Saanich Inlet - ESP_90LU_22_DNA (SPAdes) (version 2) | ecosystem: Environmental > Aquatic > Marine > Intertidal... | reverse complement strand
TGTTTCAAACAGAAGACGATGAAATTCTTGTCAACGAAGTGGCGCCAAGAACCCACAACAGTGGTCATTACAGCATCGAAGCTTCGGTAACCAATCAGTTTGAACAACACTTGCGAACCGTTTTAAATTTGCCACTAGGAGCTACAGAAAGCAAATGTGCTGGAGTGATGGTGAATTTGGTAGGTGCCGAAAATTTTTCGGGAGCTGTCGTGTATCAAGGAATGGAAGAAATTTTAGACATGAATGGCGTGACGCCACATATTTATGGCAAAAAACAAACCAGACCTTTCCGAAAAATGGGACACGTAACCATTGTAGATCAAAATTTAGAAGTGGCCAGAGCCGTCGCAGAAAAAGTAAAAAATACCATTAAAGTGATTGCTCACTAAGATTTTTTTAAATTAGCAGTCAAACAAAAACACACAAAGATGAAAGTAGCAATTATCATGGGAAGCGATTCAGACCTTCCGATCATGCAAGAAGCAATCGATATTTTAAAGGAATTTAAAATAGAGATGGAAGTGGACATTGTGTCTGCACACCGCACCCCTGAAAAATTGGTTGATTTTTCTACTTCTGCGCATAAAAAGGGTTTTTCAGTGATTATTGCAGGTGCCGGAGGTGCGGCGCATTTGCCCGGAATGGTGGCCTCCATGAGTCCTTTGCCGGTGATTGGTGTTCCAGTGAAATCAAGAAATTCAATTGATGGATGGGATTCGGTATTGTCTATTCTACAAATGCCAGGAGGAGTTCCTGTGGCAACCGTGGCTTTGGACGGGGCGAAAAATGCGGGTATTTTAGCCGCACAGATTCTTGGTGCCTCACATCCGGAAGTCTTGGAAAGAATCATTGCTTACAAAGAAAGTTTGAAAGCCAAAGTAATGGCTGCTTCTGAAAACATGAAAAACAGATAGCATGTTTTGCAAACACAAAAAAAGCGCCTTTTTTAAGGCGCTTTTTTTGTGGGGTTTTCTAAGAATTGCCATGCAACGCACCGATGCTTTCTTTCTTTGCTCAATTTCTCTCATTGCAAAATAAGTAAGGTGCTCAACTGGAAACCAGAAACCGCTTTGCTCGGTACAGCGATTGCCAAAAAACACTTATTGAACGTATATAGCCCATTGGATAATATTATTTTATTTTTATACAGCATTGAGAAGGAGGAACCAAAGTTTCTGTTGTCTAAAAATAGAAAGTCCTTTAAACACCTATTTAAAAGGAAAAAGGATTGATTTAAAACGACTTAAAAAATGAAATAGAAAATAAAAATAAACACCACTGAAGTTTAGCAACAAGTTGTGTTTCATGTGAAAAACGAAATTTGAAATGGCACCAACCGAATTTGAAAATCATCAAGTATTTGAGAAACTTGACCAAATCAGTTCTCGAATAGAGGAAAAAGAATTAAGAAAATTAATTGGTGTTGACGGCATTAATTTTTTTGAAACAGCAATTAGTTATCTAAAAGATCGATTAAAACTTACAATTCCAACGATTGTCCAAGAAGCTGAATTGACCAACATTTCAAAAGAAATTGAAAATTCGCTAACTCAAATAAACGCTTTCGTAGGAAACAAAAATACAGGTCATATAACAAATGCTACTAACCATTTGTACACTGCAACCTCAAGAGGTCGAAATTTGCCTTTGCCCTTTACAACAAACGGTTTTGACTTTTCAAAGAACATTGTAAACTTTGAAAAAATCACAAAAGAGAAATACGACCAATTAGAAACAGAAAACAAAGAACTTAAAAAGCAATTTGACGCTCTATCTAAAAAACTTGAAGAAACTGACAAAGCTTTAGAGAATGTAAATACTACTTTAAAACAAAAGGAGTTAAAAATACAAAACTTAAATAAGTCGTTTCAAACAAACTTTGAGACAATAAAAACATCTGCAACTCAAAATTACGAACAAGACAGAAAAACTTTTAGAGCTGAATTCGAAAAATCCAAAAAGGCATTAGCAAAGGAAGTTGAAGACTTAAAGTCCGAAATAAATACAGGTACTGGCCAAATAATAAAGGATTTAGAAGCTAAACTTGAAGAAGCTAAAAAAATCGTAGGAGTTGTAAGTGACAAAGCTGTTACAGGAAACTACCAAAAAGTAGCAAATAGCCACAAAACAACAGCTGATGTATTTAGAGTTATTGCGATAATTCTTATGATTTGTCTATCTGGAATTCTAATATATACAATATGGGATATTAGCGGAGAAAACTTTGATTGGACAAAATCATTGATTAGAATTTTGGCAGCAGCAGCACTTTCTTATCCTGCAACATATGCAGCAAGAGAATCAAGCAAACACAGAAAACTTGAAGTACTGAATCGAAAAGCTGAATTGGAATTGACAGCTATTAACCCATTTATTGAATTATTACCTGAAACACAGAAACAAACTATCAAAGAAAAATTAGTTGAAAAATACTTTGGAAATAGCGGAAATTTAATGAATGATTTAGACGACAAAAAAGAAGAAGATGTTTCTTTAAGTTCAATCGAGAGAATAATGAAAATGTTGCTTCCATTTATAAAAAAGTAAAACACTATCCACAACAATGGCTCTAAGTAAATGCTTGCCTGCCTGTTGGCAGACAGGTTCTCACCAACTTCTAAAAATCTGCGAGGATTTTCAGTTTGGTGTTTACTTGCAAACTTAAGTGCTAAACCACGCAACTTCTCATAGCCGAGACCGCAACAAATCCATTTTTGAAAAATGCTCATTTCAATAACGTACATTGAAAAAACAAAAAACCCGCAACAGATGTTGCGGGTTTTGTACTCGAGATGGGACTTGAACCCATACGGACCTTACAGTCCACTGGATTTTAAGTCCAGCGTGTCTACCAATTCCACCACTCGAGCGTTGGAATTTTTTTTGAGCGAAAGACGGGATTTGAACCCGCGACCCTCACCTTGGCAAGGTGATGCTCTACCCCTGAGCTACTTTCGCAGTTTGTTCTATCCGAACAAGGCTTTTCTAGGATGAATAGCGATGGCAAATATAGTATTTATTATAAGATTTCAACAAATTTTGAAAGCTAATTTTTACAAGTATTTAGAAAATTTTAGCCCTTTTGAAAGAAATAGATTTTGAACACAATATTGGCCTGCTCTTTGAGAAGTATGATTTTCTTATTGCGGAGGAAAACGTTGAGTTAAATAATGACAATAGGTGGTTAAAATGCAAGCACGAAGAAGCGAAGAGATGTTGTATTTTTGTATTGAAAAAGAAAAGAGTGGTATGAAGAATAAATTTTTTAAAAAACGCAGCATTGCAGGGTGGATGCTCCTTGTAGTTGCTTGTTTTCAAATATGGGCAAAAGCGCCTTCTCCCGCAGTGGCAGTCGAAAAAGTAAATGGCAAAGCCTTTCGTTTGTATGTCAAAACACTCGACGAGGAAGCCATAGTAGAGATAACAAATCAAGCAGGAGAAGTATTGTTGACCGAGGTGTTGGCAAAAGGATACATCTACCGGAAAACCTATGACATCTCAGACTTGCCAGGTAACATTTATTATGTAAAAGTCAGTGATCCTCTTTCTACCAAGGAGTTTGCGGTACTCGAAGACCGTGTGCAGTTGTTGAAAGATGAAAAGAAAACGACAACGGACACAAAATAACAAAGAATTTGTTTGGGCATAAAAAAAAGAGAAGTTGAAAAACTTCTCTTTTTTTGTTGACCCACAAGGACTCGAACCTTGACTGACGATACCAAAAACCGGAGTGCTACCATTACACCATGGGTCATTCCAATTAGCGTTGCTAATTCGGCATTTGAAAATAAGATACTTCCATTTGCGGGTGCAAATTTAAGGGAAAGTTTCAATCATACAAACATTTTTTTGTTTTTTTACAAGTATTTTTTTGATTTCAGAAGACAGATTCAAAGGCCTGGCAATCCCGTTTGGAAAACAAGACTTTTCTCCGAGCAGGGATTTCACGAAAATTAAGAAGTCAGGTCCGTTGAAATTGTTAAATTCGCAACAAGATATTTTTTTCAGAAAGACTATGTTTTTAGAGAATTACAAAAAAGCAAATATTGTATTGGGCTGGTTGGTGTTTGCCATTGCCCTAGTTACCTACACTTTGACACTCGAGCCTACGGTGAGTTATTGGGATTGCGGAGAATACATTTCAACCGCGGTAAAATTGGAAGTAGGGCATCCACCTGGAGCCCCTTTGTTTCAGATGTTGGGAGCGTTCTTTGCGATGTTTACTTCGGAATTGACCGAAATTGCCAAAATGGTGAATTTTATGTCTGGTTTGGCCAGTGCATTTGCCATATTGTTCATGTTTTGGACGGTGACAAATCTCGCAAAAAAATTGGCCTTAAAGTCAGGAAGTTTTTCTGAAGGAAAAGCCATTGCCGTATTGGGAAGTGGCTTGGTCGGTTCTTTGGCCTATGCTTTTTCCGATAGTTTTTGGTTCAGCGCTGTAGAGGCAGAAGTTTATGCGATGTCGTCCTTTTTAATGGCGCTTTTGTTTTGGTTGGCCTTGAAATGGGAAAATGAAATGGACAAGCCCAGAGGAAACAAATGGCTTTTGTTGATTTGTTTTGTAGTTGGATTGTCTTTTGGCGTCCACATTCTATCCCTGTTGGTAATCCCGGCCATTGTTTTCGTTTATATCTATAAAAATTACCCCACATTGACGCCCAAACAATTTGTTTTCGCCAATGTTGCCGCCGTTTTGGTCTTGGCATTTGTGTTTAAATTTTTGTTTCCCTTTACCTTGCGATTTTTCAGCGTTTCCGAATTGTTCTTTGTAAACACCATCGGATTGCCTTTCAACTCAGGTAGTGTGGTCGCAGGTTTGGCTTTGGTGGCCGCTTTCTATTTTGGATTGAAGTACACACGACAAAAAAGACAATTTTTAGCAAACACCCTTATTTTGGCTGTATTGTTTATCATGATTGGTTTTTCTTGTTGGCTCATGTTGCCCATTCGAGCCAATGCCAATACAACCATCAATGAAAACAACCCGTCGAGTGCAAGAGAATTGTTGGCCTATTACAACCGAGAACAATATGGAGATGCCAATGTTTTTTACGACACGTACTATTCCTTTAGTTACGATCGGACACAAAAAACAGATGCCACCGGAACTCCGATTTATAAAAACGACAAGCCCAAATATGAAAAAGATCACAAAACAGGAAAATATGTGATTGTAAACAATTACAAAAATGCCTTGCCGGTTTATACAGATACGCACAAAGGGTTCATTCCCCGAATGCCAAATCCGGCAGTCATCGAAAATTACAAATCCATTGCAGGGATTCATCCCAATAGCAAAGAACGCCCTTCTTTTTCTCAGAACATATATTTCATGATGACCTATCAATTTGGCTATATGTACGGAAGGTATTTGATGTGGAACTTTGTAGGTAGGCAAAATGACGTACAAGGGAACCTGGACATTGAAAACGGAAATTGGCTCAGTGGCATCCGGTTTTTAGACGAAATGCGCTTGGGCCCTCAGCACAATTTACCCACAGATGCAAAAGAGAATAAAGGGAGAAATACCTATTACTTTTTGCCGTTTATCTTAGGAATCATCGGCCTGATTTTTCAATTGAAAAAAGACCAGAATAATTTTTATACCCTCTTTTTGTTTTTTGTTTTTACCGGTTTTGCCATCATTTTTTACACCAATCCCAAACCTTTTGAACCCAGAGAAAGAGATTATGCTGTGGTCGGCTCTTTTTACGTATTTGCCCTATGGATTGGTTTTGGAGTGTACGCTTTGTACGACTATACCAAAGGATTGTTGCCTGCAAAAGTCCGCGCTCTTGGGATTTCAGGACTTGCTCTTTTGGCCGTGCCTGCTTTGATGGCTTTCGAAAATTGGGACGATCACGATCGTTCCGGGAAATACACGGCGCATTTCAATGCAAAAGCCTATTTGGATTCTTGTCAAAAAGATGCCATTATGTTTACCATTGGAGACAACGACACCTTTCCACTTTGGTATTTACAAGAAGTAGAAAACTACCGAACAGACATAAAATTGGTCAATACAAGCCTGTTTGCAACCGATTGGTACATCGATCAAATGAAACGAAAAACCTACGAGGCAGCCCCAATTCCGTCCCAATTGACCCATGACCAATACAAACACGGGACCCTAGATGTTGCGTATCATTTTCCGCAAACAGAAGCAAGATGGGATCTCAAAAATTTCATGACCTGGTTGTCCTCAGCGGACGAAAGAACCTATTTTGAAACAGAAAACGGTCACAAAGAAAAGTTTTATCCAACCAACAAATTACGCCTGCAAGTGGATAAAAAGACGGTGCTGGAAAGTGGTCTTGTAGCATTGAAAGACTCAGCAGCCATTGTACCCTATATCGACATTGATATTGATGAACAGGGTTTGACAAAAAATAGAATTTTAATGCTCGATATCCTGGCAAACAACAATTGGAAACAAGCTCTTTATTTTACAGGAGGCGCCAATGCAGCAGAAGAATACATTTGGTTGAAAGATTACCTACAGTTGGATGGCTTGGCGTATAAATTTGTACCCATCCGTACACCCAACAACAATGGAATTTTTGAACTAGGAAGAATTGATTCTGAGGCACTATACAAAACCATCAAAAATTGGTCTTGGGACAAAATAGACAATAATCGAATTTACCTCGATGTAGAATCCAGAAAAAATTCCATTTCTTTTCGAAACAATATGTTTCGTCTCGCAAAACAGCTGATTCAAGAAGAAGACACCAGTCGTGCCGAAGAAATATTAGACCTAAGTCTCGAAAAAATGCCCATCGAAAAATACGGACATTACGGGATCTGTTTGAGTTATCCCGAATTGTATTACCGCATCGGAAAGATCGAAAAAGCGCGAAACGTTTCAGAGAGATTGATTCGTATTTTCGATGAGAGATTGCGTTATTACGCGGGTTTCAATGAACATTATTTAGAGGCTATTTTTGATGGAATCGAACGCAATCTAAACATGTACAGAAGTGTATTGGGAGATGCGGACCGCTTTGAGGAAGATCAAACCTATCTCGCGACATTGCAGTCAGCATTTGTGGAGAGTATCCAGCAATTTGAATACCTGATGGGAGAAGAATAACATTTTTCGAAAGCAAACGAAAACCATACTTTCGGGTCGAGAAAACCAAGGAAAATTATCAAAGAAATCAGTTGAAAAATGCATTCTTTATTTGTCAAAATACCAAAATGGCTTCAGAAAAAATTCCCTCGTTTGGTCTGGCGTGTAGCTACTTCTCAAAAAGAAATTTATTTGACTTTTGACGATGGGCCCACCCCAAAGGTTACGCAGTGGGTACTCCAAGAATTGGAAAAATACGAGGCAAAAGCAACTTTTTTTTGTATTGGTAAAAACACAAAAGCACATCCTGAAATTGTCAAAGAATTGAAAAAAAGGGGGCATAGCATAGGGAATCACACCTGCAATCATGTGAACGGATGGCACGCAAGCACTCAAAGTTACATCGAAGAGATCGAACAAACACAAAAGATCTTTGATGAAACAATGGGAAGCAGCTCATTTTTGTTCCGACCTCCCTATGGAAAAATAAAACCCGCCCAAGCAAAGGCCTTGATTCAAAAAGGGTTTCAAATTGTGATGTGGGAAGTTTTGAGTGCAGATTTTGACAAAAAAACAAGTCCAGAAAAAAGTTTCCAAAACGTGCTGAAAAACACAACGTCAGGTTCGATTGTTGTGTTTCATGACAGTGTCAAAGCTTCTAGAAATCTGCAACATGCACTTCCAAAAGTTTTGCACCATTTTTCAGAAAAAGGTTTTGCGTTTAAGAGCCTTCCAGTGGATTAACCGTACTGTTCTACCAAACCAATAAGAGTGTTTGCATCCAAATCTCCAGATTGACGCCATTTCATGACCCCCTTTTTGTAGATGATAAAAGTAGGATTTGCTTTTACTTTCAAAGCATCTGCCAACACTTCATTTTTCTCAATATCAATTTTGATGACTTTCGCTTTGTCTCCCAATGCAGCAACAACATCGCGCAGGACTTCGTGAGGGTTTTCTCCTGTTTGATCCCATTCAAAATAAAAATCAATCAAAACAGGAATGTCTAAATTGATAAGTTCTCCAAATTTTGTCATATTTCGTACGCTTTTTTTTAAAAATTAAATTTTCGATTTCAAAAAATCCAAAACTTCCTTGCAAGATACTGTATTTATGTTGTTTATGAAAATTAAATTGAAGGAGCAGCTTTGGCGTAGTTTGTCTCTCTCTCCAAGGCAGCAAATTCTGCCATTAAGAGCCCAGTCAAAAGAGCTTGGTTTTCATAAAATTACAATATCTTTAACCCTCTAACGGGCAAAATTTACAATTAGTATCTAAAATTTTTTTCCCAGAAACACAATTCAAAAATAATACTAGTAAATTAAGAACAGATGGTAAAAAATGAACAGAGCATGCGAGGCAATTGGGTTGCAATCTCCATTATTGCGGGAGTGTTTTTTATATTCGGATTCGTCACCTGGATCAATGGAGCCCTGATCCCTTTTATGAAGACAATCAATGAGTTGACCGAAGCACAGTCCTATTTGGTCGCTTCGGCCTCCTATATAAGTTTTGTGGTCATGGCATTGCCAGCTTCAAAAATATTAAGCATAATAGGCTATCGAAAAGGAATGTCTTTGGGTCTCATGATCATGGCGATCGGTGCTTTGTTGTTCATACCCGCTGCTGAGGCTCGAACGTATTGGGTGTTCTTAACAGGTATTTTTATCCAAGGAATAGGGATGACCCTTTTACAAACCGCGGCAAACCCTTACATCACGATTTTAGGCCCCATTGAAAGTGGCGCCAAACGCATCGCCATCATGGGGATTGCCAATAAAATTGCAGGGGCTTTGGGCTCCTTAATATTCGGCGCCCTTCTGTTGGCTGGAATGGACGATGTCAAAGAAAAGCGAAGCGCAATGTCTCAAGCTGAAAAAGCGATGCTCCTGGACGGTATGGCAGACAGCGTCGTTCTACCGTACATCATCATGGCGGTTGTATTGGTGGTTTTAGGTTTGCTCATTAGAAAAGCTCCATTGCCCAATTTAGAAGCAATTTCCGAGGAAAATTTGACAACAGACGAAACGACCAAAACCAGTATCTTTCAATTCCCACATTTGTGGTTGGGTGTATTGACATTGTTTGTCTATGTGGGTGCCGAAGTTATTGCAGGAGATACCATCATAGCCTACGGAATTTCTTTAGGATTTGCAGCCGAAGAAGCCAAGTTTTTTACCACATTTACACTTTTGGCAATGGTAGCAACCTATGCTTTGGGAGTCGTTTTGATTCCAAAATACATAAAGCAAAGAACAGCTCTTATCATCAGTGCCGCCTTGGGCATCCTTTTCAGTATTTGTATTTTGATTACAAATGAATTTATGTCCATTTTGTTTGTTGCTGCTTTGGGAATTTCAAATGCTTTGGTCTGGCCCGCGGTTTGGCCCTTGACTTTGGAAGGTCTCGGAAAGTTTACAAAAACAGCCTCTGCTTTGTTGATTATGGCCATTTCAGGAGGGGCTCTTATTCCTCCCTTGTACGGTAGATTGGTAGATGCTGAAAAGCACAAATTGATTTTGACAGGAGTTGAACAATTAGAAGCCACAGCAAGTGCCGCGCAAAGCAGTTATTGGATTTTGATTCCCTGCTATGCCCTCATATTGTTTTTTGCCCTGAAAGGACATGGCTACAAAAATTGGAATCGGTAATTAAATTTCGTTCTTTTGCACCGGACGAATCGAAACAAATACAAAAATATGATCATTGTTTTAATAGGATATATGGGCTCTGGAAAATCTTCGATCGGGAAGAAATTGTCAAAAAAACTAAGATGCAATTTGATTGATTTGGACGATTTTATTGTGGAAAAAGAAAAGGCAAGCGTCAAAGAAATATTTGCGACCAAAGGGGAGATTTACTTTAGAAAAAAAGAAGAAGCGTATCTGAAAGAACTTTTGACACTAGACAACGATACCATTTTGTCTTTGGGAGGTGGAACCCCTTGCTTTGGCAATAACATGCAGTATGTTTTGGAAGCCAAAAACACAAAAACCATTTATTTGAAATCTTCTGTAAAAAATTTGACAGACAAACTATTCTTGAAAAAAAGCAAGCGCCCTTTGATTGCCGCTATTGAAACAAAAGAAGCCTTGGCGGAATTTATTGGAAAACACTTGTTTGAGCGCTCGCCTTATTACAGCCAAGCGGCCCATCATGTGGCAACAGACAACAAATCTAAAAAAGAAGTCGTTGCAGAGGTCCTAAGTTTGCTTTGATTTCTTTCTTGCAACGAGATTTTATTTTATGGTTGAGAGCGGTTTCAAAAGCTTCCATAGGTGGCCCGTATTTTTCAAACTTATTTCTGTACATTTACTTTTTCATTAACTTTTTATTTTATGGCAGCTCAAAAAAGGGTGTTTTTATTAGATGCTTTTGCATTGATTTTTAGAGGGTATTACGCATTGATCAAAAATCCGAGAATCAATTCCAAAGGAATGGATACCTCAGCCATTTTAGGTTTTACCAATTCCTTATTGGATGTTATCCGAAGAGAAAAACCAGACCTATTGGCAGTCGCATTTGACAAAGGAGGTTCTTCGGTGAGAAAAGAAGCATTTTCGGAATACAAGGCCAATCGACAAGAAACTCCAGAAGCCATTAAAATTGCGGTGCCTTATATTCATAAAATTTTAGAGGCCATGAACATTCCGATCGTTGAAAGAGAAGGAATTGAAGCAGATGATTTGATTGGGACACTATCCAAACAAGCAGAAAAAGAAGGGTTTCAGGTGTACATGGTTACTCCCGACAAAGACTATGCGCAGTTGGTTTCAGAAAACATATTTATGTACCGTCCTGCTCGAATGGGGAACGGCATAGAGATTTGGGATGTGGAAAAAGTAAAAGAAAAATTTGAAATTGAAAACCCATTGCAAGTCATCGACTATTTGGGCATGATGGGAGATGCCGTAGACAATATACCCGGTTTGCCTGGAGTTGGAGACAAGACAGCCAAAAAATTCCTGAAAGCTTATGGCAGCATGGAAGGCTTGTTTGAAAACACCCATGAACTCAAAGGCAAGATGAAAGAAAAAGTCGAAGCCAATCAAGAATTGGGCTTGCTTTCAAAAAAATTGGCCACCATCCTTTTAGATTGTCCTGTAGAATTCAATGCTGAAGACTATCTATTGTCGTCACCTGATTTTCAGAAAGTGACCGATGTCTTTCAAGAATTGGAATTCAGAAGGTCTTTGGAAACGGTTCAAAAGCTTTTTAAAAGTCCTGAAGTCGCAACAGGAGCACCAGAGGCCATAAAAACAGAAACGACCTCTCAAGAAAAAACCGCGCCGGCAGCGCCCTCACAACTCGATTTGTTTGCCAGTCCTTTGACAGAAGAAAAGCCTGTGCACACAGGTTTTCAAAATGTGACAACTTCAAAGAACGTTTATCAATATGCAGACACTCCTGTAGCGCAAAAGTTATTGCTGCACTACCTGCGCAAACAGAAGGCGGTTTGTTTTGGAGTTGAGACAGATGCTTTGGGCTTGAGCATCGTGGGGATTTCTTTTTCTTATGAAAAAGGCAAAGGGTATTATTTGCCTTTTCCAAAAGAAGAAAGAACGAGGGAAGCTATTTTACAGCAATTCAAATTGTTTTTTGAGGACGAAAGTATTGAAAAAATTGGACACAATTTAAAAAGAGATCTCAAGGTATTGGGCCAGTTTGGCATGCAGGTACAAGGGGCTTTGTTTGATACGCAACTGGCGCATTATTTACTAAATCCAGACATGCGACATCAGTTAAATGTGTTGGCAGAAACCTATCTAAATTACCAATCCATAAAAAAAGAGAGTATTGTAGGAAAAGGAAAATCTCAGATAGGTTTTCAAGAAGCAGAACTCAAAAAGCAAGCAGATTTTGCTGTGGAAGAAGCAGACATCGCTTGGCAGTTGAAAAGTGTTTTTGAAAAAGAGCTCGAAGAAAATGACTTGATGGAATTGTACACGACCATCGAAATTCCATTGTTGAGAGTGTTGGCAAAAATGGAGATCGAAGGGATCAATCTAAATACTGCTTATCTTCAACAATTGTCTACAGAAATAACAAAAGACATAGAAGTACTCGAAAAAAATATTTATGCAGTGGCAGGAGAAGATTTTAATTTGGCTTCTCCAAAGCAATTGGGCATTGTTTTGTTTGAGAAAATGAATTTGGTTGAAAAACCTAAAAAAACAAAAACAGGACAATACGCCACCAACGAAGACGTACTTTCAAAGTTAGCAAGTGAACACGAGATTGTGCGACAAATATTAGAATGGAGAGGTTTGGTAAAACTAAAAAGCACGTATATTGATGCACTACCTGCAGAAGTCAATCCAAAAACAAAAAGAATACACACCACTTATGGTCAGACTGTAGCCGCCACTGGAAGGTTGAGTTCCAACAATCCAAATTTGCAAAACATCCCGATTCGTACAGCAAGAGGACGACAGGTAAGAGAAGCTTTTGTGCCCCGCGATGAAGATTACATCCTTTTTGCCGCGGATTATTCGCAGATAGAACTGCGAATCATTGCAGCCATTAGCAAAGAAGAAAACATGATCCAAGCCTTTAAGGAAGGGCAAGACATTCATGCAACAACTGCGGCGAAAGTATTCAATGTACCACTGAAGGAAGTAACACGAACGCAAAGAAGCAACGCAAAAGCTGTCAATTTTGGGATTTTATATGGGCAAGGAGCTTTTACCTTGGCAGACCAAACAGGAATGACGCGAAAAGAAGCAAAAGCATTGATTCAGGCCTATTACGAAACCTATCCAACCTTAAAATCCTACATGGCAAAGCAAGTAGATTTTGCCAGAGACCATGGCTATGTTGCAACGGTGTTGGGGAGAAAACGGTATTTGAAAAACATCAACTCTCAAAATGGGATGGTGCGCTCTGGAGACGAGCGAAATGCTGTCAATGCTCCTATTCAAGGGTCCGCAGCTGACATCATAAAAATTGCAATGATCAATATTCAAAGAAAACTAGAAGAAAAAAACTGGAAATCTAAAATGTTGTTACAAGTGCACGATGAGCTCGTGTTTGACATGCACAAAGAAGAAAGAGCAATCTTAGAGCCGATGATTAAAAATGAAATGGAGAAAGCATTTCAACTAGAAGTTCCGCTTGATGTAGAAGTTGGAGTAGGTGAAAATTGGTTGCAAGCACATTGATTTTTTACACAATGAAAAAGACACTTCAAAAAATAAGTTTTTTACTTTTACTGTTCAGTCTGTTAGGAATTTCTTTGAAAAAAGAGAAGACATCCACATTGCTTGTAAAAATTGAAAACATCCAAAACCCAAAGGGTTTTGTCTATGTGACCATCTATGACAAGGCTGATAGTTTTCCCGAAAATGGAAAAGAGTTGAAAAGAAAAAAGGTACAACCTACCGCGTCAATTGCAGAAGTAGTTTTTGAAATACCCAATGGAACTTACGCGATAGCTTCCTATCAGGACGTCAACGAGAATCAAAAACTCGACAAAACATTCGTGGGGTATCCAAAAGAGCCTTTTGGTTTCAGCAATAATTTCAAACCAAGGTTTTCAAAACCTGCTTTTGAAGACTGTTCTTTTCGAGTCTCAGAAGTCAGCAAAGAAATTCAAATTTCTCTGATCGATTGAATTGAAAAAAATCAATTTTTTGATGTAGAAATCCCATTCCTATACGCGGAGAAAACACTTGGAGTCCTCAAAATTGTCAAGCTTCTATAAAAGAGCAATTTATAGCGAGTTTGAGGATGATTTTACAAAACAAAATAAGACGCTTTTTTTATTTTAATTCAGCGGTTGTTCAATAGAATAATTAGTGTTATATTTGCAGCCCTTAAAATAGGGAAAAATTTATTTATTCATCAATACAAAAACTAATAGTGTATGAACACATTAAGTTACAAAACAGTATCTGCAAACAAAAACACTGTCAATAAAGAGTGGTTGGTTGTAGATGCGGACGGACAGACATTGGGTCGTTTTGCTTCTAAAGTAGCAATGTTGCTGCGCGGGAAGTACAAAACAAACTACACACCTCACGTTGATTGTGGTGACAACATTGTAGTAATCAATGCAGAGAAAATTATTTTAACTGGAAACAAGTGGAATGACAAATCGTACATTCGCCACACAGGATATCCAGGAGGTCAAAGATCTTTAACAGCGACAGAAATGTTCGAAAAAGATCCTACTCGTTTAGTCGAGAAAGCAGTAAAAGGGATGTTGCCTAAGAACAAATTGGGAGCAGCCATTTATAGAAACTTGTATGTATATGCAGGAGGAGAGCACAAACAAGCTGCTCAAGAACCAAAAGCATTTAACTTAAACGACCTAAGATAATCAGTATGGATATAGTTCACAAAATAGGAAGAAGAAAAACAGCCGTAGCGCGTGTTTACCTATCAGAAGGAAAAGGAAATATCACAATCAACAAAAGAGAGTTGGACAATTACTTTACAACCTCTACGTTGCGATATAAAGTTCAACAACCACTTGTATTGACTGAAAATGCAGAAGCATTTGACATCAAAGTAAACGTTTTTGGTGGTGGTGTTACAGGTCAGGCAGAAGCGATTCGTTTGGCAATCTCTAGAGCCTTGTGCGAAATTGATGCTGAAAACAGAGCGGTTTTGAAACCTGAAGGATTGCTTACAAGAGACCCAAGAATGGTGGAGCGTAAGAAATTTGGACAAAAGAAAGCAAGAAAAAAATTCCAATTCTCGAAACGTTAATCGGTTTCATTGGATTTGGATACAACGTCCAATACGGACAAAATATAATTATAATCAAGTTATCGAAGCCCTGTTCAATCAGGGCTTGTTTAGCATCTAAATGGGGAAGACCGCAACGCGCTACTTATCCATTGCTATACGAGAGAACGTAAACAAAAACAAAAATGGCAAACATCGAAATTAAAGAATTGTTAGATGCAGGTGTACACTTTGGACACTTGACAAGAAAATGGAATCCAAACATGGCTCCTTTTATTTACACGGAGCGTAACGGAGTTCATATCATCGACCTATACAAAACCGCAGCGAAAATAGAAGAAGCTTCTGCAGCCTTAGAGAAGATCGCGGCTTCAGGAAGAAAAATCCTATTTGTTGCAACAAAAAAACAAGCCAAAGACAGTGTTGCTGACAAAGCAGCTTCTGTAAACATGCCTTACATCACAGAGAGATGGCCTGGAGGAATGTTGACAAACTTCATCACTATCAGAAAAGCGGTTAAAAAAATGGCTCAGATTGATAGAATGAAACAAGACGGCTCTTTTGCAGCCTTGTCAAAAAGAGAGCAATTGCAAATCGATCGCCAAAGAGCAAAGTTGGAAAAGAACCTAGGTTCTATTGCTGACATGACTCGTTTGCCGGGTGCTTTGTTTGTGGTAGATGTGAAGAAAGAGCACATTGCTGTTTCTGAAGCGCAAAAATTAAACATACCAGTTTTTGCTTTGGTAGATACCAACTCTGATCCAAGAGCAGTAGATTTTGTAATTCCTGCAAACGATGATGCTTCTAAGTCAATTGACAAAGTAATGACTTATGTAATCGAATCGATTGCAAATGGCTTGAGCAATAGAAAAGCTTCTAAAGACAAAGCTGACAAAACGGAAGCAGCGCCTGCAGCCTCGAAAGAGGAAGCAAAGACAGCTCCAGAAGCCCCTGCAACAGCAGCACCAGAAGTAAAAGAAGAAAAATAATTTAATAAACGGTTCCGTGATTGAAAAGTGTTTCTTTTTGATAAAAAAGATCTCGTTGCAATCACAGCATAAAAAAAGTAAATAAATCATGGCAGAAATTAAAGCTGCAGACGTTATGAAGTTGCGTAAAGCAACCGGGTCTGGAATGATGGATTGTAAAAAAGCTTTGGTAGAAGCTGAAGGTGATTTTGACAAAGCAATTGAAGTTCTTCGTAAAAAAGGACAAAAAGTAGCTGCAAAAAGAGCTGACAGAGAATCTACTGAAGGAGCTGCAATTGCGAGAGTAAATGCAGACAATACAGCAGGTGTTTCAATTGTTTTAGGATGTGAAACAGATTTTGTTGGGAAAAACGAAAGTTTTGTAGCTTTGGCTACAGAGTTGGCTGAAAAAGCATTGGCATATGCTACAAAAGAAGAGTTTTTGGCTTCTGATTTTGGAGGGATGACTGTTGCGGAAAAGTTGATCGAGCAAACTGGAGTCATTGGTGAAAAAATTGATTTGAATGATTTTTCAAAAGTAGAAGCGCCTTACGTTGGATACTACATCCACGCAGGAAATAAAATTGCTTCTTTGGTTGGTTTGTCTTCAAACGTAGAAGGAGCTGATGTAGTTGCCAAAGATTTGGCGATGCAAGCTGCGGCAATGGGAGCAAAAACTTTGTCCTACAAAGATTTGGATGCGGAGTTTGTAGCAGCCGAGACAGAAGCTCGTATCGCAGTAATCGAAAAAGAAAACATCGAGTTGGGAAGATTGGGGAAAACATTGAAGAATGTTCCTACGTTTATTTCCAAATCACAGTTGACGGACGAGGTTATAGAAGCAGCCAAATTGAAGTTGCAAGAAGAATTGAAAGCTGAAGGAAAGCCAGAGAAAATTTGGGATCGAATTTTGCCAGGAAAATTGGAAAGATTTATTTCTGACAACACAACTTTGGATCAAGAATTGTGTCTTTTGGATCAAAACTTCATCAAAGATGAAAAGAAAACAGTTGCGCAATATGTGCAAGCATTAGGCGACGTTTCAGTAGTAAACTTTTCAAGAGTTGCTTTAGGATAAACGCTTTTCTTTTTCAAAGAATATTGAAAAAGCTGTTTGGGAAACCAAACAGCTTTTTTTATGGATTTTATTTCTAACAAACGTCCTATTCAGGACTCGTTTGTGTGCTGCCAAAAGCACTGCAATTATTTTTAGTGGGGAAGTTTGTCTTTCAATCTACCGTACAAATAAGTGCCAAACACGGCAAATACAATTACAATGAAAATAGGAAAAAACCCGGCTCCTGCCAAGGTAAACATTGGACCAGGACAGGCTCCTGCCAATGCCCAGCCAAGACCAAAAATAAGCCCTCCAAAAAAGTACCTTTTAAAACTGATCGCTTTGTCCTGAAATACGATTGGACTCCCGTCAAATGCTTTGATATTGAATCTTTTAATGACTGCTATGGTAACTGCCCCTAAAAAGACGGCGACACCTATAATTCCATACATATGAAAGGATTGAAATTGAAACATTTCATAAATCCGAAACCACGATGCAGCTTCAGATTTTAACATGGTGATTCCAAACAATATACCGATGGCTAAATAAGAGAATGATTTCATAGTTTAAAAAATTAAAGGGAATAAGAGGTGAATCATGGCAAGTCCGCCAACAAAAAATCCAAGGACAGCAATCAATGAGGGGAGTTGCAAATTACTGAGTCCAGATATCGCATGGCCAGAGGTGCATCCTCCTGCATACCTCGTTCCGAATCCAATGAACAACCCGCCTAGTGCAAGTAATAGAATGCTCTTAATGGAGTCGAATCTAAAAAGCTCAGTAGGCAAATAATGAGCTCCTGCATTTTGAAATCCAAGGGCCTCTAAATTTGCAACAGTTTTTGGGTTCAATGCGATATTTGTATCGGCACTTAGGAAATTTACAGCGATAAAACCTCCAATGGCCGCACCTGTAATTAGAAATAAATTCCATTTTTGTGCTTTCCAATCAAATTTAAAAAAGGCAATTTTATTTCCAGCACCACAGATAGTGCAGAGTGTTCTTAAGTTTGACGAGACGCCAAAATATTTTCCATTCATCAAGAGCAAGAGCATTACAAAAGCGATCAGTATTCCGCTCGTATACCATGGCCAGGGGCCGTAAATTAATTCCATATTTTACTTGTTTTTTATAAGGTTGATGGGCATATGTAGTTTGTTGTTGAGATAGCAGATTCTTTAATTGCGCTAAAACCATTGCGAATATCGGTAAAATTATGAATACCTCTACTTTTTAAGATAGATGCGGCGATCATACTTCTGTAACCGCCTGCACAATGTAAGAAGAAATGTGCGTCTTTAGGGAAATTATTGAAATGCGTGTTGATTGCGGCCAAAGGGGCATTTGTAGCAGTTGGAATTCTTTGAGATAAAAATTCACTCTTTTTTCGGACATCGAAAACGAGGGCATTTTTTATTTTCATTTCCAGCTCTTTTGCACTGATAGAATTTACAGTATCGTATTCTTTACCGGCTTCTTGCCATGCTTTAAAACCGCCTTCTAAATAACCCAAAGTGTTGTCAAACCCAACTCTGGCCAATCGCGTTACTGTTTCTTTTTCTCTTCCTTCGGGTGTAATCAATAGAATGGGGTGGAGCGTGTCTCCGACCAAAGTACCTACCCAAGGCGCAAAACCTCCATCAATTCCGATAAAAATAGAATTTGGAATATGGCCTTGTGCGAATTCTTCTTTGGAACGCACGTCTAATATCAAAGCACCGAAATCGTTGGCAGTTTTTTCAAAATCTTCTGCCTGTAAGGAATGTGTTCCGGATTTTAGAACTTCGGAAATGTCTTTGTAACCTTGTTTGTTCATTTTTACATTCAAAGGAAAATATTGTGGCGGAGGCAGCAAACCATCTGTTACTTCTTTGACAAATTCCTCTTTGGTCATGTCCCATCTCAAAGCATAATTGGTTTTCTTTTGTTCTCCGAGTGTTCCTGAGCTTTCGTTGCTTAAATTTTTTCCACAAGCAGATCCTGCTCCATGTCCAGGATAAATGATCAAGTCATCATCCAAAGGCATGATTTTATTTCTTAGACTGTCAAACAAAGTTATAGCCAAATCTTCCTGAGTCATATCGGCTGCTTTTTGTGCCAAATCAGGCCTTCCTACGTCCCCTAAAAACAAGGTATCTCCAGTGAATAGCGCGTGGTTTTGCCCTTTTTCATCAATTAGTAAATAGCAGGTACTCTCCATGGTGTGACCGGGTGTATGCACTACTTTTATGGAGATGTTTCCAAGTTTGAATGTTTGGTTGTCTTTCGCAATAGTCGCTTTGAAAGAAGGATTGGCCATGGGACCGTAAATTATGGTTGCACCGGATTTTTCTGCCAAAGTAAGATGTCCACTCACAAAGTCGGCATGAAAATGTGTTTCAAAAACATATTTTACTTTTGAGTTGTTTTTAGCGACCCTATCTAAATAGGGCTGAATTTCTCTTAGAGGGTCAATAATAGCTACCTCCCCTTCGCTCTCTATATAATAAGCTCCTTGTGACAAACAGCCTGTATAAATTTGTTGAATTTTCATATGTCGTTATTTACATATACAAAGATAATAGAACACAAAAGAGTGGTTTGTAACTTTTGTTACTCGGCATCTCATTACTTGGTTTGTTGTGCTATTTTTTGCTGCATACTGGAAGGTGTGCATTTGAAATCAAAATAGCAAACCGCTTCAAAGGTTCGAACAAATAGGTGTTCTTTGCCAATTAGTGTCGCAATTCCCTCTTTGAATAGAATGTCTCTTGTAGGGCCAATCGCTCCAGATAGAATTACCTTGATGTCTTTTTCTTGCAGTTCTTTGATAAATTTCAACAGCATGAAATTTGCGCTACTGTCGATATAGTGAATGGCCTCTGCATTGATGATGATGCCTTTTAGATTCTTTTTCTTCCGAATCAATTGCACCATATTTTCGTAAAAATAATCTTTGTTTCCAAAATACAATTGCGCATCAAAACGGACAATCAGTAAATCTTCTCTTTCTATGACATCTGCTTCAAATCGATCAATATTCTTATAATAATCACTCCCTTTTAGATTGCCAAGTATAGCAATGTGAGGTTTTGAGGTTCTGTAAATCATTAAAATTAGCGAGAGCAATATCCCGAGCAGTATTCCTTCAGGAACACCAACTAGGAGTGTTGTTAAGAATGTGATGATGTACAAAAAAAATTCATCCCTTCGATGCTGAAGCAATTGTTTTGGAAATTGGAAGTCAATTAGTTTTGAAATGGCGACCAATACAATGGCAGCCAATACCGTTTTTGGAAGGTAATAAAATAGGGGTGTTAGAAAAAGGAGTGTGAGTCCAATCATAGCGGCACTTATCAACAAGGCCACTGTCGTTTTTGCTCCAGCTTGTGCGTTTACCGCTGAGCGTGAAAAGCCTCCTGTGGTGGGATAAGCTTGAAAAAAAGCTCCAATTGCATTCGAAAATCCGAGTGCTACTAGCTCTTTGTTGTTGTCAATTCGGTATTCGTTTTGTTTTTCTTCAAATGATTTTGAAATGGCTGTTGCCTCCATAAAACTCACCAAAGACAAAGTAAGCGCTATTGGAAAAAGAGTGGAAAAAGTGTCTGTAGTGACACGAGGAATGGCAAAACTTGGCAAGCCTTTTGGGACGGTCTCTAGGAGTGCGATATTGAGGTCAGAAAAGTTGAATGCATAGGAAAATAAAATGGAGGTGATGACGATAAATATACCAGAAGGAATCTTTTTAAAGTATTTGTCTAACAAAACAATGCTTGAGATGGAAAAAAGTCCTAGAAGCGCGATTGACCAATTGATATCTGAAAGATGATAAAAAATGGAAATCAATTTGGAAACAGTACTTTCAGAATTGGGAACAGAAATGCCCGTTAGATTTTTCAATTGACTGAGTCCAATGAGCACTGCCGCTGCCGAAGTAAATGCACTTATGATCGGTTTGGAAAGAAAATTGACGAGAAATCCAAATTTTAAAAAGCCCAGTAGGATTTGTAAAACACCCATAAAAAGCGCTAAAAAAACAGCCATGGAAATGTAATTTTCAATACCGCTAATCGTCAAGGCCCCCAGACCAGAGGCAACAATTAGAGAGTCCAAGGCAACAGGTCCTACAGCCAATTGTCTCGAAGTGCCTAGAAAAGCATAAACTATCTGTGGTGTCAATGCTGCGTACAGTCCAAACTCAGGTGGAAGACCAGCGATAAATGCATAAGCCATTCCTTGCGGAATTAACAAAACACCAACAGTCGTGCCTGCAAGCAGGTCTTTTTTGAAGCTATGGCCGGTGTAGGAAGGGAGCCAGCCTAAAAAAGGGAATGTATTTTTAAACATCTATTTTCGTTTGGAGCAAAAATAGTAGAGAAGCGAGCTGTTTACAGTAACATTTGTTACACGGGTCTTAGAGTGTGAGTAATTCGAGGGAATTTCTATGAAGCACAATTGCTTTTTGCAATTCTAGTTTTTTGAGAAGTCTCGAAATGACCACCCGTGAAGTATGCAATTCGTAGGCTATTTCTTGGTGCGTTGTTTTGATTTTTGTAGCTCCATTGATCATCGCTTTGTCTTTCAAATAATTCAAAAGGCGTTCGTCCATCTTTAAAAAAGCAATTTTATCAATGGTGTCCAAAAGTTCTAGCATTCGGGTTTGGTAACTTTCCAAGACAAAATCTCTCCAAGATTTGTATTTACCCATCCAGATTTCCATGTATTGAACAGGAACCATGATGAGTTTTGTGTCTATTTCGGTAATGGCTTTGATCTCACTTTTGGTATTTCCAGTACAGCAAGTCAAAGTCATTGCACAAGTATCTCCTTTTTCCAAAAAATACAGTAGTAGTTCGTCTCCATTGTCGTCGTCTCTTAAAATTTTTATGGCCCCTTCCAAAAGTAAAGGCATTTTTGTCAGGGTTTGCCCTACGTCTATAATTTGAGTTCCTTCAGGAATATTTTTGAGGGTGCTTACATTGCCAATTTCTTGTAGCAACTCGTTTTCAAAAAGGTGTCCGTAATGTATTTTGAGTTCTTGTAACATATTCAAATTTCTTTTCAAGAGAATGTCCAATTTACTACAATTACTCGAGGCTTGATGTGAAAATAATTATTTCTTTCCATATTTTTGTGTCATGATTTGGCTTTCAGATAAAAAGATAGATTTTCCGGAGATAGAAAACGCAAATGAAGATGGAGTCTTGGCTTTGGGGGGAGATTTGTCTGCCGAAAGATTGATACACGCCTATAGAAGTGGGATTTTTCCATGGTTTTCAGAAGGAGAACCTATCGTTTGGTATTGTCCAAATCCTCGAATGGTATTGTTTTTTGAAAAATTAAAAATTTCCAAAAGCCTCCGAAAAATCATACGAGATCAAGAATTTACAATTACTTTCAATCAAAATTTTGAAGAGGTCATTTTCAATTGCAAGTCCATTCAAAGAGGAGACAATTTGGGTACTTGGATTACAAAGGAAATGGAAGAAGCCTATTTGAAGCTATACAAAAAGGGAATGGCAAAATCCGTTGAGGTATGGCAAAGTGGCCAATTGGTAGGAGGGTTGTATGGCGTTGATTTAGGATCTATTTTTTGCGGAGAGAGTATGTTCAGTAAGGTTAGCAATGCTTCTAAAGTGGCCTTTGTGTATTTGGTCAATAAACTGAAATCTGAAGAATACAAGTTGTTGGATTGTCAGGTGTACAACAACCATTTGGCAAGTTTAGGAGCAGAGGAAATTTCAAGAGAGGATTTTTTAAAGCTTTTAAAATTGTCAAATAAAAATGTTTTGTAGTGTTTTTGTATGGTTCTAATTCCTCAAGAACTCATCCCGAAAAGGTAGCTTTGTAGGAATTAAAAACAAATAGCGCCATGTTCAAATTGCTTTTTTTTACGTTCGCTCTTTTACTCGGAGCTTTCCAGTCATTTTCACAGGAAAAGCGCCTTGTAAAAAGCAATATTATCAAGAGAGTAGATTCCAATGTATTACTTTGGTCAGATGAGTTTGATACCGATGGACCTATTGATGCTACCAAATGGTTTCATCAAACACAACTTCCCTCCGGTGGAAGCTGGTACAATGGAGAAATTCAACACTATACAAATCGTCTCGACAATTCTTATGTGAGTAATGGAGTGTTGAGTATTGTAGGGAAAAAAGAGGCATTTACAGACCAAGGGCACACGAAACAGTATACCTCGGCAAGATTGAATTCCAAATACGCCTTTCAGTACGGCCGTGTGGAAGTACGTGCGAAATTACCAACAGGTGTTGGAACATGGCCTGCCATTTGGATGTTGGGAAAAAATATTATTGAAGCAGGAGGATACTGGACAGACACTTATGGAACCACCTCATGGCCTGCATGTGGAGAGATAGATATTATGGAGCACTGGGGGAGGAATCAAAATTATATAAGCAGTGCAATGCATACTCCCTCTAGCCATGGTGGCACAATCAATCATGGCGGTCAAACGATTCCCACGGCCTCGAGTGAATTTCATGTGTATGAATTGGATTGGAATGCAGATCGGATGATTTTTAGTGTGGACGGGCTTACACATTACACCTACAACCCAGAGGTGAAAGATGCCAGTACTTGGCCTTATGATGCACCTCAATACTTTTTGTTAAATATAGCTATCGAACCAGGGGTTGCTTCAAATTTTATAGAAAGCACTATGGACATAGATTATGTTCGTGTATACGAACCGACCCCGGTAGATGGCGGTGGAGGAGGATCTGATTCCAATGCTGCTACCAACGTGCATGACGATTTTGAAGGAAATGGAACGATTACCACTTGGGCAGAAGACAATGCCAGCCTGGATACAAGTTTTGCAAATCCTTATGTTGAAGGGATCAATACCTCGGCAACGGTCTTAAAATACGAAGATACTGGAGGACAGTACGCCAATGTTCGGTTTGATACGGCAGACAATTTTGATTTAGAATCCAATAGTACGTTTGCATTGAAACTATTTGTGCCTTCTAGCAGTATTTCTGGAATCCAGCCGAATCAAATATCGTTAAAACTACAGGACGGTACCTTGGGGGAACCCTGGACTACCCAAAGTGAAATTATCAAAACCATTGTATTGGACGAGTGGCAAGAAGTGCAATTTGATTTTGCCAATGATTCGTACCTAAATATAAATGCGAACTCAGCAGCCCCCACTTCGAGAACAGATTTCAATCGAATTGTGTTGCAAGTAAATTCTGAAAACAATAGCGATCCCGTAATCGCATACATCGATGATTTTAACTACGATGCTTCATCGCTTTCAGTACCTGACGAGAAGCCCAAGGATGAAATAAATATAGGTCCCAATCCAACAAATGGACTGGTTCATATCAGAGGTAGTTTTGACCAATTCACACTTTACACGTTTACAGGTAAGAAAATACACGAAGGGAAAAGCCCTGTTTTGAATCTTGAAGATGTTTCTAGAGGAATTTATTTACTCCGGGTTCAAACAGGAAAAACTTTTGTAACATTCAAAATCATTAAAAAATAACTTTCAAAAATTCTGAGGAGAATTTCCTTAAGACTTGCTTATATTTGCTACGCTTAAATACGGTAGTCGATGGATATTAAAAATGCACAATTAGCGGTAGACTCTTGGATAAAAGAACACGGAGTACGTTATTTTAACGAACTTACCAACATGGCGCAATTGACTGAGGAAGTCGGTGAGGTAGCTCGGATCATAGCACGAAGATACGGTGAACAAAGTGAAAAAGAAAGTGACAAAAACAAGGATTTAGGCGAAGAATTGGCAGATGTTGTTTTTGTAGTACTTTGTCTGGCAAACCAAACAGGGATTGATTTGCAAGCCTCGTTTGATAAAAAGATGGACCTAAAAACCAAAAGAGACCACGACCGTCACCACAACAATCAAAAATTAAAATAATGGCACAACATATTTTAGACGCTCCTTTTTGGAAAGTAGTCGCACGTTTTAGTATTAGTTTTTTAGTATTGCTCACGATCGTATTGAGCACAGCAACTTATTTTAAAGATGGCAATTTCAATGCGCTCTCTGCGAGCCTACAAAATGGTTCGTGGTTAAAGTTCGTACTGATTCGTATTGTGATATCTCTAATTTACGGTATCGCAATGGCTTATTTTTCAAGAAAAAAAGCGAAGCAACAAATTAAAAAATAAGCGGATGGATTCTTTACAATTAAATCATTTTTCAGGTCAAATAGATCACGAAATACAAATTACAGGATCCAAAAGTGAATCCAATCGTTTGCTGATATTACAGCAGTTGTACCCGAATTTAAAGGTATTGAACCTGTCCAATTCAGACGATACGAATTTGATGCTCAAAGCTTTGGCGAACAAAGGTGACGAAATCAATATTGGACATGCAGGAACCACCATGCGATTTTTAACGAGTTTACTTTCTATCCAAAAAGGAAAAGAAGTAATCTTGACAGGTTCCGGACGTATGAAAGAACGGCCCATTCAAATTTTGGTAAATGCCCTAAGAACCTTGGGTGCAGATATTTCCTATCTAGAAAATGAGGGTTTTGCTCCTTTGCGCATCAAAGGAGAAAAGTTAGAAGGCGGGAAAGTGAGAATTGATGGAAATGTAAGCAGTCAATACATTTCTTCGTTGCTGCTGATTGCACCGAGTTTGGCGAAGGGAATTGAAATTGAATTTGAAGGAGCAATCACTTCTGTTCCTTACATAAAAATGACCTTAAGTCTTTTAGAAGAACTTGGAATCGCAACAAATTTTTCAGGTCAAAAAATTACAGTAGCCTCCAAAGATGCCATTGATGAAAAGACAGTTGTTGTAGAGTCCGATTGGAGTTCTGCTTCTTACTATTACAGTTTGGTTGCTCTGAGCAAGGGAGGAAAAATTGTGTTGAACTCCTACAAACAAAAAAGTTTGCAAGGAGATTCTGTCTTGGCAGAGATATACAAAAACTTTGGAGTACAAACCACATTTTTGGAGAACAGTATTCAATTGGAAAAAATAAAAGACTTTGAAAATCCTACTACCGTTGCTTTTGATTTGATCAAAGCTCCAGATATTGCCCAAACAATCGCAGTAACGTGTTTCGGAATGGGTATCGCTTGTGATTTGTCGGGCTTGCATACTTTGAAAATTAAGGAAACAGATCGATTGGTAGCCCTGGAAAATGAATTGACAAAGTTAGGAGCGGAAATTGAAGTAACCAACGAAACCCTGCACCTCAAAGCTTCGAAGCAAATAAAAGAAGATGTATCTATTGCCACCTATCAAGACCATAGAATGGCGATGGCCTTTGCTCCGCTGTTAATGAAAACTTCTTTGCGCATAGAGGAAGCAAATGTGGTATCCAAATCGTATCCTACATTCTGGAAAGACTTTTCGAACTTTCAATAGATTTTTGGGTTCATTTTTCGAGAAATAGTGCCTGGTATAACGGAATTTTGAGGTGTTTTTTTATAGGAGCTGCAGCGTATTTTTCACGCTCTGTTTTCTGAAATCAAAATAATCAAGTAAACACTTGACAACCCCTATTTCGATGTTGTATATTTGCCTTCTCTCAAATTTCAAGAAAACGATGTGTTTGTTTGTAGCAATTTGAGAATGGAACAGTTTCACGGCGTCTTTAACAAAGAAGAGGCTTTAAAAATCAGACACGAAAGAATGAAATTATCAGCATTTAACTTCGATTTACCGAGTGAATTATTGGCAGAGTACCCAGCGGAGAACAGAGACGAATCTCGTTTGATGGTATTGAACAGAAAAGAACAAACCATTGAGCACAAAATGTTCAAGGATTTGATTGATTATTTTGATGATGGCGATTTGATGTTGGTCAATGATACCAAAGTATTTCCTGCACGTTTGTTTGGGAATAAGGAGAAGACAGGGGCTAGAATTGAAGTATTCTTGTTGAGAGAATTGAATGCAGAAAATAGACTTTGGGATGTATTGGTAGACCCAGCGCGTAAGATTAGAATTGGAAACAAACTGTTTTTTGGAGAAGACGAGAGTCTGGTTGCTGAAGTAATTGACAATACAACCTCTAGAGGGCGCACCTTACGGTTCTTATATGACGGTTCTTACGAAGCGTTCAGGGAGAAATTAACAGCTTTGGGAGAAACTCCAATTCCAAAATACATCAGTAGAGATGTAGAGGAAATGGATGCAGAGCGCTATCAAACAATTTACGCCAAACATGAAGGTGCTGTGGCAGCACCCACGGCAGGTTTGCACTTTTCAAAGCATTTGATGAAACGTTTAGAAATCAAAGGAGTTGACTTTGAAGCATTGACATTGCATGTGGGCTTGGGAACATTTAGCCCAGTAGAAGTAGAGGATTTGTCCAAACACAAAATGGATTCAGAGCAAGCTTTGATTACGCCAGATTCTGCTGCAAAAGTGAACAAAGTTTTGGACAGTCAGAAAAAAGTTTGTGCGATAGGAACCACAGTGATGAGAGCCGTTGAATCTTCAGTATCGGCAAACGCAAGATTGAACCCATTTGATGGGTGGACACACAAATTTATTTTTCCACCCTATAAGTTTAGCGTAGCCAATTGCATGGTGACCAACTTCCACACGCCGAAGTCAACTTTAATGATGATGACAGCCGCTTTTGCAGGCTATGACTTTTTAATGAAAGCCTACGACGAAGCTGTAAAAGAAGGGTATAAGTTTTATTCTTATGGTGATGCCATGCTAATTTTGTAAATTAGAGAAATAAATAATCGCAACGAATTCGCAAATAGAATTCAATCGCATATCCCGGTTCTATAAGCATAGTGTCGGGATTTTTAATTGCGATCGAAATCTAGCTTTAATCTACGAACATGACATTGAAAAAAAGAGACATACGATCGTTGACCAAAGAGCAATTGAGAGCTTTTTTTACAGAAAATGGAGACAAAGCTTTTCGAGGAAATCAAGTGTATGAATGGTTGTGGAGCAAGTCAGCACATTCGTTTGACGCGATGACCAATCTCTCTTTGGGAACACGTGAAATGTTAGAGACGCATTTTGTGATCAATCACATCAAAGTAGACGACATGCAGCGGAGTAGCGATGGTACCGTAAAAAACGCTGTGAAGCTGCACGATGGATTGGTTGTAGAGTCTGTTTTGATTCCAACCGACACCAGAACCACTGCCTGTGTTTCAAGTCAGGTAGGGTGTAGCTTGGATTGTAAGTTTTGTGCTACTGCACGTTTGAAACGAATGCGAAATTTGAATCCTGATGAGATTTATGATCAGGTCGCCGCGATCAATCAAGAAAGTTTGTTGTATTACAATCATAAGTTGTCGAACATTGTTTTTATGGGCATGGGCGAGCCTTTGATGAACTATAAGAACGTATTGGCTTCCATTGATAAAATTACTTCTCCCGAAGGCTTAGGGATGTCCCCAAAACGAATTACAGTTTCTACCTCAGGAGTTCCAAAAATGATTAAAAAATTGGCAGACGATGCTGTCAAATTTAATTTAGCAGTGTCTTTGCATTCTGCGATAGATGAAATTCGAACTCAAATCATGCCATTCAATGTCAATTTTCCATTGTCAGACTTGCGAGAATCTTTAGAATATTGGTATGCCAAAACCAAGAGGGCAGTCACCTATGAATATGTGGTTTGGAAAGGAATTAACGACACGAAAGAATCCATTCGTGCCTTGGTACAGTTTTGCAAATACATTCCATCAAAAGTGAATATCATTGAATACAATCCTATCGATGATGGCGTTTTTCAACAGGCCAGTAAAAAAGCCATATCAGATTATGTCAGTATCCTGGAAATGAATGATATTACCGTTAATGTGCGAAGAAGCCGAGGTAAGGATATTGATGCTGCATGCGGCCAATTGGCGAACAAAGAGATTGGTGTAAAGTAGGAAACGAATGTTTCTTTCCTAGAAAGGGAACTATTCCGTGCAACTACATCAGAAAAAAAACTTATTTTTAGCATACTATGAAAGCAATCGAGCAAATCAAACATCCCATCAATTTGGAGATGGAGCTCTTTGAAGACAAATTCAAAGAATCCATGTTGACGAAAGTTCCCTTGCTCAATAGAATCACCTATTACATTGTAAAGAGAAAAGGAAAACAGATGCGTCCAATGTTTGTTTTTTTGGTCGCAAAGATGGTTTCCAAGGGAGGTTTTGACGATCGAACCTATCGGGGAGCTTCTGTTATAGAATTGATCCACACAGCTACTTTAGTGCATGATGATGTTGTGGATGATAGCAATCAAAGAAGAGGTTTTTTTTCAATCAATGCGTTGTGGAAAAATAAAATTGCAGTTTTGGTAGGAGATTTTCTCCTTTCGAAAGGTTTGCTGCTTTCCATTGATCACGGAGATTTTGATATTTTACAGCTGATTTCTGTAGCAGTGCGAGAAATGAGTGAAGGTGAGTTGTTGCAAATCGAAAAAGCCCGTCGTTTGGATATTACAGAAGATGTGTACTTTGAAATTATAAGACAGAAAACAGCCACTCTTATTGCAGCGTGTTGCGCCATTGGTGCAGCTTCGGTAGGGGTGTCAGAAGACGAAATAAAAAAAATGCATCAATTTGGAGAGTTGATTGGGATTGCTTTTCAAATAAAAGACGATTTGTTCGATTACACAGACTCCAATATTGGAAAACCGACAGGGATTGATATCAAGGAGCAGAAAATGACACTTCCACTAATTCATACCTTAAATAATTGTTCCGAAAAAGATAAAAAGTGGCTGATCAATTCGGTAAAAAAACACAACACCAATAAAAAAAGAGTCAAAGAAGTCATCACTTTTGTAAAAAATAATGGAGGCATTGAATATACAATTCAGAAAATGCAAGATTACAAAAGAAAGGCTTTGATTATCTTGAATACATATCCCGATTCGGATTACAAGACTTCTTTATTGACAATGATTGACTATGTTGTGGAACGAAAGAGGTAATTTAAGATTTTTTGTTCAGCTTTAATAAGTTTTCCATAAGATCTCGATTGTTAGAAAGTCTAGGAACTTTGTGTTGTCCGCCTAGTTTTTTTTCAGACTTGAGCCAATCGTAAAACAAGTGCTTTCGCGACGAGTGAATTTTCGGAAAATCTAGGGTCATGTTTTTATAGCGTTTTGCTTCGTAGTCAGAATTGATTTGTTGCAGCGTACTATCCAGGCATATGGAGAAATCCTCCAAGGATTCCGGTGCCATTTTAAATTCAATGATCCATTCGTGAGCGCCTTTTTCTTTGCCCTTCATGAAAATGGGAGCTACGGTATATTCTAAAATTTCTGCATTGCATTTTTGACATGCAATTTGCAGTGCATTTTCAGTATTTTCGATGATCAATTCCTCTCCAAATACATTGATAAAATGCTTGGTTCTTCCTGTGATTTTTATGCGATGCGGTGTCAAAGAGGTGAACTTAATCGTATCCCCAATCAAATAACGCCACAGTCCAGAATTGGTAGTAATCACGAGCGCATAATTGGTGTTTAATTCCACTTCTTCTATTGAAATTGCATTGGAATTCTCACCTTCAAATGAATGCATCGGGATAAATTCATAAAAAATTCCATAATCAAGCATCAAGAGAAGTTCGTCCGAATTGTTTTGATCCTGAATGGCAAAAAAACCTTCAGAAGCATTGTAGGTTTCGTAGTATTTAAAAGATGAGCTGGGAATTAATTTTTTGTACTGCTCTTTGTAAGGGGTGAAGTTGACACCTCCGTGGAAATAGACTTCTAAGTTTGGCCATACTTCTAAAATGTCTTTTTTTCCAGTAGCTTCCAATACCCTGTTTAAAAGGACAAGCATCCAGGAAGGCACGCCTGCTAAGCTCGTGATGTCTTTGTGAATTGTTTCCGCTACAATTGCATCCATTTTTGTTTCCCATTCACTCATGAGCGCAATCTCTTGTTTGGGGGCGCTGCTAAAATCTGCCCAAAAAGGCATGTTCTCAATGATGATTGCAGACAAATCTCCAAAATAAGTATTGTTGTCTTCATAGATCGCGCTGCTGCCCCCCAAACGCAAGCTTTTACCTGAGAACAAATCGGCATTAGGATTGTTGTTGAAAAAGAGGCAAAGCATGTCTTTTCCTGCATTGAAATGACAATAAGCAATGGCTTCGTCACTCACAGGAATAAACTTACTTTTGGAATGTGTGGTGCCACTGGATTTTGCAAACCATTTGATTTGAGACGGCCAAAAAACATTGTGTTCTCCCCTGCGGGTTCTCTCTATCAAAGGCTCAATAGATTCGTATTTTTGAATCGGAACGGACCGTGAAAATTTGTGGTACGTATCCATGTTTTTGAAATCATATTTTTTGCCAATCTCTGTATTGCTTGCGGTTTTCAATAAGTTGAGAAGCAATTCGTTTTGAACTTCGATAGGGTATTTTAAAGACAAGTCAAGTTGGTGCTTTCTTTTTTTAAGAAACCAAGAAAGAATTGAATTTACGAATAAAAAAGCCATATGAATAATCTTATTTCAGCGTATATTTGTCTCGAGTAAAAACCATTTCTTCTTTAAGAGAGGTTCAATTTACTCATTTTATTTTGCCTGCCAAAAGAGGGATTTAGTTTTGGAGACTGTTTTGATTTTTTTGCGTGAAAGGCAGTTCGAAAAGAGTTTTATTCATGTCAAAAAAAATCAAATGAAGTATCAAGGAGTATTAAAGAAAATGCCAACTGAGTTTTCGAAGACCATTCAATATTATTTGCAAATGGAGAATGATTTTTTAAACATGAATCAATTGCTGGATCGGCCACTTGAAATTTCTTTTGAAAGTTACCAATGTTTGTCTTGTGGCAAGCAAAAGAAGATCTTTAGACAGGGGTTTTGTTACGACTGTTTTTACGAGCAGCCTTCGGTTGGAGATTGGATTATGAAACCAGAGTTGAGTCAGGCGCATTTAGGTATTGAAGACAGAGATTTGACTTATGAGAAAGCTGTTCAATTGCAGCCGCATATTGTTTACTTGGCCTTGTCAAGTGAAATAAAAGTAGGTGTTACAAGAAAGACACAAGTACCTACGCGATGGATCGATCAAGGAGCGCGCAAAGCCTTAGCAATTGTGGAAGCTCCCAACCGATATTTGGCGGGAATTGCAGAGGTGGCTTTGAAAGCCCATGTGGCAGATAAAACGAGTTGGCAAAAGATGCTTAAAAATGAAGTTGTAGAAGCCGATTTGATAGCGAAGATGCAGGCTTTGAAAGCCTACCTTCCGGAGGAAGTTCAACCCTATTTTTTGGAAGGAAATAAAGAAGTGTACGAATTGGAATATCCTGTATTGCAATTCCCTGTAAAAGTAAAAAGCTTGAATTTGATAAAAGAGGAATCCTTTAAAGGAATCCTGAAAGGAATCAAAGGGCAGTACCTTATTTTTGAAGACGGTACTGTTTTCAGCGTCCGAAACAACGAAGGTTTGGTCGTTTCATTGGAATTGAATTAAACTTTTGGTTTTGAAAGTTCTAAAAATCTTTTCGTAGAGTGCCTTTCGACCAAATTGCTTTTGATGATTTGTGTCGTAACTTCACGTTTGATATCTTGACTCTCTAATTTTTCAATCAACATGTTTGCTGCTGCTTCTCCCATCAGCTCTCCGTGTTGACTCATGGTTGTGAGTGTGGGTGTTGCATGCCTCGCCAAAATGCCGTTAGAGAAACCAATGACAGAAAAATTTTCAGGGATTTTGAACCCCTTTTCTTGTGCTATTTTCAAGGCAGCTACAGCAGTTTTTTCATTGGTTGCAATCACACTGTCAATGTCGTTGTTCTCAAAAAATGGGCGGATAAGGTCTTCGTATTTTTTGTAATCTTCTTCAAAGATATTCAGCACCAGGTTTTTGTTAAAAGGAATGGCTTGTTTTTCGAGTCCTTTTAGATAACCTCTGTAACGGGACTTCCCAGAATTCAATTCACTGGTAGAAGAAATAAAGGCAATCTTCTTAAATCCTGTATTTGCCAAATGTTTCACGGTCTTTTTAGCTGCTTTGTATTCGTCAATAACTACTTTGTCACAGGCAACACTCTCTGCAACACGATCAAACATGACAATAGGTGTTCCTTCTCGTATAGACATTTCAAAATGTTCGTAGTCGTTTTTGAGTTCGGTTTCTTTTGCGATTGAAATGATGAATCCATCGATGCTTCCGTTCGATAACATTTCCATAGTCTCCAACTCCTTGGTATAGGATTCGTTTGAAATACAAGTAATGATTTTGTAACCATGTTCATTGGCTGCTTTTTCTACCCCTTTGAAAATTTGTGCAAAAAAGTAACTCAACATATTTGGAATGACCATGCCAATTGTTTTGGTACGTCTTTTTTTCAAACTTAGTGCATTGAAATTGGGCTTGTAATTTTTTTTCTTGGCATAGGTTTGAATTTTTTCTTTCGTTTGGTCACTAATTTCATAACTATCGTTCAATGCTTTCGATACGGTGGAAATGGAGACATTGAATTTTCGAGCGATGTCTTTGATTGTGATTTTTTTCATAAAAAGAAAATTAGACCTTTGTACTTTGACAGAAGCGTAAAACAAAAATAAGAATATTTTGCTCAAAAATGGGGTTTATCGAATGCCTTGTTGTTTGGCGGTGTTTATTCTTTTTAAATTTCAGATGTCCAAAAGGTTTTTTTTCTCTCAAGACGGAATCTTTGGAACATTTTCGAATTACTTTTTCTCATAAGAGTCACTCATTTCGTATTTGTTGTGTATGAGAATGATGGTCAAACCAAAAAGCGTCGCTCCTACAATCAAAACTGTACTTGTAAGTCCAGTTGCTCCGAAATACATGCGCAATAAAATTGTGGAAACCACAAATCCAGAGTTTCGAATAATCTTGTGGAACTTGTCTGTGTAAAAGAAAGAAATTAAAAGTAGAATTACATCCACTAAAATGAGTACTGTAAAAAATTCATCAAAAAATAAATTGTTCACCGTCTCAAAGCTATTCAAGCCATTTGAATCGAAAGAAAATTCTGACAACCAATTGACAAGTGTGATAGAAGCCATGGTGAAAAATACGGGAACCATTACCAAAGCAATCATTTTTTTCTGGCGAATAAATCTTTCAATTTTTGGGTTGTTTTCCTCCGGAGTAGCTCTGCGCTTCCCTTGTTTTTGAAATTGATAGATCAGGTAGAAAAGAATAATAGAAGCCAAAATATCATAAGTAAATTGCAGATCATTTTTTATTTCGAACCAGTTAGAGGAGAGCTCAATGACGGATAAATCTTTGAACAATTTTCGGATAATAATCAACGTGATAATTTCGTATTGCTTGGTGATATAGGTTGTGAAGGATCTTTGCAAATAATAGATGAGCAAATAGACTTCGTAGATAAGGATAAATGAAAATGGGGTGTAAATTGCCGAGATAGGATTTTTAAAAAGGGCGGCATCTGAAAGGAAGTGAATGATGCTAAATTTAGACAAGTAAATCAAAATCAAGTGAATTGAAAACCCCGTTAGGGCGACATAGAGTGTTGTTTTTTCAATTTTCTTTTTTGTTTGCTCAGAGAGGAAAATTTGATAAAGCGTGTGCATTGCATTCATGTAAATTCTTTCTTAATGATTTCAATCAACTTCTGGATGCCTATCAAAAGGCAGTGGACTGTATTTTAACAGTTTGTGACATTTTTACGTCACAGCTTCCTCTCAAAGTTAGGCATTTTTCTAGTGCAGATTGCAATAAGTTGTTTTGAATTTCAATCAAGTGCGAGTTCTTCCCCTTTTTTCAAGTAGAATTTTTTTCTAAAAAAGAAAACAATAAGATACAAAAGAGGGGTGTCCAAAGCAGCGATCAAAACTTTGAATAGAAAGCCACTTAAAATGAGTTTTCCAAAAACGTTCCAGGGCAAAACATTGCACAAGGTCAATAAGAGGACTACAACAAAAGTATCAATGAATTGCGAAGAAAAAGTAGAAAAATTATTCCGCAACCACAGGTGTTTTCCTTTTGTCTTTTGTTTCCAAAAATGATAAATCCGGATGTCGACAAACTGTGCGAACAAATAGGCAAGCATAGAAGCCAATACGGCCAATGGAGACAGGCCAAAAACTTTGGTGTACAAGAAGTCGTTGACAGGAGACCATGAGGTTGCCGTGGTGGCGTTTGCAATAAGCACAATAAGAATTGAAAAAAAAGACGCGAATATGCCCGTAACAACTACTTGATTCGCTTTTTTCTTGCCATATATTTCAGAAATAATATCTGTAATCAAAAAAGTGACAGGGTAGGGTAACAAGCCAACCGAAAGTTCAAAGGGAAACCAACCAAAGGGGTTCCATAAAAAGAATTTTTGAAAAATAAGATTCGACACAACCAGCGAAGTGACAAACAAGGCTGTCAGAATTAAATAGATTTGGGAAGCAAGAATTTTGTTCTTGAGGTGCATTCGGTATTGATTTGTTACGAAGGTATTGAAATTCTTTTGGAAAGCATGGCATTTTCAAAAATCCAAGGATAGGTTCCACTGCAACTTTAAAGGGGAGCTGTACAAATCTTGCCAACAAAAAAAAATGTTTATTTTTGCAACTCAATTTGAAAATTAAATAAGATGAAAGCATATGTTTTTCCAGGTCAAGGTGCTCAGTTTACTGGGATGGGGCTTGATTTGTACGAAACGTCAGAATTGGCAAAACAACTGTTTCACAAAGCCAATGAAATTTTAGGGTTTGAGATTACAAAAATTATGTTCGAAGGTTCTGCAGAGGATTTGAAACAAACCGACGTAACGCAGCCTGCAATATTTTTGCATTCTGTTGTCTTGGCAAAAGTTTTGGGAGATGCTTTCAAGCCAGATATGGTTGCGGGTCACTCATTGGGTGAATTGTCAGCATTGGTTGCCAACGGAACTTTGTCCTTTGAAGACGGGTTGAAATTGGTGGCAAAAAGAGCGGATGCCATGCAAAAAGCATGTGAATTAGAAGCTGGAACGATGGCTGCAATATTGGGATTGGAAGACCATGTGGTGGAAGAAATTTGTGAAATTACCGAAGGAGATGTGGTCGCAGCAAACTACAATTGTCCGGGTCAGTTGGTGATTTCCGGTACCATCGCTGCCGTAAAATCAGCTTGTGAATTGGCGACTGAAAAAGGGGCAAGGAGAGCCTTGTTATTACCAGTTGGAGGAGCATTTCATTCGACACTTATGGCACCGGCTAGAGAAGAGTTGGCAGCGGCTATTGAGGCTACGCAATTCAACAAACCTTCTTGTCCAGTATATCAAAACGTAGTGGCCAAAGCAGTTACGGATCCAGAAGAAATCAAAAAGAATTTGATCGCACAATTGACAGGTGCGGTAAGATGGACCCAATGTGCACAGGCCATGATCGCGGACGGAGCCGAAGAGGTTGTTGAAGTAGGTCCTGGAAAAGTATTGCAAGGTTTGTTCGCAAAAATAGACAGATCTGTTGCGCGAAGTAGCGCAGCCTTCCATTAAGAGAAAGTATTTCAGGTAAAGTGCAAAAAAAGGAGAAGTTCGTAAGAGCTTCTCCTTTTTCTATACTGGGACATGAGAAAGGGAAGTCTTTCCATCAACGAAAAGCATCTTTTCACGATTTCTTTTGCGCTTGTTGCCAACGCCATGAAGATTCTAAGGCTGTTTCTAAAGAAAGTTTAGTCTTCCAATGCAATTCTTTGTTGGCAAGGGTTGTATCTGCATAAGCAGCAGTAATGTCTCCCTCTCGTCTCTCGACAATCTTGTAATTCAAAGATTTCTTTGTTATTTTTTCAAAAGCTTTGATCACCTCTAGCACGGAAGACCCTTTTCCTGTACCTACATTGAACACCTCAAAGTTGGCTTTGTTTTTATTTTCTATCAATCGATTTAGCGCAGCAATGTGTGCTTTTGCGAGATCGAGTACATGAATGTAATCTCGTATTGCAGTACCATCTTCAGTTGGGTAGTCGTTTCCGAAAACAGACAATTCTTTTCGAATCCCAGCCGCCGTTTGTGTGATATAAGGGATCAAGTTTTGAGGAATACCTAAAGGAAGTTCACCTATTTTTATACTTGGATGCGCACCGATAGGGTTGAAATAACGCAAAGCGATGGCTTTGAAATCAAATGCCTTGCAAGTATCTCTGAGGACTACTTCACCCGCTTGTTTTGAATAGCCATAAGGAGATTCCGCAGGTTTTACAGGTGCCTTTTCGGTAATGGGCAATTCGTCAGCCTGTCCGTAGACCGTGCAAGAGGAACTGAAAATAAAGTTTTTTATCCCGCGGTCCGTCAATTCTTGCAAGAGATACACCAAGCTGTTCAAATTATTTTGGTAATAAGCCAGGGGATTTGAAACACTTTCACCGACGGCTTTGTATGCCGCGAAATGTATCACACCGTCAATAGCGTGTTCGTTGAAAAAGGCATGTACCTTTTTTTGATTTCTCAAATCAATATTCACAAAAACAGGTTGTCTTCCTGTAATTTCCGTGATATTGTCCAATACATCGATCGTTGTATTGGAGAGGTTGTCGATTATGACCACCTCATACCCATCATTTTGAAGTTCTACGACAGTATGAGACCCAATAAATCCGAGTCCACCAGTAACCAGTATTTTTGTCATGACTTAGGTGTTTAAAAATTTTAGAATTGTGTGAATGACATGATCCTGTTGTTCAGTTTCTAATTCCGTATGCATTGGCAAAGAAATCACAGATCCGACCAATTGATTGGTTACTTTGAAATCGTTTTCATCATATTTTGTATTCTTATATGCCCTTTGGTGGTGCAACGGCACTGGGTAATAAATGGCATTTGGAATGTTTTTTTCGTTCAAATATTTGTGCAAAGCATTTCTGTCAGCATCTATTATTTTTAGGGTGTATTGATGGAAAACATGGGTTGTGAAATCTGAAGTTGAGGGTGTAATGAGCTTGTCAGAATGTGCAAATCCAGCAGAATAATAGGCAGCTGCTTTTCTTCGCGTTTCACAATAGGAGTCAAGTAAGTCGAGTTTGATACGTAAAACAGCAGCTTGAATACTGTCCAATCTTGAATTTACACCGACTACATCGTGGTAATATTTTTCATACATGCCATGATTGACAATGCCTCGAATGGTATGTGCCAATTCATCGTTATTGGTGAAAATAGCCCCTCCGTCTCCGTAACAGCCTAAGTTTTTAGATGGAAAGAAAGAAGTGGTGCCAACGGTGCCGATTGTTCCTGCTTTCTTTTTGGTGCCATTTCCAAAAGTGTACTGCGCACCAAGTGCTTGTGCAGTGTCCTCAATAATGTGCAAGTTGTGTGTTTTGGCAACTTTCAAGATCGCTTCCATGTTTGCGCACTGTCCAAATAAATGAACAGGTACTATGGCCTTGGTTTTTGGGGTAATGGCCTTTTTCAGAGCCTCTACATCCATGTTGAAAGTAGTAGCATCAACATCCACGAGAACAGGAGTCAGCTTCAATAGAGCAATTACTTCAACTGTCGCAGCAAAGGTGAAGTCCACCGTGATCACTTCATCTCCTTGTTTCAAACCCAATGCCATCATAGAAATTTGCAATGCATCGGTTCCGTTGCCGCAAGGAATGACATGCTTGACATCCAAATAAGCTTGCAAATCCTCTTGAAATCCTTTGACCTCTGGGCCATTGATAAAGGCAGAAGATTCGATGACGTTCGCAATCGCCCCGTTGACTTTGTCTTGGATTTTTTCATATTGACCTTTCAAGTCAACCATTTGAAGCTTTTTCATGAGATTTCTGCTTTTCTCGCAATCACAAAAATACGGATTATCGAAGAGTTATTGTTAAGGATTTTCTACTATCTTTATTTCCATAGTTTACAACCTCTTATGAAAAACCAAAAGATTAAAATTTTAGGGAGTATTGCAGGCCTATGCGTTCTTCTTTTTGTCATCCTCTTCTCTCTCCAAAAGCCAAAATACAATGGCGAAGAGATGCTTGGAGGAATCGAAGAAAATGTGAATGTCTATTTTGACGATGTAGGTGTACCTCATATTTATGCTTCTTCAAAGGAAGATGCTTATCGAGCTCTCGGTTATGTACACGCACAAGATCGACTATGGCAAATGGAGTTGCTCCGGCGCATTGCAGCCGGTAGGTTGTCTGAAGTGTTTGGAGAAAAAACCATAGATGTAGATCGCTTCTTCAAAAGTTTGGGCATCGAAGAGGCAGCTGAGGAAACGATTAGAGGGTTGACGAAGGATGCAGAGTACTACCAATTGAGTCAGGCTTACTTAGGAGGTGTCAATCAATTCATTCAGGAAGGAACGACTCCTATCGAATACCATTTGCTTGGATTGGAAAAAGAGATTTTTCAATTGAAAGATGTTTACAATGTATTCGGATACATGGCTTTTAGTTTCGCAATGGCACACAAGACCGATCCCCTGTTGTCAGAATTAAAAGCAAAGTTGGGGTTGAAATACTTGAAAGATTTGCCTATTGATTTAGACACGACAACCACCAGTATTCAAGGGAATGCGGTTTTGGCGAGTACAACAAGCGTTAGTGCCCCTCTTGCAGCAGTTTTTGAGAAAATTCCAGCACCTCTTTTTATTGGAAGCAATGCATGGGTGTTGGGGCCTAAAAAAACCACCAACGGAGAAGTCCTTTTTGAAAATGATCCTCACATTGGTTTTGCCCAACCGTCTGTATGGTATCAAGCACATATCAAAACACCAACCTATGAAAATTACGGATTTTATTTAGGCTTGACTCCATTTCCACTCTTAGGACATAACCGAGATTACGCTTTTGGGATTACGATGTTTGAAAATGACGATATCGATTTTTATTACGAGACGGAACATCCAGAAAACAGGGATCAATATAGATACAAAGACTCGATAAAGGCTTTTTCTTTTCTTGAAAAAAGCATCAAAGTGAAAGATGCAGAAGAGGTGCGGTTTCGTGTTAAAAAATCCATTCATGGACCGATCTTAAATTCTGTTTTAGAAACGGTAATTTCAGAAAGACCTCTCGCGATGAGCTGGGTGTATACAAATTTGGAAAATAAGCTACTACAATCCTGCTACGGCATGTCGCATGCCAATTCTTTGCAGGAATTTGAGGAGGCTGTTCGTTTGATTCACGCGCCGGGGTTAAATATTATGTATGGAGATGCTGAGGGGAATATTGCATGGTGGGCAGCAGCAAAATTATACGATAGAAATAATGAGGTCAATCCTAAGTTTGTATTAGAAGGAAATCCTGGAGTGGATGACCAGCTCAATTTTGTGGGGTTTTCTGAAAATCCAAAAGCCATAAATCCAGAAAATGGCTACGTGTATTCTGCCAACAATCAGTCTTTTGCTTTGGTGGAGAAAAATGGCGTTTTTCAAAGAAAAGGATATCCAGGATATTATTTGCCAGAAGATAGAGCCAAACGAATTGTAGAGATGCTTGACGCCAAAGAAAAATTCACAGCCAAAGAAATGGAAAAGATGGCATTGGATGTAAATTCAAGTGCAGCGCTTCCGTTTTTGAAATACTTTGAACTTGACAAAATTGAAAAAAATAGTTTGACTCCGAACATGCGCAGAGCCGCAGAAGAATTGAAGGAATGGGAAGGTGATTTTTTGAAAGAATCTTTGGCGCCCACAATTTATTCGAAAATGGTCTATTTGTTTTTAGACAAAACTATGAAAGATGAAATGGGAGCAACTTACTTCAATCAGTTTTTAAATACACATTTGCAAAAGAGAGCAGTCAATTTTCTGATAGCAAATGAGACCTCTATTTGGTGGGATTATGTGGATACTGCAGAAATCGAAACTCGGGATGATATTTTAAAAACAGTTTTTTTTCAGGCGATATTTGATTTAGAGCAGCAATTGGGGGAAGACATGTCTGACTGGAAATGGGCGAACGTACACCAACTTGAGCACAAACATCCGTTGGGAGAGGTGGCTGTATTGAAGAATTTTTTAAATATTGGTCCTTTTGAAGTGGACGGCGGTAATGAAGTCATAAACAATCTGCAATGTCCTATTGATTCAACCGGTGTTTACCATGTAAAAGCAGGTGCTTCAACACGAAGAATCATTGATTTTTCAAACATTGAGAACAGCCGTGCTATTTTACCAACAGGTCAATCAGGAAATCCATTTAGCAAACATTATAAGGACCAAGCAAATAGATACGTTGAAGGAACCTATGTTCCAATGTTACTCAATAAAAAGCAGGTGCGTAAGTCCAAAGATCATTTGGTGTTCAAAGCGCCCTAATTCCCGTGTGTTTTAATCAAAAAGATCGGAGGACAAGTAACGGTCACCGCGATCACAAATAATGGCAACCACAATACCGGACGTTAACGAATTGGCAATTTTTACAGCGGTTGCAACAGAGCCTCCGCTGCTCATGCCTGCAAAAATGCCTTCTTCTTTTGCAAGGCGCTTGGTCATAGCTCTCGCTTCTTTTTCGCTTACCTCTAAAATGGTATCCACTTTGGAGCGTTCAAATATTTTTGGCAGATATTCTTCGGGCCATTTTCGAATCCCTGGAATTTTAGAACCATCACTCGGATGAGCACCTACAATTTCGATGGATGGGTTTTTTTCTTTCAAGTAGGTAGAAGTTCCCATAATAGTTCCTGTTGTCCCCATGGCCGCTACAAAATGCGTAACTTTTCCCTCAGTATCTCTCCAGATTTCGGGACCTGTAGTTTTGTAATGTGCTTTCCAATTGTCGTCGTTGGCAAATTGATTCAGCATCACATAGCCCCCTTCTGCCACTTTTGTATCTGCGTATACTCGAGAGCCAATGATGCCTTCTTCAGCAGGGGTTAGAATTACTTTTGCACCGTAGGCACGCATGGTTTGCGTACGCTCTTTGGTTGAGTTTTCAGGCAATACCAGTTCAATATCTATGTTCAAAACCTGAGCGATCATTGCCAGGGCAATCCCTGTATTGCCGCTTGTGGCTTCAATCAATTTATCTCCTTTTTGGATGGCCCCACTTGCCAAAGCAGAAGCAATCATATTGTAAGCAGCTCTGTCTTTTACACTTCCTCCCGGATTGTTTCCCTCAAGCTTTAGTAATAATTTTACGTTTTTATTAGGTACCAAATTTTGTGCTTCCACAAGAGGAGTGTTTCCAATCAGGTCAACCAGTTTGTTAAATTTCATAGTTTCTTAATTTTAAGTGACAAGTTGGGGCGCTAGAATTCACAAGGAACCACTCCATCTCGATCGCCAGACGTTACTTTTTTTCCTTGATACGTACCTCTGTTGTGGTTGTGTTCATGACAACGGAATTTTCAGGAACGGAGCGTGTTGTCCATGAGTTCCCTCCCACAATACTGTTTTTTCCAATGGTAGTTTCGCCACCGAGAATGGTGGCATTGGCATAAATGCAAACATTTTCTTCAACTGTCGGATGTCTTTTCACGTCTTCCATATCCTTATTGACACTTAGGGCGCCTAAGGTGACTCCTTGATACACTTTTACGTAAGGATGGATAACAGTTGTTTCTCCGATGACAATCCCTGTGGCATGATCAATAAAAAAAGGTGCAGCAATTGTGGCTCCAGCATGTATGTCAGTTCCGGTAATACGATGCGCATATTCACTCATGAGTCTTGAAAAAAGCAACATATCCAACAGGTACAATTCATGACTTAAACGATAAATGGCGATAGCATAAAATCCAGGATAGGTCAAATAAACTTCTTCAATACTTTTGGAAGCAGGATCGTTTTCTAGAATGTATTCCGCGTCTTGATTGAGCATTTTTAGAATAGTGGGTAGTTTTGTTACAAAATTTTCCCAAACAGCACCGCACAAGTTTTCTGGTTTTTTGCAAGCTATTGTTGCAATTTCCTTGAATTGTTTTTCAAGTTCGTCGATGCTTTGGGTGAGTTTGGCATTGCTGTCAAACAATGTGTAAAACAGTTTTTCAGTGAACTTTTCTGTCTTTGTTTTGATCCCATAATTGATCGATGTGTGTTTCTTTAAGGAATCAATATTTTGGATAATCAGATCTTTTGTCATGATTATAGAGTTGTAATGTTAGTAAAAAAATGAAATAAAAGTAAGGTATTTTTAGAGACAACAAGAACAATCCCACAAAGAAAATTGGGAAAGGAAGAAACGACTCTGTTTTGTGATGCTTTGATTCATTTTTCAAATATCTAAAAATGGAATGTCCAACAAAGGTACTATTTTTTATTTTTTACAAGCTTTGAAGAGAGCATTCACATTTAAATAAAAAAACCTCTCTAAAATTTCAGAAAGGTTTTTTATTGCTAGTGAGAAAGCTTAAGCTTTTATTTTGCATTTTTCCATCAGTATGTGCAAATCTTCGTCGTTGATTTCTTTTTTAGTGTCTGCAAATTTCAAGAATTCTGGATAGGTTGCATCCAGCTCTAGCTTGGTTAATTCATAGCCATTGTTTTTCAACCTATAGGCTAATGCAGCTCTACCACTTCTTGCGGTCAAAACAATAGAAGACTCCGTGACACCTACATCTGCAGGATCCATGATTTCATAGGTTTCTCGATTTTTGATGACCCCATCTTGGTGAATTCCCGAACTGTGCGCAAAGGCATTGTCTCCTACAACAGCTTTGTTGGGTTGCACATGCATTCCCATATGTTCTTGCACCATTTGACTTGTGCTAAAAAGTAATTGAGAGTTTACATTGGTATGCAATCCTAGATCGGGGTGTTGTTTGAAAATCATGACGACTTCCTCCAAAGCAGTGTTTCCTGCACGTTCTCCAATTCCGTTGATGGTACATTCTATTTGTCGAGCTCCATTGATAGCTCCCGCTACGGCGTTTGCTGTGGCCAATCCCAAATCGTTGTGACAGTGGCAGGAAAGAATGACATTTTCAATTCCTTTTACATTTTCTTTCAAATACTTGATTTTTGCACCATATTCTTCCGGCAAACAATATCCTGTAGTATCTGGAATGTTGAGTACAGTTGCACCGGATTTGATAACAGCTTCGCAAACACGCGCTAGGTACTCGTTGTCTGTTCTACCCGCATCTTCTGCATAAAACTCGATATCTTCTACAAATCCTTTTGCGTATTTTACAGCAGCTTGTGCACGTTCGATGATTTTCTCTGGAGTAGAATTGAATTTGAATTTGATATGCGATTCGGAGGTTCCAATACCCGTATGAATTCTTGGTTTTTTTGCGTATTTCAAAGCTTCTGCAGCGACTTTGATGTCGTTTTCATGAGCTCTTGTTAAACCACAAACAGTAGCGTTTTTTACAAGTTTTGATATTTCCTCTACCGATTGAAAATCTCCTGGACTGGAAACAGGGAATCCTGCTTCGATGATGTCTACTCCTAGAAGATCCAAACGTTCTGCAATGACTAATTTTTGACCTGTATTTAGTTTACAACCAGGGACTTGCTCTCCGTCTCTTAAGGTTGTGTCAAAAATTTGAATTGTATTGTTACTCATCTGTCAGTCTATTTATCACATTCGAAAATCAAAAATAAGATTTCGATTGATTTGTTTTCTTCTTGTTGAGAAAAGTTTTACTATATCAAACTCGATCGATTAAGAGTTAAGTTGCTTGTTTATAGTATTTTAATGTATCGTATGCTACGATGGCTATATCATTTATTAAATTTTTGAAGTCTTGTTTTTGAAGTCGGAAGCATCTAAACATAGAATGTGCAAAAAAGGAGCATAAAAATTCCTATTTTTACCTTTTCTAATAAAAAAAAAGAAAATGCCAGTCGAGCAAAAAGACACCTTGTTTACTTTGATAAAATCTCTTTCGAAGTCCGAAAAGCGGCAATTCAAATTGTATGTAGGTCGACTTGGAGGGAATGCAGATGCCAATTTTATGTCCTTGTTCAATTTGTTAGATAAAACAAGTGTTTACAATGAATCATTGGTTTTGGAAAAGACCAATATTAAAAAGCAACAAGTATCCAATACAAAAGCGCATTTGTACAAACAAATTTTAGTGAGTTTGCGACTGAGTCCCATTCATCAAAACACGCGTACGCATTTGCGTGAACAATTTGATTTCGCAACAATTTTGTACAACAAAGGTTTGTACAAACAAAGTTTGAAAGTTCTCGAGAAAGCAAAATATTTGGCTTTTGAAAAAGAAGAATATACTCTTGCACATGAGTTGATAGAACTGGAAAAAGTCATAGAATCGCAATACATTACAAGAAGTATGAGTGATCGGGCAGATGTTTTGGCTGTTGAGGCAAAAAACATCAGTCAAAAAAATGTGACGCTGAGTAAGCTGTCGAATCTTTCTTTGCAATTGTACAGTTGGTTTTTGAAATATGGCTATGTACGAAATGACAAGGATTACAATACGGTGAATGATTATTACGAGGCTCGATTGCCAAAGTATGATTTTATGAGCCTTGGATTTACGGGAAAAATGTTTTTGTTTCAATCCAAACTCTGGTACGGTTTTATTACACAAGATTTTCTATCCTGCTACCGTTATTCTCAAAAATTGGTAGCGCTTTTTGACGAGTATGCTGATATGAAGCAATTGCATCCTGTTTTTTATCTCAAAGCGGTCAATTATTCTTTGGAATCGTTGTTTTATTTACAACAAACCTATAAGTTCAAAGAAACACTCATTTCTTTAGAAGCCTCTATGGAATATCAGCGCTTTTTTTTGAATGAGAATACCCAGTTGTTGTCAAATCTTTATTGGTACCAGCACAAAATAAATTTGTACTATTTGGAAGGTGAGTTTGAAAAAGGAACTTTGTTTGTTCCGAAGATTTTAGAACAAATTTCGGCCTTCGGAAAAAAAATAGACCAACACCATGTCATGCTGTTTTATTACAAAATAGGTTGTTTGTACTTTGGCGCTGGAGATTACGAGAAATGTATTTTTTACCTGAATAAAATCATTCAAAACAAAGATTTGAAAATGCGAGAAGACTTGCTGTGTTATACTCGGGTTTTGAATTTAGTAGCGCATTACGAGTCTGGTTTGGATGAAAACATTGATGAATTGGTGAAATCGACCTACAAGTTTCTGTTAAAAATGGACAACTTGTACGATGTGCAGCGCAAAATGATTAAGTTTTTGAGAAATCTTTCAGAATTATATCCACACGAACTGAAAGAAGCTTTTCGAAAACTGCATGCGGAATTAAAAGAGTTTGAGAATCATCCCTATGAGAAAAGAGCTTTTTTATATTTGGACATCATCTCATGGCTTGAATCAAATATTTTGAGTGTACCGGTAGAGGAGGTTGTGAAGCGCAAGATGAGGCCGAACAGGTAGTTGATGCTTGGATAGAAAAACAAGTACGTTTTAGAAGATGAACAAAAAATATTCCTATCTCATTAGAATCCAATACCTCGGATTTCGTTACCACGGTTGGCAAGTTCAGCCGCAGGTCAAAACGGTTCAAAAAATGGTAGAGCGAACACTGGCCTTTGTATTGAAGCACGCTAATTTTAAAATTTTAGGAGCCAGTAGAACGGACATGATGGTTTCCGCCAATGCTGCTGCATTTGAATTGTTTTTAGAAGAAGCCTTGGAGGTCAAGCCTTTTCTTAGACAGTTCAATAAAAGCCTGCCAAATGATATCAAGGCCTTGAGCATACAAGAAGCAGGTGCTCACTTCAATATTATCCAAGATAGCAAACGGAAAGAATACCGTTATTTGTTTTCTCATGGCGAAAAAATACATCCTTTTTGTGCTCCATTTCTGTTGGGTGTTCAAGAGAACTTAGAGGTGTCACGCATGCAGAAAGGAGCAAAATTATTTGAGGGAAAGCACAATTTTCAGCGGTATGCCTATAAACCTTCAGAAAAAACAGTTTTTGAGAGAGAATTGTTTCTCGCTGAAATTATAGAAAACACCGAACTTACGGCTAGTTTTTTCCCAGAAAAAACTTATGTATTCAAAGTGCAAGGCAATGGTTTCTTGCGCTATCAAATTCGTTTGATGATGGGTGTATTATTTCAATTGGGGAAGGGAGAAGTTGACCTAAATTTCATCGAAGATAGCTTGAAAAATCCTGGACCGGAAACGTTGAAAGAATTGGCCCCTGCCTCCGGCTTGTCTCTACATAGTTTGAATTTTGAGAAAAGGTAAATTATCTTCTTGAATTCAAAACCTCTTCCAAAACTATTTCCACACCGTTTTCATCGTTACTTTTGGTTTCGAAGTCCGCTGCTTTTTTTACATTCGGATGTGCGTTTGCCATGGCATAACTGTATTTTGCTTCGGTCAACATTTTCAGATCGTTGTTGTAATCTCCAAAAACCATGGTTTCTTCTTTGGAAACACCTAATTTTTTTTGCAGAATTTTCACCGCTTTTCCTTTGTTCGCGTTGTGGTGTGAAATATCGAGCCAGTTTTTTCCTGAAACCAATATTTGAAAATCTTTGGGAAGGTCTTTTAACAAGGGTAGAATGTGTGTTTCTGAACATTCTTTGTGGTAAACCGCAATTTTAAAAATAGTATCGTCCATGATTTTCGTCAGATCTTCTACGACTTCAAAACTGCTGTAAAATTGACTAAAAGTTGAGACAAACTTTTCATCTTTGGATTCTACATAGGCCGCTTTTTTACCACACAGTACGATGTGTGGGTTTTCCAATTTTCGTAAGAGCTGAATGGGTATCTTTATTTGATTTATTGGGAGCTTAAAAACAAACAAATCTTCTTTTCCAAACTTGCCGAAACCTCCGTTTTCAGAAATGATTGTAATTTCGTCTTGAATGGAATCCAGTTTTTCAACAATACTTTGGAATTGACGGCCACTAGCCGCTGCAAAGTGAATGTTTTCCTTTTGAAGTTTGCGGAACAATTTGAAAAAATGATCACTCACCCGATGATTTGAATCCAGCAAAGTACCGTCCATGTCACTCACAATCAATTTTATTTTCGAAAAGTCCATAAGTTTTTTTGCAAATGTAGGGTGTTTTTTCAAGATCGCCGTTTGGTGCTGTTGTAAAATTCATTTGAGACTCACTGGTGGAAAGAGCAAGAACAGACATTCTTGTATTTTTCAAACACGTATTTTAGAATTAATCCGTATCTTTGCAGTGATGGTAAAAATAGTTTCAAATAAAACGGATCGCAACACTCGAATTTTCGAGCGCTGTCGCTGTGTGCGCTAATTTCTTTTTTTAGCAAAATAAAGACAGCATAAGAGTCAATTCAAGTTTTATTTATCTTTTTTATCCAAATCAAAATGCCGATCCTTTCTCGTTTTTTTAACAACAAATTTCAGCCTATCTTTGCTACTGATTTCGTAGTGATTCTATTTCGTTTCAGAGACCGTGCTTTGGGGCTTTGGGTAGAATAATTGAGAATATAGAGACCTGAAAAAAGGCAAAAATAGATTAGTACGATAAATTTGAAACATTGAAAATAGTAACGACAAATAGTTCGCATAATAAATATGCAGATGCCATATGCAAAACCATTGAAGATTCCGCAAAAGATAGAGGAACAGGGATTGCAAAAAGGTCACCAGAATACATCGTTTCCAAAATTGAGAGTGGAAATGCGGTCATTGCTTTAGAACGAGATAAATTTGCAGGATTTTGCTACATTGAGACATGGAGTAACAAAACTTATGTTGTGCATTCGGGCTTGATCGTACATCCTGATTTTAGAAAATTAGGGCTTGCAAAAAAAATCAAAAAAAAGATATTTGAACATTCCAAAGTGAAATTTCCAAATGCAAAGATATTTGGAATCACGACAGGTTTGGCAGTAATGAAAATAAATGCCGATTTGGGATACAAGCCCGTGACATTCTCAGAACTGACAGATGATGATGCTTTTTGGAACGGTTGTAAGGCTTGTCGCAATTATGACATTCTAGAAAGAAACGATCGAAAAATGTGTTTGTGTACGGGAATGTTACACGATCCAAAAGCAGTTAAGGAAGAGCGTACATTTGATAAAAAAGTATTGACAAGATTGAAGAAAATCAAACAAGCATTGTTCTTAAAAAAGAAAAACAACAAGTAAGGCCCTGAACATTGTGGAAAGGGCGAAAAGAAAACAAAGATGAAAAAAGTAGTATTAGCTTATAGCGGAGGATTGGACACATCGTACTGTGTGAAATATTTGATCAATGAATTGAAATTGGAAGTGCACAGTATTTTGGTCAATACTGGCGGATTTTCTGAAGAGGAGTTGAAAGTCGTTGAAGAAAAAGCCTACGAGATGGGGGTTACTTCTCATACAAGCAAAAATATTTTAGAGGATTACTACACAAAAGCCATCAAGTACATGGTTTTTGGAAACGTTTTGAAAAACAACACTTATCCGCTTTCGGTAAGTGCTGAGCGTGTTTTTCAGTCGATTGAAGTTGTGAAATTTGCAAAGAGTCTGGATGCAACTTATATCGCACATGGGAGTACAGGTGCAGGGAATGACCAAGTGCGTTTCGACATGATTTTTCAAACCATTGCACCAGAAATAGAAATCATTACGCCAATTCGTGATTTGAAATTGTCACGCCAAACCGAAATTGATTATTTGGTAAAGCACGGTGTAGACATGAACTGGGAAAAATCCAAATATTCGATTAATAAAGGTATTTGGGGGACTTCAGTAGGAGGTGTGGAAACCCTTTCTTCTCAAAAGGCATTGCCAGAAACTGCGTATCCAAGTCAATTGAAAAGAAACGATGAAGCCGAAGTAAGTCTTACATTTGAGAAAGGAGAATTTGTGGCATTCAATGGTCAAAAAGACACGCCTGTAAACAATATTTTAAAACTAGAAGCAATTGCTTCTGAATTTGCGATCGGACGAGATACGCATGTGGGGGATACTATTGTGGGAATCAAAGGACGTGTAGGGTTTGAAGCAGCTGCAGCTACTGTGATTATAAAAGCGCACCATTTGTTAGAAAAGCATACCTTATCGAAAGCACAGCAACTGACAAAAGAGCCTTTGGCCAATACCTATGGAACCTATTTTCACGACGGACAATATTTAGAACCCTTGATGCGAAATATTGAAAAATTCCTAGAAGATTCACAAAAAACAGTAAATGGCGATGTGTTTGTGACGTTGCGTCCCTACCATTTCATGGTGACAGGAATTGACTCTGAATTTGATTTGATGGCTTCTGGTTTTGCCGATTATGGTGAAGAAAACAATGCATGGAGTGCAGAGGATGCGAAAGGGTTTATAAAAATTTATGGGATGCAGAACAAAATTTTCTACCACGTAAATAAAGATTTGTTAGACGCCTAAAACATGTCATGAATGAGTAGCTATTTGCTATGAGATTTGTAATTGCCAAAAACCAAGAGGTCATGGCCAAAAGTTAATAAATATGATAAAAGCAGGAATAGTAGGAGGAGCAGGGTATACTGCAGGAGAGCTGATCAGGTTGATTTTGAATCACCCAAAAGTCACTTTGGATTTTGTGTACAGTACTTCCAATGCAGGGAATAAGTTGTATGCCGTACATGCAGATTTGTTAGGGGATACTGAGCAATCTTTTAGCAGCAACATCAATTCAGAAGTAGATGTATTGTTTTTGTGCTTGGGTCATGGAAATTCGACGGCTTTTTTAGAAAAAAATACTTTTTCAAAGCAGACAAAAATAGTGGATTTGTCCAATGACTTCCGATTGAATGCTGACATGATTTTTCAAGGAAAGGAGTTTGTGTACGGTTTGCCAGAAGTTTCCAAAGAAGCGATCAAAAGAGCAAATTACATTGCCAACCCAGGTTGTTTTGCGACCTGTATACAGTTTGGTTTGTTGCCTTTGGCAAAAGCAAAAAAACTGGAAAATGACATTCATATCAATGCCACAACGGGAGCTACTGGAGCAGGTGTCTCCCCGTCAGCAACCTCACATTTCCCTTGGAGAGATAATAATTTTTCGGTCTACAAGCCTTTTACTCACCAACATTTGGGAGAAATAGGAGAAACTTTAGAATCCTTGCAAGGACAAGCAACAGGAACGTTATTGTTCATACCAAATAGAGGGAATTTCAGTCGTGGAATATTTGCCTCAATTTACACGAAATTTGAAGGGAGCTTAGAAGAAGCAAAAGCTTTGTATCAAAATTTTTATGCAGCATCACCTTTTGTGCACCTTACCGATGCACCTGTCAACATGAAACAAGTTGTCAATACAAACAAATGTGCAATTTCTTTGGTAAAACACGGCGAATATTTGTTGATTTATTCAGCCATCGACAACCTGCTAAAAGGAGCCTCAGGGCAAGCAATTCAGAATATGAATTTGATGTTTGGTTATGAAGAAACAGAAGGCTTGCATTTGAAAGGAACAGGTTTTTAAAAGAATAATAGAATCAGAAACAGTACGAAATACCCAAAGAAAATGAAACTATTCGACGTATACCCTTTGTACAACGTAACTCCAGTGAAGGCCGAAGGCTGTTATGTTTGGGATGATCAAAATGAAAAATATTTAGATTTGTACGGTGGACATGCTGTGATTTCTATTGGACACACACATCCACATTTCAAAGCAGCGCTTGAAGAACAGCTTAGCAATATCGCATTTTATTCCAACGCCATTCAAAATCCTTTGCAGCAAGAATTGTCGGATAAATTGGGTGCGCTTTCAGGATGTGGAGACGACTTTGAGTTGTTTCTGTGTTCTACAGGGGCAGAAGCCAATGAAAATGCAATTAAGGTAGCTTCTTTTTACAACAAAAAATCCAGAGTGATTGCTTTTAAAAATGGTTTTCATGGACGTACATCTGCTGCGGTATCCGTCACAGACAACAAAAAAATTATTGCACCTGTCAATGCACACAATCCAGTAACTATTTTGCCTTTGAATGATTCGGAGGCAGTAAGAAAAGAGATTGAAAAGGGAGACGTAACGGCGGTTATTGTAGAGCCCATTCAAGGAGTGGGAGGTCTCGATGAACCCACTACTGAATTTTTAAAAGAAATAAGAAAAATCACCGAAGAGAACAATGTGTGTTTGATCCTAGATGAAGTGCAAACGGGCTTCGGAAGAAGTGGTAAGTTTTTTGCGCACCAGTATCATGGAATCAAAGCAGACATCATTCCAATGGCAAAAGGAATGGGGAATGGTTTCCCAATAGGTGGGGTACTCATTTCGAAACATATTGAATCTTGGCACGGAATGTTGGGAACAACTTTTGGAGGTTCTCATTTGGCGTGTGCAGCTGGAATAGCTGTATTGGATGTCATTCGAAAAGAGAATTTGATGGACAATGTCGTTGAAATTTCTGAATATTTTAAAAAGGAAGTTGCGAACTTGCCAGGAGTTAAAAAAGTCAAAGGAAAAGGTTTGATGCTAGGATTGGAATTTGATTTTGAAGTGGGAGACCTGCGTAAAAAATTGATTTACGACGAAAAAATATTCACAGGAGGTGCGATGAATAAAAAATTATTAAGAATATTACCTCCGCTAAATGTAACCCAGCAAGATATTGATTTGTTTGTGCAAGCATTGAAAAAAATAGTTTAGGGAAAGGAAAAATTTTTACGAACAGCCAACTGTTCTCAAAGCTGTCCGTATTTTACAATTCGAATATAAGATGAAACACTATTTATCCATCAAAGATCTGCCAAGTATCAAAGCAACGGTATCAGAGGCAATTGAGTTGAAGAAAAATCCTTTGCAGTACCAGCATTTAGGAAAAAACAAAACCATTGGTTTGCTTTTCTTTAACAATAGTTTGCGTACCCGTTTGAGTACACAAAAAGCAGCCCTGAATTTGGGAATGGAACCCATCGTGATGAATTTTGGTGCCGAAGGATGGCAGCTAGAATTTGAAGATGGACGTATCATGGACCAAGGAAAATCCGAACATGTCAAAGAAGCTGCACAGGTTATTTCTCAATATTGTGACGTTATTGCAATCAGAGCCTTTGCAGGGTTGGAGGATAAACAAAAAGACGAAGCAGAACAAGTTTTGTCTGCTTTTGTCAAGCATGCATCGGTGCCAATTTTAAACATGGAATCGTCTGTTGGACATCCGTTGCAAGCCTTGGCGGATGCGATTACTATTGAAGAGCACAAGCCTTCCAAAGAGAAACTGAAAGTAGTACTCTCATGGGCACCCCACCCTCGTGCTTTGCCACACGCTGTTGGGAATTCTTTCGCAGAAATGGCTTTGGCACATGAGGATGATTTTGAATTTGTGATCACCCATCCAAAAGGATACGAACTCGATCCAGAGAAAACCAAAGGAGCCATCCTAGAATACAATCAAAAGAGGGCTTTTGAAGGAGCAGACATTATTTATACAAAAAATTGGTCTTCTTACAAAGATTATGGAAAGGTAGCCTGTAAGGACAGTTCTTGGACAGTTGACAAAGAAAAAATGGACCTCACAAACGATGCGAAATTTATGCATTGTTTGCCTGTCCGAAGAAATGTGGTTGTAGCAGATGAGGTGATCGATTCGAAAAACTCAATTGTCATTGCACAAGCCAACAATAGGACCTATTCTGCACAAATAGTTCTGAAGAAAATTTTGGAGATGTTGTCCTGAATTTTAAAAAAAGAAAGAAGTAAAGTTTGATTTCAATCAAAAAGAAAAGAGCTTTTAAATTTAGAATAAAAAAGAGTTGAACACAGAGAAATGGAAAAGCTAACAATTGTAAAAGTAGGGGGAAATGTAATCAATGACCCATCAGCATTGGAGGGATTTCTCACTGATTTCGCTGCTTTGAAAGGAAATAAGATACTCGTGCACGGTGGAGGAAAACGGGCTACAAAATTGGCAAAAGATTTAGGACTCCAGGCCACTATGATCAACGGGAGGCGCGTGACGGATATGGCAACTTTAGACATTGTTGTCATGGTATATGCAGGTTTGCTCAATAAAAATATCACAGCTTCTTTGCAAAAATTGAATTGCAATGCTTTGGGGCTTTCTGGGGCAGACGGAAATTCCATACAAGCACATAAAAGAAAAGTAACCGATGTGGATTATGGTTTTGCTGGAGACGTGGACGGGATCAATGCAGAAAATATCGCTACATTCCTCAAAGGTCAAATGACTCCTGTTTTTTGTGCCATTACACATGACACGCAAGGTCAATTGTTAAACACCAATGCCGATACCATAGCGAGTACGATTGCAGTTGGAATGTCAGCCTTGTATGAAGTTTCCTTGATATATACTTTTGAGAAAAACGGGGTGTTGCGATCTATAGAAGACGAAAACTCTGTGATAACCGAAATCAATTTGAATACATACAGGCAATTGAAAAAAGAAGGTATTATTGCCGACGGCATGTTGCCAAAAATGGAAAATTGTTTTGACGCTCTTAAAAAAGGAGTTACAGAAGTGCTTGTAGGAAGTCCTGCAATTATAAAAAACAAAGCACAACTATTTACAACTTTAAAATTGTAATTTGTTGTTGGAGCCTCTTTGATGTCTTAAAAAAGAATCCATTTCGTTCCATGAGTTTATTCGATGCCACCTTAGTAACAAAAACATATTCGAGTAAAATTTAAAACAGAAAACCATGATAGCCAAATTAGAGAAAGAAGCTATTGAGCTTTTAAAAACACTGATTGAAACGCAGTCTTTTTCAAAAGAGGAAAAGCCTACGGCGGATTTGTTGTCTGTGTGGTTGGCGGAGAAAGGAATTGCTGTAAAAAGAGATTTGAACAACGTTTGGGCGGTAAACAAATATTTTGATGACAACAAACCGACCATTCTTCTGAATTCACACCACGATACGGTAAAACCCAATATCGCCTACACGAGGAATCCGTTTGAAGCAAAAGAGGAAGAAGGCAAGCTATTTGGTTTGGGTTCGAACGATGCAGGAGGCTGCTTGGTAGGTCTGATAGCCGCTTTTGTTTATTTTTATGAAAGAGAAAATTTAAAATACAATTTTGTCATTGCTGCAACTGCAGAAGAAGAAATTTCAGGTGAAAATGGCATTGCCTATATGCAACCTATTTTGCCCACAATTGATTTTGCGATTGTAGGCGAACCGACCTTACTAGATTTGGCAATCGCTGAAAAAGGTTTGGTTGTATTTGACGGAAAAGTAGAGGGGACTCCGGGGCATTCGGCACATATAAAAAATGAAGACAATCCAATTTTCAAAGCATTGAAAGATTTGGAATGGTTTCAAAACTACCAATTCCCAAAAGTTTCAGACGCCTTGGGGCAAGTGAAAATGACAGTTTCTCAAATCCATGCTGGGAAACAGCACAATGTGGTTCCTGCGGTGTTGAATTTTGTGGTGGATTGTCGTGTAACGGACGCTTATACAAACGAAGAAATTGCAGAGATTGTTGCAAAAAACACGGCGTGCGATGTAAAACCGCGTTCTCTTCGGTTGAATTCTTCTTCCATAAACGCAAACCATGAAATCGTCAAAGCAGGTCTAAAATTTGGAAAAAAAACCTATGGATCACCAACCCTTTCTGATCAGTGTAGATTGACATGTCCATCATTGAAATTAGGCCCAGGGGATTCTTTGCGGTCCCACTCAGCAGATGAGTTCATTTACCTGAAAGAGGTGAAAGAAGGTGTGAAATTTTACATCCAATTGTTAGAAGAAATCGTTTGATTCGTATGAGTAGAAGCCTTCAAATAAAGGTTTTTAGAGCTATAAATAAATACTATCTTTGACTATTCGCAGCGAAGATAGTGCATTGAACAGAAAAACAGATAAGAAATGAAACTTTGGGACAAAGGCTATGCCACAGATAAAAAAATAGATTTATTTACAGTGGGCAATGATCGAGAATTGGATTTACAGTTGGCGAAATACGACGTTTTGGGTAACATAGCCCAAACCAAAATGTTGAATTCAATTGGGACAATTTCTGACGAAGAGTTGGAAGGTTTGATCGTTGAATTGAATGCCATTTTAAGAACCGTGGAGCAAGGAACATTTACAATTGAAGATTCATTTGAAGATGTGCATTCAAAGGTAGAATGGCTTCTGACAGAAAAGTTGGGAGATGCAGGTAAAAAAATACACACAGCAAGATCTCGAAACGATCAAGTTCTTTTAGATGTCCATTTGTATGCAAAGGATGCCATCTTAGAACTCAAGGATTGGACGAAAAAACTATTTGACTTGCTTCTTGATTTGGCGGACAAATACAAAAATCATTTGTTACCAGGATATACACACCTGCAAGTAGCCATGCCTTCTTCTTTTGGAATGTGGTTTTCAGCTTATGCCGAAAGTCTAATAGACGATGTTTACTTTTTGGATGCAGCATATAAAATTGCAGATCAAAACCCCTTGGGTTCTGCAGCAGGCTATGGAAGCTCTTTCCCGATAGACAGGGAAATGACAACAGAATTGTTGGGTTTTGATACTTTAAAAGTCAATTCCGTTGCTGCTCAAATGGGGCGAGGAAAATTGGAAAAATCGATTTCATTTGCGATGGCAAGTTTGTCAGCGACACTCTCCAAAATGAGTATGGATATTTGTTTGTACATGAGTCAGAATTTTGGTTTTGTTTCTTTTCCAGATGAACTGACTACAGGCTCGAGCATCATGCCTCATAAAAAAAATCCAGATGTGTTTGAGCTCATTCGAGGAAAGTGCAACAAGTTGCAAGCATTGCCCTATGAATTGACGCTGATCACAAACAACTTGCCGAGCGGGTACCACCGTGATTTGCAATTGGTGAAAGAAGGTTTGATTCCTTCTGTATCTACTTTGAAGTCATGTCTGGACATGATGGTATTTTCTTTAGAAAATATTCGGATCACTGAAAATATTGTGTCGGATGCTAAGTACAAATATATATTTAGTGTGGAAGAAGTAAATGCGATGGTTCAATCAGGAGTCCCTTTTAGAGATGCGTACAAAGTTGTTGGAGAAAAAATTCAAAATGGAGAATTCAAACCAAATTTGAAAGTAAATCATACACACATCGGTTCCGTTGGGAACTTAGGATTGGAAAGAATCAAAGCAAAAATGGAAGGTTTGTTCTCATAGTATTTTGCTCCAAAAGGAATAAATTTGTAATTTTAGGGAATAACCGGTAATATATTTTGGATGAAATATGATTAATTTAGAGAGTTCATAGTTTCCTTTATTCTGAATTGAAATGATTTATATCAATGCCATTGGAGTTTTCCAGACGGTACTTTTTTCTTGGTTTATATACAAGCACAGCAATGATAATTTACTCAATAAATTATTGGCTTTGCTCTTGCTTTTATTGGGATTCATTTTGCTTGGAAATACTGTCGTTTTGGCAGGAACAGGGCTCTCCATTGTAAATGCCATTTTTTTTATAAGTCAAGGAGCCTCTCTTTTTCTTGCGCCGGTCATTTATTGTTATATCAATCTGATATCCGGAAAAAAGATTGCATTCTTGAATCCCTTGTTTTTGCTTAGCTTTTTCGTTTTGTTGTATGTTTTGTTTCAAGGATATAGTTATTTGAATTTTCCTGAAGAAGTGCGGCAAAAATATATGTCAGATTTGGAAAGTGAAACAAATTTTCCAGAACAAATATTTCTTTTTCATTGCTATCGATTGGCATTGCAGCAGCTGTACCTTTCTATTTTGTGGCTTCAAGTTTTTAAATTGAAAAAAGTCTTGAAAAATGTGTTTTCTACGCGAAGTAGAACCAGAAATGATTTTGCGTTCAAATTTGTTTCGTTTGTATGGTTCTTAAATTTGGTTTTTTTTGTCTTTATCCTCATACTCCCGACTTGTGAGATTCAATTCCTTCTATTTCCTCTCAAAGCATTGATGGCATTCAGCGTTCTGTTGTTTTTTACATTGGAACAAAAGGCACTTTTTGACAAACGAGGCTATGAATCTTATTTGGCGGACATGGAACTTCTAAACAAGGCAACACCTATCCTGAATGTTCATGAGCACCCATATTTAACAGGCGATAAGATAAATGAAAAACTGAGAGAAGGGAAATTGTATCTGAACCCTGCGATCACAATTTTTGATTTGGCCAAGGAACTCAACTGCAATCACCGGACGTTGTCTGCGATTATCAATACTCAGCTCAACAAATCATTTTTAACCCTGATAAATGAATTCCGAGTGGAAGAGGCGAAAAAGAAGTTGATCAATAACTCTAAAAAATTAACAATGGAAGGAATCGGATTGGAGTCCGGATTCAATAGCAGAGCTTCCTTTTACAGGGTTTTTAAAAAATTAACGCGGCGAACACCCAGTGATTTTTTGTCACGAGATTAATTTGTGAGGGGCAGTTGTCTCAATAATTACTTTAACGCATGAGACACGTTCTTTTAGAGACTTCTAAAAACAGTGATTTTTGAGAAAAATAGTCTCAATTCACGCATTGAGACAACCTTTATTTTTTATCAACACAACACTCTATTACATTTGTAATGAGCAAATGATTGTATGAAAAAGAAATTTGTGACACCATTGAGAGTAAAAAGCAGACAATATGGTTTTAATTTTGTTTGTTGCTCGCAAAGTGTAAAGTTTATGAAAAGGTGGTCAGTAGCAATTGGAAGGATATAAATTCTTTAGGGGTAGGGGACGTATTTTTCAGTTGTGGCCGCCTTTTTTAATGTGATCCATCGCAATAAGGTGCGTTTTTACTATTGCCGCAAGTACATAGAAACGCTTTTTTATCTTCAGAGACCTTGAAGAGCAGCGGTTTGAATTCCTCGGTCAGTTTTCTGTGATTCCCATCACAAAAAGGCAGTTCTAAAGATTTGTTACAAGTACAGTACGCATAGGCTTTGTCTTTGATCAATAGACATGCTTTGGGTGTGGGGATAGGTTTTTCCATAAATCAACTATAATTTAGCACCCGAATGGTTGCATCGAGTTGTTTGATATATTATTACATGTGGAGTGCTCGATTTGCAGTAGCTGCCAAACACGCTTCTTTGATGGCTTCCGTATAAGTAGGGTGCGCATGTGACATTCGAGATACATCTTCAGCAGAAGCCCTGAACTCCATCGCTACGACTGCTTCTGCAATCATATCTGCAGCTCTGGCGCCAATGATGTGAACTCCTAGTATTTCATCTGTAGTAGCGTCTGCCAATACCTTTACCTGTCCATCGGTATCCATACTCGCGCGTGCTCTTCCTAAAGCACGCATTGAGAAACTGCCAGATTTGTATGCAATTCCTTCTTCTTTTAATTGTTCTTCTGTTTTTCCAACAGCGGCAACTTCAGGCCAAGTATATACAACACCTGGGATAAGATTGTAATTGATGTGCGGTTTTTCTCCTGCGATGATTTCCGCAACAAGTGTTCCTTCTTCTTCTGCTTTGTGAGCTAACATAGCCCCCTTCACGACATCACCAATGGCATAGATGTTTGAAATGTTTGTTTGCAAGTGTTCGTTGGTTTCAATTTGTCCTCTTTCTGTAACCTTGATGCCAATCGCGTTCAAACCGAGTCCATCTGTATAGGGACGACGTCCTACAGATACCAGTGAATAATCTCCTTTGAATTCTACAAGTTTTCCCTTTTTGTCTTCTGCTGTTACAACAACTTCATTCCCTGTATTGGTCACGGAAGTTACTTTATGGCTCGTGTAAAATTTAAACCCTTGCTTTTTCAGTGATTTTTGCAATTCCTTTGAAAGCATATTGTCCATTCCTGGAATTATTTTAGGCATGTACTCGATTACAGAAACTTCCGCTCCCAAACGAGCATATACTTGGCCTAACTCGAGTCCAATGACACCACCTCCTATAATGACCAAATGCTTTGGCACCTCCTTTAGTTTCAAAGCTTCTGTAGAAGTGATGATCCGTTTTTTGTCAAGATTTATAAATGGCAATGATCCAGGTTTGGATCCTGTGGCAATAATCGTATTTGCGGCTTCAATTTTTTCAACAGAGCCATCAGGTTTTGAAATGTTGATATGAGTTGTGTCAAAAAAGGTACCTGTGCCTTCGAACAAATCGATGTTATTCTTGTCCATCAGATAGTTGATTCCGCCTGATGTTTGCTGAACGACCTCTGCTTTTCGAGCAATCATTTTTTCGAAATCTAAAGTCAAACCAGTGACTCCAATACCATGCGTGTCGAAATGTTTTGTAGCATCGTAGTAGTGATGAGACGAGTCCAATAAAGCTTTTGAAGGAATGCAACCCACGTTCAAGCAGGTGCCTCCTAAAGTGGCATATTTTTCTATGATTGCAGTTTTCAATCCCAATTGAGCACAGCGAATGGCTGCTACATATCCACCAGGTCCAGAACCGATCACGGCTACATCGTACTTACTCATATTCTTTTGTCTTATAAATTTAACAAAACAAAATTAAGAAAATCATTGAGATCCCCCCTTTTAAAATACATAATATTTTCACGGTTAAAATGTGAAAATGTTAGAAATCGAGATGTTTTTTAAGATTTTGAAAGTACTCCAAGCCTTTTTCTGTTTCATTGTATTCGAAACAAATTTACATGCCGAGAGTTGTGTTGTTTTTGAGAATTTTCTTCTTTTACAAGAATTTACAATCTCATATGCTATCTTTGAGATTCATCTATTGATCCATCACTTATGAAAATAACCAAGCAAGCGAAAAGTGCTGCAGGTACAAAGGGAATTTTTCATGCTTTGAAAATGACCAGACGGATTGGTTCTCCTTTTAAGATTTTTGAGTTGCTCAAAAACTTGAATCAGAAAGAAGGGACGGACTGCCCAGGTTGTGCATGGCCCGATCCCGATCATCGTTCTACATTGGGGGAATTTTGTGAAAATGGCGCCAAGGCCATTGCAGAGGAAGCGATGAATGCCAATTGCGATGCCGATTTTTTCTCGAAGCACTCCTTATGCAGTCTTAAAAAACAAACGGACTATTGGTTGGGTATGCAAGGACGACTCACGCAGCCGATGCTTGTTCGGAAAGGGGAAACGCATTACAAACCAATCCCTTGGAAAGAGGCATTTGACATGGTTGCATCGCAATTAAAATCACTGCTGAAACCAGATGACGCTATTTTTTACACTTCTGGACGAACAAGCAATGAGGCAGCATTCTT
>Ga0209136_1000106_pt1 | contig 62297 bp, 64 predicted proteins | sample SaaInl0LU_22_DNA_FD_184640 | JGI IMG/M metagenome (GOLD analysis project Ga0209136, IMG submission 184640) | Marine microbial communities from expanding oxygen minimum zones in the Saanich Inlet - ESP_90LU_22_DNA (SPAdes) (version 2) | ecosystem: Environmental > Aquatic > Marine > Intertidal... | reverse complement strand
GAACTTGTGATGGTTACCAATCAAGATGGACTAGGTACAGATTCTTTTCCCGAAGATACATTTTGGCCAGCTCAGCACAAAATTATTCAAGCATTTGAGAATGAAGGTGTTGTGTTTAGTACTATTCATATCGATAAAACATTTCCTCATGAAAATGCAGAGACTCGAAAGCCAAGAACTGGTATGTTAACTCAGTATTTTGATAAGGATCGCTATGATTTAGAAAATTCTTTTGTTTTGGGAGATAGAATTACAGACATGGAATTGGCAAAGAATTTAGGTGCAAAAGGAATTCTATTATCAGAAAATTTAGATTTGGGTGCCAGTGAAATAGAATCAGACAAGAATGCTATTTCAGATTGTATTGCCTTGACTTCTAATGATTGGAGAAAAATTTATGAGTTTTTGAAATTAGAGGATAGGGTATATGAAGTTACTAGGAATACAAATGAAACCAAAATTTATATAAAATTAAATTTAGATGGATCTGGTAATAATCATATCTCAACAGGATTAAAGTTCTTTGACCATATGTTAGATCAAATTGGACGACATGGTGCTATGGACCTTACGGTTAAGGTAGAAGGAGATTTGGAAGTTGATGAGCATCATACCATAGAGGATACGATGATCGCCTTGGGAGAATTATTTAATAAAGCTTTAGGGAATAAGTTAGGAATCGAACGTTATGGTTTCTGTTTACCAATGGATGATTGTTTGGCACAAGTTGCTGTAGATTTTGGAGGAAGACCTTGGTTGGTTTGGGAAGCAGAATTTAACAGAGAGAGGATAGGAGATATGCCTACAGAAATGTTTTTACACCTGTTTAAATCTTTTACAGATGGGGCAAAATGTAATCTAAATATCAAAGCCGAAGGTGACAATGAGCATCATAAGATAGAGGGTGTTTTTAAAGCCTTCGCAAAGGCAATGAAAATGGCTGTAAAACGAGATGTAAACAAAATGTTTTTACCAACTACAAAGGGTATACTTTAAATAATAATTTGTTAATATCAAAACGAACTAACTCCAAAAACCTAATAAACAACGGCCAATTATAGAATGAAAATAGGAATTATAAATTATGGTGCTGGAAACATACAATCTATTCGATTTGCTATTGAGCGATTGGGATATGAAGCTGTTTTGAGTAATGATGTAAAAGAAATAAAGGCTGCGGATAAACTGATTTTCCCCGGTGTGGGAGAAGCAAGTTCTGCTATGAAAATGTTAAAAGAAACTGGATTAGATACCTTGATTCCGACCTTAACACAACCTGTTTTAGGCATCTGTTTGGGAATGCAGTTGATGTGTAATCATTCTGAAGAAGGAGACACCAAAGGTTTAGGGATTTTTGATGTAGATATAAAACGTTTTGAAAACATTGTAAAAGTACCTCAAATAGGATGGAATCAAATTACAGGATTGGGTTCTAAGATTTTTAACGATGTAAAAGAAGGCGCTTATATGTATTTGGTTCACAGTTATTATGCTCCCTTGTCAAAAGAAACCATTGCTACCACAGAATACGGAGTGCAATATGCTACAGCTTTGCAAAAAGCCAATTTTTATGGAGTACAATTTCACCCAGAAAAAAGTAGTACAGACGGAGCGAAGATTTTAGAGAATTTTTTGAATCTATAGTTGTTGGTTTATGTGTTGATGGATATTCGTTTTCTGTAACCATCAATACGTAGTAAACAACTAAAAACCAATACAAATGAGAATAATACCAGCCATAGACATAATAGACGGACAGTGTGTACGTTTGTCAAAAGGAGATTACAATACAAAAAAAGTATACAACGAAAATCCGTTGGAAATTGCCAAGCAATTTGAAGCACACGGAATTGAATGTTTGCATTTGGTAGATTTAGATGGAGCTAAAGCAAGTCATATTGTTAATCATAAAGTATTAGAACAAATAGCAACCAAAACCGCTTTAAAAATTGATTTTGGAGGAGGCTTAAAAACCGACGAGGATCTAAAAATTGCATTTGAATCTGGAGCAACTCAAATAACAGGTGGAAGTATAGCAGTTAAAAACGCTACTATCTTTAAAAGTTGGATTGCTAAGTTTGGAGTAGACAAAATTATTTTAGGAGCCGATGCAAATAATGAGAAAATTGCGATTAGCGGATGGTTAGAAGAGTCTGATGAAGATCTGATTCCATTTATTCAGGAATATCAAAAAGAAGGAATTCAGTATGTAATTTGTACAGACATTGCCAAAGATGGAATGCTACAAGGACCTTCTTTTGATTTGTATGAAAAAATTTTAAAAGATTGCCCAAACGTAAAATTGATTGCAAGTGGAGGAATTTCTACTTTTGATGAATTACCTCGTTTGAGAGATTTAGGATGTGAAGGTACTATTGTTGGAAAAGCGATTTATGAAAATAGAATTAGCTTAAAACAATTGGAACAGTTTATCTTAAATAGTTAATAGTTTTTAGTTGCTGACAAAAAGCTAATAACTAACAATCAATAACAAACAACCAATAATATGTTAGCAAAAAGAATAGTTCCTTGTTTGGATATCAAAAATGGACGTACTGTTAAAGGAGTTAATTTTGTAGATTTACGGGATGCAGGAGATCCTGTAGCACTAGCAAAAAAATATGCAGAAACTGGAGCTGATGAATTGGTCTTCTTAGACATTTCGGCCACTGAAGAAAGAAGGAGAACTTTGGTGAATTTAGTTCGTGATGTAGCTTCTCAAGTAAACATACCTTTTACAGTAGGTGGAGGAATATCATCCGTATCAGATGTTGATATTTTATTGCAAAATGGAGCAGATAAAGTTTCTGTAAACTCTTCAGCAGTAAAAAGACCACAACTGGTTAACGAATTGTCTCAAAAATTTGGCAGTCAATGTGTAGTAGTTGCTATTGATGCCAAACAAATTGAAGGAGAATGGATTGTTCATTTGGTTGGAGGTAAAGTCCCAACAGAATTAAATTTGTTTGATTGGGCAAAAGAAGTAGAACAAAGAGGAGCAGGAGAAATTTTGTTTACTTCTATGAATAACGATGGAACTAAAGACGGTTTTGCTAACGAAGCCTTGTCGCGTTTATCAGATGAATTAAATATACCAATTATTGCTAGTGGAGGTGCAGGGAACATGCAACATTTTGTTGATACTTTTAAACAAGGAAAAGCAGATGCAGCTTTAGCTGCGAGTGTTTTTCATTTTCAAGAGATTGAAATCCCTGAATTGAAGTTAGAATTAAAAAAACAGGGTATCTCTGTAAGATTATAAAAAAAAGAATAATAGTAATGAGTGATTCGTAAAGTCTCACTCTTAACTCAATGATCAGTTTATATATGGAAATTAAATTTGACGAAAAGGGACTAGTTCCTGCAATTATACAAGATGCTGAAACTAAAAATGTATTGATGTTAGGTTACATGAATCAAGATGCATTTGATAAAACTTTAAGTACTAATAAAGTCACTTTTTTCAGTAGATCTAAGAATAGATTATGGACCAAAGGTGAAGAAAGTGGTAATTTTTTAGAGTTGGTTTCTATTAAAAACGATTGTGATAAAGATACTTTATTGATTCAGACCAATCCAATAGGCCCAACGTGTCATAAAGGTACTGACACCTGTTGGGCTGACGAAAACAGAGAGAATTTTGGTTTTTTAACCACTTTAGAGAATATAATTGCAGAACGAGTTAAGAATAAAGATGTTCAAAAGTCATATGTGGCAAGCATGTTTGCTAAAGGAATTAATAAAGTAGCCCAGAAAGTAGGAGAGGAAGCAGTTGAGACTGTTATTGAAGCGATGGATAATAATGATGATTTATTCTTGTATGAGGCTGGAGATTTATTGTTCCACTACTTAATGTTATTGCAAGCGAAGGGATTTACAATGACTGATATTACTGCTGAGTTAAGAAAAAGACAGAAGTAGATTACAAATCCATAAGATCCATAAATGATTTGAAATCTTTCACAAACTCTTTTGTTTTTAAATTAATCTACTAATTGTTGTTATGAAGGACACATTTAAACATCAAGGATTGCGAAATAGACTGGTCTCAGTTTTGAAAACAAAAGGAGTGACAGATCATGCAGTATTAAGCGCGATTAGGGAGATCCCTAGGCACTTATTTATGGACGCTAGTTTTGAAGATTACGCATATCAAGATATTGCCTTCCCAATTGGAGCAAAACAAACTATTTCTCAACCTTACACTGTAGGTTTTCAATCGCAGTTGTTGGCTATAAAACCTGGAGAAAAAATTTTAGAAATAGGGACAGGTTCAGGATATCAAACTAGTATTTTGATTCATTTAGGAGCTTTAGTCTATACAATCGAACGTCAGCAAGAGTTGTTTAAAAAAACCCAATCTCTACTTCCTAAATTAGGATTCAAGCCAAAGTATTCATGTTTTGGTGATGGTTATAAGGGTTTAACGCAGTTTTCACCCTTTGATAAAATCATTGTGACTTGTGGTGCACCAGAGGTTCCTAAAGCTTTATTGGCTCAGTTACAAATAGGCGGAAAAATGGTAATTCCCGTTGGAGACAAAGAACAGATGATGACTTTAATCACCAGAAAATCTGCTAAGCTGTTCGACAAGCAATTGATTGAGAAATGTGCTTTTGTCCCTATGTTGAAAGATAAAAGTTTAAAAAACTTTTCTTAGTTGGTTTAGCGTATTAAAGGTCAATGGTATTTCAAAAAACTTCATAAAGTATAATGTTTTTAATTATTTCTAGGGGTTAAAATCACACAAGGAATAATCATTTCTTCTAAAGAAATGCCTCCATGTTGGTAAGTGTTTTTGAAATAATTAGCATAATAGTTTTGTTTGTTAGGGTATATGAAAAAAGTATTGTCTTTTGCAAATATATATGAGCTACTCATGTGCTCCTGCGGTAAAAATATGGATTTTGGGTCATGTTCAGCATAGACATCCTTTTCTTGGTAAGAAATATTTTTACTAGCCTTATACCGAAGATTGGATGAAATTTCTTTACTTCCCATCACTTGTGAGGGCCTACTGCAATTTACTGTTCCGTGATCAGTTGTGATGATCAGTTTTATATTGTCTTTTTGAGCTCTTTGAATCAACTCAAGCATCGAAGAATTTTGAAACCAAGTATTGGAAAGTGCACGATATGATTTGTCGTCAGAAGCTAATTCTCTAATTACCTTAGTATCTGTTTTGGCGTGTGATAACATATCAATAAAATTAAACACAACCACATTAAATTTATTGTCTCTGTATTCATTATATTTTTTCAGAAGTGCTTTACCTGTTTGTTGAGTGGTTATTTTATGATAAGAGAAAGGGAGGTTTTTTTTAAGACTTTTAAGTTGTCTATTTAAAAACTCTTCTTCGTGCATGTTTTTTCCACCTTCGTCATTGTCATTGAGCCAAATGTCCTTGTGTTTGTTGTTCATTTCTAGAGGTGTTAAACCAGAAAATATTGCATTTCGAGCGTATTGTGTTGCCGTTGGTAAAATACTATAATAAGGGATTTCTTTAGGGTTTTTGTAATGTTTTAAAATGGTTTTTTCTAAAACTAAATATTGGTCATATCGTAAATTATCAACAACAAGCACTAACGTTTTATCGTTTTTTTCTATTTCAGGTAAAATAATTTTCTTGAATAGTTGATGAGACAAAACTGGGGCATCATTATCATAGAACCAATCAGAATAATTTTTTTTGATAAATTTAAAGAAGATTTGGTTTGCTTCTTGTTTTTGACTTTCTAGAATCCCGAGTAAACCAACATCGTCTATGTTTTCTAGCTCTAACTCCCAGTAAATTAATTTTTTATAGACTGCTACCCATTGTTCGTGGGAATTAACTGCTGCTAATTCTATAGAAATTTTTCGAAATTCTTGTTGGTAGTTTATCGTAGTCCTTTCACTAACCAACCTAGAGTGATCTAAGTTCTTTTTTAAACTGAGTAGGATTTGATTAGGGTTGACTGGTTTGATAAGGTAGTCAGCAATTTTGGAGCCAATAGCTTCTTCCATCAAATACTCTTCTTCACTTTTAGTGATCATTATGACAGGAATTGTGTTTTTTATGTTTTTGATTTCTATCAACGTTTCTAAGCCACTAAGCCCCGGCATATTTTCATCTAAAAAAATAACATCATAATTGTTTTCTTTAACCAATTCAATAGCATCAGCACCATTAGTGCAAGACGAGACGTTATAGTTTTTTTTCTCCAAAAAGAGTATATGAGGTGTTAAAAGATTGATTTCATCGTCAATCCAAAGGATTTCTATTGTATTCATCATGTTAAGAATAAGTATTTACTAAATATAAGAATTTAGATTTTTATATTTGCACCATTCAAAAAGTACAAAATATTGAAAACTCCTGTTAATAAAGTTAAAATAATAAACGATCCAATTTACGGTTTTATTACTATACCTAACCAATTAATTTTTGAATTGATTGAGCATCCATATTTTCAACGCTTAAGGAGGATAACGCAGATGGGTATGTCTAATTTAGTTTATCCAGGAGCCCATCACACAAGGTTTCATCATGCAGTTGGCTGCATGCATTTGATGCAGAAGGCAGTTACAGTACTGATTAACAAAGGGGTAAGAATCACAGAAGATGAAAAAAATGGTGTTTTTATCGCTATTCTCTTACATGATATTGGACATGGTCCCTATTCTCATGCTTTGGAGAACAGTATTGTTGATGGGGTAAGTCATGAATCTATTTCATTGTTGTTTATGAAGGAGTTGAACAAAGAATTTAAAGGAGACTTGACTTTAGCCATTGAGATTTTTGAGGGTAGATATCCTAGGAAATTTTTAAATCAACTTGTCTCTAGTCAATTAGATATTGATAGGATGGATTACTTGAAAAGAGATAGCTTTTATACTGGGGTTGCTGAAGGCAACATAAGTTCAGAACGACTGATTGATATGCTCAATGTTGTGGAAGGACAACTCGTAGTCGAAGAAAAAGGAATTTACTCAGTAGAAAAGTTTATTGTGGGTAGAAGATTAATGTATTGGCAAGTATATTTACACAAGGCAGGGGTTGTCGCTGAAAAAATGTTGGTAAATTTGTTAGCAAGAGCAAAATATCTAGCCAATAAAGGAGTTCAGCTATCGTCTAGTAGAGCTTTAAACTATTTCTTATACAAGGATGTTGAAGATGCCTTCACCCTTGAAACCCTCAAAACTTTTTCTAGGTTAGATGATTATGATATTTTATCAGCTATAAAAGATTGGATAAGTCATGAGGATAAGATATTGTCTCAATTATCTGAGATGATCATTAACAGAAATTTATTAAAAGTAGAATTGAGCAGTAAACCTTATGGCGAAGATTATCTTCAAAAAGTCAAAGATCAAATGGAAGAAAAAGGATGGTCGAAAGAAGATTTAAGTTATTTCTTTGTTCATGATACTATTTCTAATCAGGCATATAGCGATATTTCAAGTAAAATATACTTATATTATAAAGATGGAAATATTGTTGATATTGTAGAAGCTTCTGATCAATTGAACATACAAGCATTGACCAAACCCGTAGTGAAACATTTTCTTTGCTATCCAAAAGGCATCAAAATAGCTTAAATAAGATTTAATTTTTATATTTTTGCGAACGATGGAATTTAAAGCAGTACAAATAGCTGAAATTTTAGAAGGAGATATTGTTGGAGATTCCTCCGCAACAGTTTCTAAACTTTCAAAAATAGAAGAAGGAGAAAAAGGTTCATTAACTTTTTTATCCAATCCTAAGTACACTCCCCACCTCTACAAAACAAAAGCTTCAATTGTAATTGTTAACAGAACTTTTGAGCCCACTAGTAAACTGAACACTACCTTGATTAAAGTAGATGATGCTTATCAAGCTTTTACAAAATTATTAGAGTTTTACAACGAATATAAAAATCAGAAGACTGGTATTGACAAAAACACCATCATTTCAGATTCTGCAAAACTAGGAGATCATTTATATTTGGGAGCATTTTCTTATATTGGAGATAATGTTACCATCGGTAATCATGTAAAAATATATCCAAATTGTTACATAGGAGACAATGTAATAATTAAAGACAATACAGTTTTGTATTCAGGAGTCAAAGTTTATTTTGATAGTGAAATAGGAGAAAATTGTACGATCCACGCTGGAACAGTTATTGGGTCAGATGGGTTTGGTTTTGCCCCTACAGCATCTGGAGCATATAAAACTATTCCACAAATTGGAAACGTGATTGTTGAAGACAATGTTGACATCGGAGCAAATACAACTATTGATAGAGCTACCTTGGGGTCAACAATTATTAGAATGGGGGTTAAGCTCGATAATCTTGTTCAAATCGCACACAATGTTGAAATAGGTAAAAATACTGTAATTGCTTCTCAATCTGGTATAGCAGGTTCTACTAAAGTAGGTGAAAATTGTATGATTGGCGGGCAAGTAGCAGTTTCTGGTCATTTGACAATTGGAGACAATGTTAAAATATCAGGGAAATCTGGTGTTGCAAAAAGCATAAAAGAGAATTCAGTAGTAAGAGGAATACCAGCCATGGATTACAATACGTACAATAAATCTTACGTTTTCTTTAGAAAATTACCAGAAATTGTTCAAGAACTAAGAAAAAATACAAGTACAAAACAATAAAATATGCTAAAGCAAAAAACAATCCAGAAGGAAGTTACTTTGACAGGTGTAGGTTTGCATACTGGTAAAGAAGTTACCATGGTTTTTAAACCAGCTCCTGAAAATTATGGATATGCATTTGTTCGTGTCGATTTAGAAGGGAGTCCTACCATTGAGGCAAAAGTTGAGTATGTTACAGAGACAGAAAGAGGTACAAATCTTGAGAAAAAAGGAGTAAGCGTCAATACTTCTGAACATGTTTTGGCAGCTGCTGTAGGTTTAGGCATAGACAACCTTTTGATAGAAATCAATGCTTCGGAACCCCCAATTATGGATGGTTCTTCTAAGTTTTTTGTTGAAGCATTAGAGTCTGCAGGTGTTCAAGAACAGACTGCTGTTGCTGAGGAATATATCGTTAAAGAAGTAATTACTTACAAGGATGAAGATACCGGTAGTGAAATTATTTTGATGCCTGCAGATGAATATCAAGTGACTACTATGGTCGATTTTGGGACCAAAATTTTAGGTACACAAAATGCAACCTTAGATCATATTTCACATTTTAAAAAGGAGATTTCCGCAGCAAGGACTTTTAGTTTTTTGCATGAGTTAGAAACTCTATTGGAGCACAATCTAATTAAAGGTGGTGATTTGAACAATGCAATTGTTTATGTTGACAAAGAAATCTCCAAACAAACTTTAGATAAATTAAAGAAAGCGTTTGGAAAAGAAGAAATTAATGTCACCTCAAATGGTATTCTAGACAATTTAGAATTACGATGGGCAAATGAAGCTGCAAAACACAAATTATTAGATGTCGTTGGAGATTTAGCATTGGTTGGAACCCGTATTAGAGGTAAAGTGATTGCAAACAAACCAGGGCACAAAATCAATACGATGTTTGGGAAGCATTTGTCTGATCTTATCAAACAAGAAAAACGTAAAAAAGTACCGGTCTACGATCTGAATAAGCCGCCGTTGATGGATATCTACGACATCATGAAAGTCTTACCACATCGACCACCATTTTTATTGATTGATAGAATTTTAGATTTGGGAGATGATTTTGTAGTAGGGATGAAAAATGTGTCAATGAACGAACCTTTTTTTGTAGGTCATTTTCCTGAAGCACCAGTGATGCCAGGAGTTTTACAAATAGAAGCCATGGCACAGTGTGGAGGTGTTTTAGTATTGAGTACCGTTCCAGATCCAGAAAATTATTTGACTTATTTCATGAAAATGGACAATGTTAAATTCAAACAAAAAGTATTACCTGGAGATACAATTATTTTTAAAGCTGAATTGATTACACCTATCCGAAGAGGAATTTGTCACATGAAATCTGTTGGTTATGCCAATGGTAAAGTTGTGGTAGAAGCTGAATTAATGGCACAAATAGCAAGAAAACAATAAAACATATGAATCAACCATTAGCTTATATCCATCCAGGCGCAAAAATTGCGCGCAATGTTGTCATAGAGCCTTTTACAACCATTCACAATAACGTAACTATTGGCTCCGGTACTTGGATTGGTTCAAATGTGACTATAATGGAAGGTGCCATCATAGGAGAAAATTGTAAAATTTTTCCTGGAGCAGTCATTTCTGCAATGCCTCAGGATTTAAAATATGATGGAGAAGAAACGACAACTGTGATTGGTAATAATGTTACCCTACGTGAGTGTGTAACTGTCAATAGAGGTACCACTGATCGGATGAAAACAGTCATTGGTGATAATTGTTTAATCATGGCTTATTGTCATGTGGCTCATGATTGTGTTGTTGGGACTAATTGTATTTTTTCCAATGGGAGCACTTTAGCAGGACATACCAATGTAGGTGACAATGTGATCTTAGCTGGGATGACAGCAATACATCAGTTTTGCTCTATTGGAGATCATGCTTTTGTGACTGGAGGATCTTTAGTAAGGAAAGATGTGCCACCATTTGTGAAAGCAGGTAGGGAGCCATTATCATATGTCGGAATTAATTCTGTAGGCTTGAGGCGTAGAGGATTTTCAGTTGAAAAAATACGTGAAATTCAAAATATATACAGAATTTTATTCCAAAGCTCTTACAACAATACTCAGGCAATAAGAATAATTGAAGCAGAAATGGAAGTCTCTAGTGAAAGAGATGATATTATAAAATTCATACAAACTTCACAGAGAGGAATCATGAAGGGTTATTTTAATAATTAAGAAATAAATACAAATGGCAACAACATCAGACATAAGGAATGGATTATGTATCGTATACAATAGCGATACCTACAAGATTACAGAATTTCAACACGTAAAACCTGGAAAAGGTCCAGCATTTGTTCGAACTAAGTTGAAGAGTTTAACTTCCGGAAAAGTGATTGACAATACCTTCTCTGCAGGACATAAAATAGAAGAAGTAAGAGTTGAAACTCGAAAGTATCAATATTTGTACGCCGAAGGCGATACTTTTAACTTTATGAATACTGTAGATTACAACCAAATCACACTCGAAAGATCTTCATTAGACGCTCCAGATCTATTGAAAGAGGGAGAAATAGTTACTATTATCGTTCGTTCAGAAGACGAAATGCCGTTGTCTGTGGATATGCCACAATCTGTAATTTTAGAAGTTACCTACACTGAACCAGGAGTTAAAGGGAATACAGCTACAAATGCAACCAAGCCTGCTACTGTTGAAACTGGAGCTTCTGTTAATGTACCTTTGTTTATTAATGAGGGAGACAAGATAAAAATTGAAACTGTAAAAGGTACTTATCAAGAAAGAATCAAAGAATAAATTCAATGAATTCAACTCCTTTGTCATTCAGGATTATCTTGAGGTTGAGGGCTATTGGTATCAAAATAATTACAGGTTTTACAATTTTGTGATATAAAAATTAAAAAGAGATATTTTACGAACAAATATTTATATTTGTTCGCAATTAATTAAATAAAAAGCAAACTAAATGAGTGTTTTAGTAAATAAAGATTCTAAGATTATTGTTCAAGGATTTACAGGTAGTGAAGGTACTTTTCATGCAACTCAAATGATTGAATATGGAACCAATATAGTTGGTGGTGTAACTCCTGGAAAAGGAGGTCAAGAGCATTTGGGGAAACCTGTTTTTAATACCGTAAATGACGCGGTTATTAGAGCAGGAGCTGATACAACTATTATATTTGTACCACCAGCATTTGCTGCAGATGCCATTATGGAAGCTGCTCAGGCAGGTATCAAAGTTATTATTTGTATTACAGAAGGTATTCCAGTGGCTGATATGGTAAAGGTAAAAGCTTATTTACAAACCACAGAAGCTCGTTTAATTGGACCTAATTGTCCTGGGGTAATTACTCCGGGAGAGGCAAAAGTTGGTATCATGCCAGGATTTATTTTCAAAAAAGGGAATGTAGGTATTGTTTCCAAATCAGGTACATTAACATACGAAGCGGCTGATCAAGTAGTAAAACAAGGTTTTGGGATTACAACTGCTATTGGTATTGGAGGAGATCCTATTATTGGGACCACTACAAAAGAAGCTGTTGAGTTGCTGATGAATGATCCAGAAACCGAAGCTATTGTAATGATAGGTGAGATAGGAGGTCAGTTGGAAGCAGAAGCAGCAAGATGGATCAAAGCTGATGGAAATAGAAAGCCAGTTGTAGGTTTTATTGCAGGACAAACAGCACCAGCAGGAAGAACCATGGGACACGCTGGAGCCATTGTGAGTGGAGAAGGTGAGTCAGCTCAAGCTAAGATGGAGATTTTAGCAGAAAATGGGATTACGGTTGTAGCATCTCCAGCTAAAATAGGTGAAGCTATTGCACAAGTGTTGTCATAAATTTTAGAATTTAAAATAACAAATAATGAGTTTATTAACAGGAAAAACGGCCATCATTACAGGAGCTACTAGAGGTATTGGTAAGGGAATTGCACAAGCGTTCGCTAAACAGGGTGCAAATATTGCTTTTACATACAGCTCGTCAGTTGAGGCAGCTAAAGCTTTGGAGACTGAATTGTCAACTTTTGGTATCAAAGCAAAAGGATACCAATCTAACGCTGCAGATTTTGATTCAGCACAAGCCCTTGCTTCGGATGTTTTGAAAGAATTTGGAACAATTGATGTACTGATTAACAATGCAGGAATCACAAAAGATAACCTACTGATGCGTATTTCCGAAGAGGACTTTGATCAAGTTATTGAAGTTAATTTAAAGTCAGTATTTAATCTTACGAAAGCTGTTATTCGTCCGATGATGAAACAAAGAGCAGGGTCTATTATAAATATGAGTTCAGTAGTTGGTGTTCAAGGAAATGCTGGTCAAACTAATTATGCAGCGTCAAAAGCAGGAATGCTTGGTTTCACCAAATCGGTAGCTTTAGAGTTAGGTTCTAGAAATATTCGATGTAATGCTATCGCACCTGGATTTATTGAAACTGAAATGACGGAGAAACTGGATGAGACTGTTGTGGATGGATGGAGAAAAGCCATACCTTTAAAAAGAGGAGGTAAACCAGAGGATATTGCAAATGCTTGTGTTTTCTTGGCTTCGGATATGTCAACATATATTACCGGACAAACTTTGAATGTTGATGGAGGTATGATTACTGCATAATTAACATCTATATTTTACAATAGAAGCTGCTTTAAATATTATATTTAAAGCAGCTTTTTTTATTAGTTCTTAAGATTAAAAATTGTAAATTGTTGTTTGAATAATTTGTAAATAAAAAAAATCATGTCAAATCAAAACATAAAAGTACCCAAGTCATTACCTGTTCTAGTTTCTCTTTTATTTGTAGGTCTGGTAATTGTTTTTAAATCTGCCATAAATATTGATTCCGGTAAGGCTGGAGTATTGTTCAGAACTTTTGGAGGTGGAGTTGTAACAGATGAGCCTGCTTTGGGAGAAGGCTTTCACATTATTGCCCCTTGGAATAAAGTTTTTATTTATGAAGTCCGTCAACAAGAACTGTTTGAAAAGATGAAAGTTTTATCTTCTAATGGATTAGACATTCTATTAGAAGTAAGTGCTTGGTATATGCCGCAAACAGATAAACTAGGAAAGTTACACCAGCAGAAAGGCTTAGACTATCTGACCAGAGTGATTTTACCTTCTTTGAGATCGGCAGCCAGATCTGTTGTAGGAAGATACACACCAGAGCAAATATACTCTAGTAAGAGAGATGTGATTCAGAATGAAGTTTATGACGAAACTAAAAAGATATTAGATGATCAATTTATACAGTTAAATGAAGTGTTAGTAAGAGACGTAACGTTACCTACAACCATAAAAAATGCGATCGAAAAAAAATTAAAACAAGAACAGGAATTTTTAGAATATGAGTTTACAATACAAAAAGCAGAAAAAGAAGCTGAACGTCAAAGAATTGATGCTGAAGGTAAAGCTACTGCAAATAAAATTTTGAATGCCTCTTTGTCTAGCAATATCTTGAAAGAAAAAGGGATCCAAGCGACATTAGAATTGGCAAACTCACCGAATGCAAAAGTTGTTGTAATAGGTTCATCAAAAGATGGAATGCCAATCATTCTGGGGAATCAATAAGATATTGTGAAAGCCAAAAATTTAAAAAACCAAAGATTTTAATCTTTGGTTTTTTTGTTAAAGTATTCGTAATTTAATTTAAGATTTTAGAGAAAAACATATAAATTTGTTCCCCATATAAAATAAATCAAATGAAAAAGGTAGTTATCAATAGCTTTGAAGATTTTAAAGCGTATGAAGGTAAAGAGATTGGAGTTTCTGATTACTTAGCAGTTCCACAAGATAGGATTAATCAATTTGCTGAGGCAACGTTAGATCATCAGTGGATTCATTGTGATGCAGAGAAAGCAAAGGAGGGTCCATTTGGTACTCCTATCGCTCACGGTTATTTAACTCTTTCCTTGATGCCTTTTTTGTGGGAGCAAATTATAGAAGTAAATAATAGTAAAATGTTAGTCAATTACGGGATAGAGAAGTTGAGGTTTAATAAACCTGTGACTGTCGATAGTAAAGTAAGACTTAGAACAAAATTAAAGTCCATAGAAAATTTAAGAGGTATTTCTAAAGCAGTTTTATCTATTAATATTGAAATTGAAGGGGAAAGAAAAACAGCTTTAGACGCTGAGATTGTGTTCTTGTATCATTTCGTGAATTGATATGCATACGGAACAAGAAGTAAAGCATATCGTTCAAAAAAACATTCATCAAATTAAAGTTAGTGAATTTGTTTCTGATGGAGGTTGGCCTAACATAGATGATATTGAGGTAGCTATCTTTAGTCAAAAAGTAGAAGAGGGTTGTGAAACCATAAACCTTCAAATTCTATATACAGTCGATAGGGCAGGTTGCTGTTTTATTCCTGGCTCTGAGGAGCATAGAAGATTATCAAAGAGATTAACGATCAGTAATGATTGTGTGGAGATTATATGATTTTGAGGTTTTTGTTTTGCCAATAAAATAAAGGAATCCTACAAGTCTTAGCCCATTATAATCGGTAAGACAAACAGAAAATTTCACCATTTCAGTTGAGTGCTAGCTCTAATAGTACTTAATTCACTAAACCAAAGGAAGACACTACCCCTTAACCATAGAATTTTTAGGATAGTGTCATTTTAATTTACGCTTGACTATTCTTTTCTAAAGAATAATTGATCATTTATTTCGTCTAAAATCAAATTGCTTTTATTGGTTATATTCCCTGAAAGAATTTCTTTGGACAAAAGATTTAGTACCTCTTTCTGAATGACTCGCTTAACTGGTCTAGCACCAAAATCTGAATCATATCCTTTTTTTGCTAGAGCCAATTTGGCAAACTCTGTTGTCTTTAGTGTAATTTCTTTGTTGACCAATAATTTCGCTACTCTTTTTAGCTGAATGTCTACAATTTCTTTTATTTCATCAATACTTAATGGTGAAAACATAACAATTTCGTCAATACGATTTATAAATTCAGGGCGTATCACTTTTTTCAAATGTTCTAAGATTTCGATTTTTGTCAACTCTGTTGTATTGTCATCAGAATTGTTTTTTGTCTCCTCAAAACGCTCCTTAATAATTTCAGCTCCTAGATTAGAAGTCATAATGATGATGGTATTTTTAAAATCTGCATGACGACCTTTATTGTCAGTCAATCTACCTTCATCTAAAACTTGAAGCAATGTATTAAACGTGTCAGGATGAGCTTTTTCAATCTCATCTAGCAATACAACAGAATATGGTTTTCTTCTTACAGCTTCAGTCAATTGTCCTCCCTCATCATATCCAACATATCCTGGAGGAGCCCCGACCAACTTACTAACAGAATGTCGTTCTTGATATTCGCTCATATCTATACGAGTCAAGGCGTTTTCATCGTCAAATAAATATTCAGCTAATGTTTTTGCTAATTCAGTTTTTCCAACTCCAGTAGTTCCTAAAAACAGAAAATTACCAAGAGGTTTTTTTTCGTCTTGCAATCCAGCCCTAGATCTTCTGACAGCATCAGAAACTGCTCTGATAGCGTTATCTTGACCAACAACTCTCAAGTGCAATTCGTCTTCAAGTTTTAACAACTTGTCAAGTTCACTTTGCATCATTTTTTGCACTGGTATTCCAGTCCATTTCTCAACAACCTCTGCAATATCATCTTCTGTGACCTCTTCTTTTATCAATGAATTTTTTTGATTTTTTAGCAACTCTTTTTGAGCAGACTCCAATCTTTTTTGTGCCTCTTTTATTTTTCCATAACGTAGCTCTGCGACCAAACCAAATTCCCCATCGCGCTCAGCTTTTTCCGCTTCGTGTTTGTAGTTGTCAATCTCAGTTTTGATCGTTTGTACGTTATCTATTATCTCTTTTTCAGTTTTCCATTGTACATAAATACGATCTCTTTTTTCTTTTGTATTGCTGAGTTCTTTGTGAAGTATTGAAAGTTTTTTTTCGTCTTTTTCCCGTTTGATAGCTACCAATTCAATTTCTAATTGCATTAATTTTCTATCCAAAGTATCAAGTTCTTCAGGTTTTGAGTTAATTTCTATTTTTAATTTGGCAGCTGCTTCATCTATCAAGTCAATTGCTTTGTCGGGTAAAAATCGAGAAGTAATGTAGCGTTTACTTAGTTTTACCGCAGCAACAATTGCACTGTCTTTGATTTGTATTTTATGATGTGCTTCATATTTATCTTTAATACCTCTTAAAATTGTAACGGCACTTTCTGTGTCGGGTTCGTTCACTAAAATTTGCTGAAACCTTCTTTCCAATGCCTTATCTTTTTCAAAATATTTTTGATATTCATCAAGTGTAGTTGCACCAATAGCTCTTAACTCTCCTCGTGCTAATGCAGGTTTTAGAATGTTTGCTGCATCCATAGCACCATCACCTCCTCCTGCACCTACAAGTGTGTGAATTTCATCAATGAATAGCACAATGTTACCATTTGAGTTCATGACTTCTTTAACTACAGCCTTTAATCTTTCCTCAAATTCTCCTTTGTATTTTGCACCTGCAACTAAAGCACCCATATCTAATGAGAAGATTTGTTTGTCTTTTAGATTTTCAGGAACATCCCCTTTGATGATTCGATGGGCTAAGCCTTCAGCGATAGCAGTTTTACCAACACCAGGTTCTCCAATTAGGATAGGATTGTTTTTAGTTCTTCGAGATAAGATTTGTAGAATTCTACGGATTTCTTCATCACGACCAATGACTGGATCTAGTTTACCAGTATTCGCAAGTTTATTTAAATCTTTGGCGTATTTGTTTAAAGCGTTATAGGTTTCCTCAGCGTTTTGAGAAGTTACTTTTTCTCCATTTCTTATTTCATAGATTGCAGTTTTTAGATTTTTTTCAGTAACTCCTTGATCTTTTAAAATACGACTAACGGTATCTTTGTTTTTTACCAGAGCTATGAGTAAATGTTCTATAGATACATATTCATCGTCCATTTTTTTTGCAATATGATTAGCATCGGTTAGTGTTTTACTGCAATTAGAAGATATTGAAAGTTGACCACCCGTTACCTTTGGAAAACTAGTTATCGTTTTCTCCAAAATTTGTGGTAGTGTAGAAAGGTTCACCTCTAATTTTTTTAATAAAAAAGGAGTAACCTGTTGGTCTATCTCAAGTATAGCTTTAAGTATATGTGTGTTTTCTATGTGTTGATTTTGAAAACTTTGTGCAATTTGTTGCGCTTGTTGTATTACTTCTTGCGATTTGATCGTATAATTCTTAAAATTCATAATAATTGTTTTAGGATTTTAAATTTATTCGCTGTCATTTTAAAATTTAGCAATTTTTATTCCTCGGAGTGAAGAGTGAACATTTGTCCTAATTTTAGACAGAATGACGGATTGTTTTACTTGATTTAAGACTTTATGTCTTTATTTATGCTTGTGTATGATAAGAAGGTTATAGATGATACCATATCGGTAAAGAAGTGATATATTTGTATGACAAAAACATAATAAGTATTAAATGGGTATTTTTGATAAAATAGTAGGGAATAAAAACGGGGAAGGTCAAGAGCATAACAAAGCAGATTGGAAGATGTTGACTAGCATATCTCAGTTAAATGATGTTGCTGAAGCTTCTAGGCAACAAAAAGTAATCATTTTTAAGCACAGTACACGATGTACTATCAGTGCGAGTGTTTTAAGTAAATTTGAAAAACGTATTCCAAGTGGTTATCAAATATTTCTTTTGGATTTGATTGCTCATCGAGATGTTTCTCTTGCAATAGCTGAAAAGTTTGATGTGATTCACCAATCTCCTCAAGTTGTTTTTTTAGAAGAGGGTAAAGTTATACAGCATAGTTCTCACTACGACATTCTAGAATCTACCTTTTGATGTTGTTAAATGATTGTAAATCAGTAAATTGACTCTCAATGTTAATTTAATGTTAACTAATTGTTGCCTAATCGTAAAATATGTATATCTTTGTGATAGAATATCAATACAATTATTATGAAAGCATACACATTTATACTGGCATTATTTATAAGCGTTTTATCTTATTCACAAAATGATATCAAGATTATTAAGCAAGGAGACCTTTTTAAAGTAACATATTTTCACTCTAATGGTAATATTTCCCAAACTGGATTTATTGATGCACATAAAAGAATGCAAGGGACATGGATATCATATACACCAACAGGTAATAAAAATTCTACAGGGGAGTATAATAATGGTAAAAAAATAGGTACCTGGTATTTTGGAGAGCATAAAGAGTTAGTTACGCAGGTGAATTTTGGAGATGATCACAGAGTAGCAACTGTAATCCAGCTAAGCTCTGATAAATCTCAGTTGGCTGATAGTGATCTAGAAGATTAATTACTATCGGTACTAAATCAAACACAAACGGCCACCTAACAGGGTGGCCGTTTGTGTTTAGGTATGGTTTTTTATCCAATCCTTAAAGTCATAAAAATTACCAGGATGTATGCCATGCCCGACGGGGTACTCTTTGTAAGTATGGTTGATTTTTAAGGAATGTAGTAGTTTAGGAGCTTTTTTTGCCCATTCAATAGGGATTACTTGGTCTGAAGTCCCATGCGATATAAAATAATTTATTTTGTTTGTTCTAGGTATATTAATTAAAAAATCAGGATTGAAATATCCACTTAGAGCAACTACGTTTCTAATTTTATCGGGATATGTAAAAGAGAAAGCATAACCCAAGATAGCTCCTTGGCTAAAGCCCAACAAGGAAATGTTGTTTTTATCAATCTCATACTTTATTTTAATTTCTTCCAAAAAAAAATTTAATTTTTGGACAGCGTCTTTACCTTCAACTGGATCTGAAAATTTATTTTGATCTGCATCAAAAGTAATACTATACCAAGCATAACCACCAAATGGCAGTGATATGGGGGCTTGTACGCTAATGACTAAGGCGTAATCAGGTAGTTCTGGTGCAAAAGAGAATAAATCTTCTTTGTTACTCCCGTATCCATGTACAACTAAAATTAAAGGAGTTTTTTTTCTTTTCTTGATGGGTTCTTGTACTAAATATTCCAAAGATAAATCGTCCATTCTTTAGGCAAGTGTTAAAATTCCATTGTGGTAAGTTCCATATACCTTTCCTGTTGTTTTTTTACCCAGATATGCACTGTTTTTCGACGTTGACAAAATATCATCACTAGTAAATATTCGACTTCCTTTGGTTGAAAATAAACTTAGGTTTGCTTTCTCACCTTGTTGGATGATAGGAGATTCAAGTCCAAAAACCTCCTGAGGGCTAATGGTTATTTTTTCGATAAAAAGATCTAAACCTAAAATTTTATGTAAGCTTACAAATAGACTTTCTAAACCAATACTTCCATCCTGTGCAAGGCTGAATTCAATCTTCTTATTTTCGATATCGATAGGATCATGGTCTGATGTAATAAAATCAATAGTTCCATTTTTTAGGCCATCGATTAAACTATTTATATCACTCTGGGTTCTAAGGGGAGGTGTAATTTTGAAATTTCCATCAAAGTTAGATAATTCGTCATCTGTTAGTGTTAAGTGATCTGCACTGACACTGCAAGTTACCTTTAGTCCTTTTGCCTTTGCCTCTTTAATTAATGCTACAGATTTAGAGGTGCTAATGGTTGGAATATGCAGTTTTCCACCGGTATATTCTAGTAAAAATAAATCTCTGCTGATTTGTATTTCTTCTGCTATTGTCGGAATACCTTTGAGCCCTAAATTTGTGCTGTTTACTCCTTCGTTAACTACACCCTCACCAGAAATATTACAGTTGTTTGGATAACTCATCACTAAACCACCAAAGCTTTGTGTGTATTGTAAAGCTATCTTTAAGAGGTTTGCATTTTTAATTCCTTTTTTATAATCGTTAAATGCAATGGCTCCTGCTTGTTGCATGTCATATAACTCGGCAATTTCATTTCCGCTACTATCTTTGGTTAAACTTCCAATAGGATAAATATCAACGGGAGTTCCGATAGATTTTGTTTTTAAAAAGTTAACTATGGATTTTGAGTCCGTCAGTGGTGCACCATTTGAATTTAGACCAATTTTAGTAAATCCACTTTTTGCAGCAACTTCAATACCATGTGCTATCGTTTCTCTGTGTTCATAACCAGGTTCTCCAAAACTGACACTGGGATCAAACCAACCCTTTGATACGGTTAAATCATCAAGGTTTATTTCTTTACAGTAAGCTGGGCAAGTGATAGTTCTGCTAATTTTTGAAATAATACCTCCCTCTATGAGTATGTCCATTTTTTGTTTGTGATAGGGACTCTGAGGGTCAATAATGGTAGCTGATTTTAGTAAAATATTCATGCTTTTTGTTTGGTCAAAATGTTGTTAAATGGAACTAGGGTGTGTTCGTAGGTATGTAGACAAACAAATTTGCTCTGTTGAGCTGACGGGTGTTTCGCGTAAAAGTGTTTAGCGTTGTTTGTCATTGTTTCAAGGTGGTTCAAAGATACAGAAACTAAACTAAATTGCAATAATTTTCTATAATCCCTTTTGCATACCTGCTTGCAATTTGTTTGGTAAAAGTTGGAAAATCAATGTACGCATTGCTATCAGCCTTATCTGATATTATGCGAATAATGGAAAAGTCAATTTGGTATTCGTGGCATACTTGAGCAACTGCAGCACCTTCCATCTCTACACACTCTAGAGAAGGTAGTTCTTTTTGAAGTTCTTCTATCTTGTTGGTATCACTGATAAACTCATCCCCACTTGCAATCATCCCTTTTATTATTTTAGGTTTTTGAATATTATAAATAGCAGCTTCTTCTTTAGAAATAAATTTAAAATAATTACGGTGAAATTGCTTAATACACTTGTAAAAGTTTTGGTTTTCAGTTGAAAAAATGGCGGACTTACCTATTAAAGGGATTTCGAATTTATCAAACAAAGGTGAGGCATCCATATCATGCTGAACAAGAGATGTACCATATACAATGTCTCCAATGTTTAAGCTAGGGTTGATAGCTCCTGCTACTCCTGAGAAAATAATTTCCTGAGGTTGAAAGTTGTTAATTAATGTTGTGGTTGTGATTGCGGCAGCTACTTTTCCCCATTTAGAAAACACGATAACTACTTGTTGACAACCAATTGATCCTGAGTAATATTCTCTATTTCCCAAAACAGTAGTCTTTTTATGTTTTAGAAGACATAAAAGTTCTGAAAGTTCGTCATGCATAGCACTTATGATTCCAATCATATATTTCTATTCTTAAGATTGATGATGTTAATGTTTATGGATTTGTAGCGATTGATCCTTTAGCAAAAGATTAATCTACCAAAATTCCGTCTTTCATGTGTAGTTTTCTATCAGCCATATTTGCTAATCTCTCATTGTGGGTGACGATGACAAAAGTTTGTTTGTATTGGTCTCGTAATTTGAAGAAGAAGTCGTGTAAGTTTTGAGCGCTTTCAGAATCCAAATTTCCGCTAGGTTCATCGGCAAATACGATATCTGGTTGGTTGATCAATGCCCTTGCCACTGCCACTCGCTGTTGTTCTCCACCAGATAGTTGATTCGGTTTGTGATTAGCTTTTTCTGCAACACCTAAAAAGCTTAATAATTCTAGAGCTTTTTTTTGAGTTGAGGTTTTGTTTTGGTTTCCAATATATGCCGGTATACAAACGTTTTCTATTGCTGTAAATTCTGGGAGTAGTTGGTGAAATTGAAATACAAATCCTATGTGATTATTTCTAAATTTAGAAATTTTTTTATCCTTAAGTGCTAAAGGTGATTGCTGACCTATTGTTAATTCACTACCCTCAATCCTATCAGGTTTTTCAAGGGTACTCAAAATTTGTAACAATGTTGTTTTTCCTGCACCTGAAGGTCCCACGATAGCTACAATCTCTGCTTTATTGATCTGTAAATTAATTCCCTTTAGTACTTTGGAATTGTTGTAAGTTTTTTGAATGTTTTTGGCAATGATCATTGGCTATCCGTCTAATACAACGAAATTACAAAAAAGAAAAGATTCTCTATTCTTTGTTTTGTTTTATTTCTATCAGTCAAGCATTTAAAAATGAATAATGAAAAAGCATTAAGAGGAAACTATTCTACAAATCGACGATATTTAAATCTTTTTGAACTGTTTTTTATCAATTGTTTTTATCATGTGTAAATATTTGGAGAATAATGATTAAAAACTTTGATGAGAATAGCGAATATGTTTACTTTTACATCCAATATTAATTTATATACAATAATGAACTTACACGAATATCAAGGAAAAGAGATTTTAAGTAGTTTTGGAGTAGGAATACAAAGAGGTATTGTTGCTCAAACTCCTGATGAAGCTGTTGCAGCTGCAAAAGAATTAACCGAAAAAACGGGAACCAGCTGGTATGTTGTTAAAGCACAGGTTCATGCTGGTGGACGTGGAAAAGGAGGAGGAGTTAAACTTGCTAAAAATTTAGATGAGGTCAAATCAATTTCTGATGATATAATTGGAATGATGTTGGTTACTCCACAAACTTCTGCAGAAGGTAAATTGGTAAATCAAGTATTGATTGCTGAGGATGTTTATTATCCTGGAGAGAGTGAGACTGAAGAGTTTTACGTTTCTGTATTGTTGGACAGAGCAACAGGTAAAAATATGGTTATGTATTCACCAGAAGGGGGAATGGATATTGAACAAGTTGCGGAAAAAACTCCTGAGTTGATTTTTACTGAAGAGATAGATCCAGGGACAGGTTTATTACCTTTCCAGGCTCGTAATATTGCGTTTAATTTAGGGTTGTCAGGCGCTGCTTTCAAAGAAATGACAAAATTTGTGATGGCACTATACAAAGCGTATGAAAGTTCAGATTCAGCAATGTTTGAAATTAACCCAGTTTTAAAAACATCTGACAATAAAATTTTAGCTGTAGATGCAAAAGTTTCGCTTGATGAAAATGCTTTGTATCGTCATAAAGATTATTTAGATTATAGAGATATTAGAGAAGAACATCCAACTGAAGTTGAAGCAAAGGCTGCAGGTTTAAATTATGTTGCCTTAGACGGTAATGTAGGGTGTATGGTAAACGGAGCTGGATTAGCGATGGGAACTATGGATTTGATTAAACAAGCAGGAGGAGAGCCAGCCAATTTCCTAGATGTCGGTGGTACGGCAGATGCAAAAAGAGTAGAAATTGCTTTTAGAATTATCTTAAAAGACCCCAATGTGAAAGCTATTTTAGTAAATATTTTTGGAGGTATTGTTCGTTGTGATCGTGTAGCACAGGGTGTCGTAGATGCATATAAAAATATGGGGGATAGTATAAATGTACCTATCATAGTTCGTTTACAAGGAACCAACGCTGTTGAAGCTAAAGCTTTAATTGATGCAGAAGAGGGGTTAAATGTAATTTCGGCAACGGAATTCCAAGAGGCAGCTGAAAAAGTACAAGAAGTTTTGGCTTAATCTAATCTTAAACTAAATATAAACACCTCCATGATTCTTTCATGGAGGTGTTTTTTTGTTACGGCATCACAAAAAATGACTATTTAAAAGCTTTAATCTAACTTTTATTTTATTTGTAGTGTTATTTCACAGTTGATATTAACTTTTTGATCAGGTGTTAAATGTTCTAATTGTTCAAGAATTCCTTTTTGCTTTTCTTTTAATTTTTCGATGGCGTTAAGAAATGCTTTAGATTGGTGACCTGTTCTTTCACAAACCCCAAAATTTTCTGATGAAAAATGAGATAAATTATTTTTTATCATCGAGTTCAATTGAACTTTTGCTTCTTTTGGAGCTAAGGTTAATTCTATGACTGGAATATTTATATCTTTCATTTTATATAGTTTTATTCTTCACAAATTTCAATATTAATGTTTATATATTTATATTTATACTTTATATGTAAATCATAAATATTAGTTTATGCACTATACGTTACATCAACTTGTTGTATACCTTAAGGTGATCCAGAAGAAAAGTATTACCAAAGCTGCAGAAGAATTACACCTGACCCAACCTGCAGTATCAATTCAAGTAAAAAAATTACAAGAACAATTTGATATACCGCTCATAGAAGTAATTGGGAGAAAAATTCATGTTACTGAGTTTGGTCAAGAAATAGGATTGATTTGTCAAAAGATAGTCAATCAGATGGCTGAGATTAAGGACAAGACCATTGCCTATAAAGGAATTTTAACGGGTAAGATTAAAATTTCAGTAGTGTCTACAGGAAAATATGTGATTCCTTTTTTTTTGACAAGATTCTCTAAACTATACCCAGGTATAGACTTTACAATTGATGTAACAAATAAATCTAAAGTTATTGAAAGCTTAGAAAAAAATAACACCGATTTTGCTTTGGTGTCAACCATCCCAGAAAAAATGAGTATCAATAAAATTGAATTGATGACCAATAAGTTGTTTTTAACACGGAAGTTTAATGCCAGAGAAAATTCTATCAATTTTAACACTTCAGACTTAGAAAAAGTTTCTTTGATTCATAGAGAACAAGGTTCAGCGACTAGACAGGCTATGGAAAGATATATTTCATCAAACCATATAAAAACCAAAAAAAGTATTGAATTGGTTTCCAATGAAGCAGTGAAGCAAGCTGTTATTGCAGGGTTGGGATACTCTATTATGCCTTTGATTGGGATGAAAAATGAACTGTTGAATAATGATATTGAAATTGTTTCAATCCCAAATTTACCTATAGAAACACAATGGAATTTAATTTACCTAAAAGATAAGCAATTGTCACCGAGTAGTTTGGCATATCTTAAATTTATTAAAGAAAATAAGGATGCGATCATTCATAATCATTTCGATTGGTATAGAAATTTTTAAATCATATCACAAAAAAAAAGTGACTATCAAAAGATAGACACTTTTTTTGTGCTTGTAATGTGTCGATAATTGTATCGTTATTTTTTTTCAGGAGTGTTATATTTTTTTGTCAATTCCATTGAAAGTGCGGTTTTTTCAATCAGTAATTTACCAGCGTTTGTTTCAATCATAACAGTTCCTTCATTTACTTCTACTAGTTTTCCGTGTATTCCTCCGGTTGTAATTACTTTGGTTCCCTTGACTAGAGATGCTTTAAATTTCTTCTCATTTTTGCTTCTTCTTAATTGTGGTATGATCATGAAAAACACAATGAAAATTACCATAATAATTAAGAACATTGGACTCATAGGTCCTTCTTGTAATGCTATCATTCTATATAAATTTTGAGTTGTTATTGTTATATTTTGTAAACATATGGGTTTGTTTCTTGATTACAAAGTTCCTCTCCCAATTTTATTTAATCGGTTTGTATCTTGAAAATCTTTCCATACTTTATCTAAAACACCGTTGATAAAAGTGCTGCTTTTTTCAGTTGAATAATCTTTGGCAATTTCTAAATATTCGTTTATCGTTGCTTTAACGGGGATAGATGGAAATTTTAAAAACTCACAGATTCCCATTTTAATTAATATTATATCTAAGTCTGCAATACGATCCATTTCCCAATTTGGGGTTTTATCTTTAATTTCTTTCTCAAATTCCTTTAGGTTTAAAACTACTTTTCTAAATAATTCAGAGGCAAATTCTTCATCATCACTATTCTTGTAAAGCTTACCTAAGACAAATTGTTCTTTTGCTTTTAATTCTTGTATTGTTTTTACCATCCAAGTGTTTACAAACGGAATGTCATCAGCCCAGCTAATATTTTCACCCTCGTAATATTCTGCAAGTTTTTCATCTGGAGCAATAAATTCAGCAAAAAACTTTACAATAAATTTTTGATCTTTTTTGTAAGAGGTCTCTTGATCATTCATGTAGTCTTTAAACAAGTCGCTGGAAATCAAATTGTGATACACAATAGATACATATTTGTCGTCTAAATACCAGTTGTTCAATTTGTTCTCTTCAATATAGTTTTGCAATGAGACACTTTCTTTAAAAATTTTAATGACCCTATTGTCTATAAATTTGCGATTGGGGTTTAATTCTTCTTTTGTAGCAAAATATTTTTTCTTAGATACTTCTTGAGTGTTTTCAGCCATTTTGTTAACTCTTACTAACATATCTAGGGATAAGATGTATAGATCGTACATCTTATCAATACTTTGTCTTAAGAATTTCTCTTCTTTAACAATATTGTCATTGTTTGAATGAATCATCGCATATACCGATTGCATCACTTTAACGCGAATATGTCTTCTGTTGATCATTTATAAAGAACTTAATGGTTTTGAATGCACAAAAGTAACACTTAATTAAAAATATTTGTAAGATTAATGTATAAAATATCATGGTCGATAAATATGTATGCATCTGCTTAAAAACGGAAGATAAAATAGTAATAATATATTATCTTCGTACCTCTAAATGATGAACCTATCCTTTCCCATGAAAGAATTACAATATATCAATCAGTTTTTTTATAAATATAGATTTCGACTACTTTTGGGGATTGTAATATCTATCGCGTCTAGATATTTAGCTGTTAAAGTTCCAGAAATAGTAAAAAACTCTGTTAATGTTGCTAGTGATTATCACCATGGAAGGTTGACGGACTTGGCGTTTGTTGAGAGTGAGTTATTACACAACATATACTTGATAATAGGCTTAGCGGTTCTCTCAGGTTTTTTTACTTTTTTAATGAGACAGACTATTATTGTGACTTCAAGGTTGATAGAATTTGATTTGAAAAATAACGTCTATCAACAATACCAACGCCTATGTCTTAATTTTTATAAAAATAATAGAACAGGTGATTTGATGAATCGTATTAGTGAAGATGTGGGTAAAGTTAGAATGTATGTAGGTCCTGCTCTCATGTATACCATCAACATGTTGATTATGTTTTCTGTGGCAATTTATAAGATGATTCAGATAGATATAAAGTTAACCCTTTTCACTTTGATTCCTTTCCCTTTGTTGTCCGTTTCCATTTTTGTACTCAGTAGGAGTATCAATAAAAAAAGCACAATTGTTCAGAAACAGTTATCAAAATTAACAACGTTTACTCAAGAAGTGTTTTCCGGCGTAAATGTTATTAAATCATATGCAATAGAAGGCATAACAAAGGGAGATTTTATTGAAATTGCACAAGACAATAAGCAGAAAAACATCAATTTATTTAAAGTACAAGCCTTCTTTTTTCCGTTGATGATTTTATTGATAGGAATTTCAAACATTATCGTTTTGTACGTTGGAGGTATGCAATATATAGGCGGTCAAATTACCATGGGAGTAATTGTAGAGTTTATCATGTATACAAATATGCTTACCTGGCCAGTTGCTGTTGTTGGTTGGGTAACTTCTACCATACAAGAGGCAGAAGCTTCACAAAAAAGAATCAACGAGTTCTTGAGGCAAGAACCAGAGGTTGTCAATATTGTAGAAGAGTCTCATCCCATCAAAGGAGCTATTGCTTTTGAAAATGTTTCTCTGACCTATTCAGACACAAATATAAAGGCTTTGCATGATATTTCTTTTGAATTGAATTCTGGAGAAACTTTAGCAATCATAGGCAAAACAGGATCTGGAAAATCTAGTGTTCTTAATTTGGTTAGTAGATTACATGATGCGACAACAGGGAATGTGAAAATAGATGATCGTCCTATTGGCAAGTACAATGTTTTTAGTTTAAGAAGTCATATTGGTTTTGTGCCTCAAGACCCTTTTTTGTTTTCAGATTCCATTGCTAACAATATCCGTTTTGGTAAAAAAGATGCTACTGATGAAGAGATGATTGACGCGGCTAAAAAAGCGGTTGTTCACGATAATATTAGCTCTTTCAAAAATGGTTACGCTACCGTATTGGGAGAACGTGGGGTCACTTTATCAGGAGGGCAAAAACAGAGAGTTTCAATAGCAAGAGCAATTGTTAAAAATCCAAAAATTTATGTTTTTGATGACTGCTTGTCTGCAGTCGATACAGAAACAGAAGAAAGAATTTTAAGAAATTTAAAAACAATCAGTAAAAACAATACAAGTTTAATTGTTAGTCATAGAATTAGCGCAGCTCAACACGCAGATCAAGTGATTGTGCTGGATTATGGAAAAATTGTTCAGCGTGGGACACACACTCAATTACTAGATCAAGATGGGATATACCGTGATATGTATAAACAACAACTTGAAGAAAAAGAATTAGAATGATGCTCGCTAAATAATAATTTTTATATTTGATTTTGCTAAATGATAATTTTATAAATATGAAAGAAAGAGAGGACCAAGAAGAGATTTTTTCTCAAATTTTAAGAGCAGGACGAAGAACTTACTTTTTTGATGTAAGAGCAACCAAAGCCGGTGACTACTACCTAACCATTACAGAAAGTAAAAAGTTCACACACGATGATGGATCTTTTCATTATCAAAAGCATAAGATTTATTTGTATAAGGAAGATTTTACAGAATTTCACAAGCAATTAAAAGATGCCACAGATTATATTATTAGTGAAAAAGGTGAGGAGGTTATCAGTGAAAGGCACCAAAAGGATTTTAAAAAAGAGGGTGACGATGATCATCATGAAAGTACAAAATCAGATTTTACTGAAGTAAATTTTGAAGACATATAGCAAAAAACTCAGCTTTTATTTTAAGCTGAGTTTTTATTTTAAGTAAAACAAATGTGATCTTTTGTACTCACATTAAATCTATTAACCTAAAGAATAGAATAATGAACAAAACAGTTAACATTGTAGGAATGACTTGCGGTGGATGTGTTGCTGGTGTTGAAGAAAAGTTAGGTGAAATTAGAGGAGTGATTAGTGTAAAAGCCTACCTTGACAAAGGAGAGGTCAGTATTGATTCCAAAACCATAGTATCAATACAAGACATTAGAAATGCTCTTCCAGCAAAATATAGCTTATCCGAAAAAGAATTATCAGCGCAAAAAACAAAAGAGACTTCTGAAGGGTTAAGTAAGCGTAAGCAATTAAAACCCTTGTTTTTAATTTTGATTTACATCAGTTTGGCAAGTAATTTAATTGAATATAATGACTGGTCTTTCAAGCAAGTGATGTTAAATTATATGGGTCTATTTTATATTGTTTTCAGTTTTTTTAAGTTTTTAGACTTAAAAGGTTTTCCTGACTCTTTTAAAATGTATGATCCTATTGCAAAAAAGATCAATGGCTACGGTTGGTTATATCCTTTTATAGAAACCATATTAGGTTTGATGTTTTTGTTTAGGTATAAAGTCGATCTTGCTATTTTAATAACGATTGTTATTCTGAGTGCCACCACTTATGGAGTTGTCAAAACATTATTAGACAAAAAAACCATTAAGTGTGCTTGCTTGGGAACGGTTCTTAATCTTCCTATGACGGAAGCAACATTTATTGAAAACACCATTATGTTGATGATGGCGTTTGCCATGTTGTTTGTTTAATTTCAGAAATAGAAATTCAAGGATAGCTTATGTTTTGTTTGTCAAGCCATATAGTTGCTTTTAATTAGATCTCTCTTTACAAGGTAATACCAGTAAAAGAAAAACCCTTTTTCTACCGAACTACAACTTATGTTTTTATTAGAATTTTCCTTTCTTTGAAATAGAAAAACTATTTTTGTGTTTCATTTTTAATGCCCTACAATAATGATAATAAAACGGTTCAAATGTAGTTTTCTATTTATTTTAATTTTAATGTTATCTTATACTGGTTCAGCACAAATCACAGGTCGTCTAGTTGATCAAGAAAGTAATGCAGCTCTAGAGTATGCAACGGCGACGCTTTATAATCAAGATGGTTCAATAAACACAGGAGTGATCACAGATAAAAATGGAAAATTTGTTCTAGCCGGTTTGCCTTCTGGAAACTATTTTTTAGAGATGTCTTTTATGGGTTATGAATCACTTAAAATAGACAATATAGTACTAGAGAATAAAGAGACTTTTATTGATTTAGGCTTGCTTAGATTATCAATCCACACGAATCAATTAAGTAAAGTTTATTTAGAAACTGAAGTCCCTTCGGTTTTACATCAAATAGATAGAGAGATTTTTGAGGCAAGTAAGTTTCAGAATAGTGTAGGAGGGAGTGCAATAGATTTAATTAAAAATTTACCTTCTATAACAGTTACCGCAAATGGAGTACTCCGTGCACGAGGTAGCAATAGTTTTTCGGTATTGATTAATGGTAAACCCACACAGGGAGACGCCTCGATCATTTTATCCCAATTACCAGCCAATGCTGTAAAAAGTGTAGAGTTAATTACCGCGCCCTCGGCAAAGTATGACCCTGAAGGAACCGCTGGAATCATTAATATATTGACGAAGAGTTTATCTATCGAGGGAGATTATGCTCAAGTAAATATACGTGGTGGTTTTCCACCAATTCAAGATTATAAGACCAAAGAATATCCTCAACGTTTTGGTATTGATGCTATTTATAATACGAGGACAGATAAGCTAAACATATCATTAGGAGCTAGTTATCAAAGAAATGACATCTCAGGAAGGAGGGTAGGAGGTTTGGAGATTTTTGATAAGGCAAATGAACTCCACAGATTTTTACCTTCCGAGGGTGAGCGTAGCTTTGATAAAGTTAGTTATGATACCAGATTATCTGTAGATTATACTCCAAACTATAATAATGAATTTTCTTTAGGGGTTTATGCAGGTAGGAAGCAGAAAGATAGATTGGCAGATATTTATTATGATAATTATAGCATTTCACCAGTTGGCAGTCAAAATAGAGAAAATGAATTTGCTTACTATAATCATAATCTAAGAACTCGTTTAGGAGATTTTACTTTGGCTAGTTTTGATTATACCCATCTATTTGAAAATACATCCAAATTATCAGCGTCAGTATTATATGAGTATACTTTTCTGGGTGGTCCAACAGAAAATGATAATGTTAGTGATATTGACTATTCAACTATTTATCAACAAGAAAAGAACACGAATAATAATCCTTTGAATGGAATACGGTTTAATCTAGATTATAGCTGGAAACCTACAGTTTTTACTTCTATTGAAACAGGATATCAGTATAGACATTTAGATCATATGGGTGAATTTAAATATGAGCGAAAAAATGTTGAGCAAGGGGCTTTTGATTTTAGTTTGGTGCCAGAATTTTCTAGTGATATCCGTTTGAGAAGAAGTATACATTCTACTTATTTTCAATTCTCATCAAAGAAAGAGAATTGGAATTATATAGCAGGAATAAGAGCGGAGTCTATGGATAGAGAATACCAAGAAGAATTGGTTTCTGATACTCAAAAACGAAGCCCATATGATTATGGTTATTTTAAGCTATTTCCATCACTTTTATTGCAGTATTCATTGAATGATAAAACCAAATTGAAGGCTGCTTATAGTAAAAGAGTGCAACGCACAACTACCTTTAAAATGAATAGTTTTGCTGAGCGAGAACATTCAGAAGTATATGAACAGGGAGATAATACATTAAAACCTGAGTTTATTGATTTGTTTGAGCTTGGAATCAATAAGAAGTTCAAAGGTGGAAACACTGTATTTGCTAATACTTATTATAGACAAACTAAAAATGTCATCAATAGGGTAAATACTTTGGCATACGAGTCTAATGGTGAGGTCATTGATCATATTTTAAATAGAGTATATTCAAATGTTGGAAAAAGTAATACTATCGGGTTAGAGGTAGGGGCTACTCTAAAGTCTTCTGAAAATTTTACTACTTTTATTGGAGCCAATCTCTACAGTTATGCAGTTGATGGGGTGATGGGTTTTGAGCATAGAGATGGAAAAACAAGAACATACGATATTGATAGTAAGTCAGCCAATTATTCTTTAAGTATAAATTCAACTTATGATTTTTGGCAAAATGCATCTCTTCAGTTTACACTTAATTATCTTTCTGATAGAGTTACAGCTATGGGAGAGGATTCAAGATTTTATACACCAAACTTAATCCTTAGAAAATTTTTCTTGCAGGATAATCTTGCAGCTACTTTACAGTGGCAAAATATGGATTTGGGTATATTAAATACAAATGAACAGCGTATAACGACTTCAAGAGCTAATGAGTTCTACACAACAACTAACTATATTTATGAAGTAGATATGATTAGTTTAAATTTAACTTATACATTTAACAAGCTAAGAAACAAGTCAAAGTTCATAGAAAGTGAGTTTGGAAAAAAAGAATTTTAACACTATGTATTAGGTATAACAAAAGAGGACTTATTAGTTGTCTTTTTGTCTTTTCAAAGCTTATGAATAAAAGACGGTAAAGTAAATGAATGCGCAGTAGATTGCCAATAGTACAATTCCTTCTTTAAACCCAAAAGTTAATCGTTTAGGTAAAAAGCATAGAGGAAGAATTACACCAGCTACTGCTAATAGCCAATATAAATCGTGAGATACAATATGTAAATCCTTTACTCTGATAGGTGTAATGATGGAGGTAATTCCTAAAACAGCTAGAATGTTAAAAATATTAGATCCTATCAAATTTCCTAAGGATATGGCTTTTTCTCTTTTTATTATCGCAATGATAGAAGCTGCAAGTTCAGGAATACTAGTCCCAATCGAAACAATCGTTACGCCAATTATGCGTTCACTTATCCCTATGGTATGAGCAAATCCAACTGCTCCTTTGATCAGTAATTCAGAACCACCCCACAAACCAATTCCACCAATCAGTAATAAAAAGACCGTTTTTGAGAAAGGAGTTTCTGTTGTTTTTAAGTTTTCCTCTTTTGGTGTATTTGCTTTGGTTTTAAGTAAATAAATCAGAAATATAATCAACAAAGCAAACAACAGTATCCCTTCTATCTGGCTTAAAACCAAATCAAACCCAATAAAGATATACAGCAGTAAAGAAGCAAACATCATCATTGGCCAGTCTATCTTGTAGAAAGATTTGGGGATGTCAATTTTTCCTAAACAAGTAGTAAATCCAAGTACTAAAGCCAAATTAGCGATGTTAGACCCTATGACATTTCCCAAAGCCAAATCAGGATAACCTTCTAAAGCAGATTTAATACTTACAATAAGCTCTGGTGCGGATGTGGCAAATGAAACCACTGTCATTCCAATAACAATCTTGGATATTTTTAGCTTAATAGAGATGTTCACAGAGGCTTTTAACAACCAATCTCCTCCAAAAATTAGAAATACCAAACCAATAATGATATACAATACGTTCATGCTATGTAATTTAGTGCGAATATACTTTTAATTCTATCAGCATGAAAAAAACTTTTTTTAGATTTTTAGCCAAACTTAATAAGATTATGTTGCCTTCCTATAGCTCCAAACAATTATTTCTTGGGAAAGCCTAAAACATGAGTTAATATTGATTGGTTGGAGGTTTTTTGAAACAAAAATTCTCTTTAAAAACATAAAATATATTTTGTGACATTGTAATAAAGAACTATATTTGCATCCGCAATAGGCCTCGTAGCATAACTGAATAGTGCACTTGATTACGGCTCAAGAGGTTGAAGGTTTGAATCCTTCCGAGGTCACAATTAAACTCCTAATATTAATTTATTGGGAGTTTTTTTATTAATTATAGTCGAGGTATTGCTGAACAATTTTTCGGTGTTCGTTATGGTCAAGCTTAAAATCTTCAATAAGGGTATTTAAGCCATCAGGCTTTTGTTTTCCAATGTGGTTTTTATCAGAGTAGCTCGTAAAGTGTACATTGTAAATTTCATCTTTTAGTTCAAGAATAAGGTATAAATTTTCTTTGATCCAAGCGTGCGATATGAGAGCGAAAAAAGAGGATTCATCCTTACAAAAAGCAGAAAAATTGTAATAATTTAAAAATTGTTCCATTTTATTTAATTTCAGCAGACAGTCCAAGCTCTAATAACTTGGTGCATTTGGGTTTTAACTCTTCATAGCTTCCTGTTTTAACAGCACATTTACCTTTATAGTGAACCAACATAGTACATTGTTCAGCTTGTAGAGGTTCATGTTCACAGACCTCTATCAATGCATCAATGACAAAGTCAAAACTATTTACATCGTCATTGTACAAAACAATTTGATTTTCTTTAATCAATTGTTCAAGAACCTCTATACTTTCAGATTTTTTTTCTATTGTGCTCATAATCAATGTAAAAATATAAATTATTTGTTTAATTGTATTCCTACCCAGTTGTTTTTTGTGTATGTTTTAGCGATGGATAGTCCTAGCTCTTTTGTGCGGGTTTCAATAAAAGGAATGTCTTGAGTATAAAAACCACTTAAAAGTAGTTTCCCTCCGATGTTTAAACAACGATTGTAAGTATCCATATCATTTAGAAGAATGTTTCTATTGATGTTCGCAATGATTATATCATATCTTTGATCGTTAAGCATAGAAGCGTCTCCTTGGTAAGCTTTGATGTTTTTACAATTGTTTTTTTCTATATTTTCTAGAGTATTGATATAGCACCACTCGTCAATATCTATAGCATCGATTGGATAAGCCCCTTTCATTTCTGCAAAAATAGCTAAAATCCCAGTTCCAGTCCCCATATCTAATACACTTTTAGCAGTTAAATCCAATTCAAGTAAATGCTTAATCATCAAGTGAGTTGTTTCGTGATGACCTGTTCCAAAGCTCATTTTAGGTTCAATTACAATCTCAAACTCCATCTTTGTTTTTTCATGAAAAGGAGCAATTATACTTACTTTATCATCAACATGGATAGGGGTGAAATTCTTTTCCCATTCAGCATTCCAATTTATTTGTTCAATGTCTCGATAGGTAAAAGTAATCTCAAATTCATCAGATTTTAAGGCATAAAGATCTGTTAATATGTCTTCATTCCAATCTTTTGTTTGTATGTAAGCTTCTAAGCCTGTTGGTGTTTCTTCGAAGCTTTCAAAGCCTACTTCACCTAACTCCGCAATTAAAATTTCTGTTGCGGGCTGTAGAGGTTTAATTGTAAATGTATAACCTATGTAATTCATTGTTTGTTATGTTTCTAAATGCAAAAATAGCTAAAAGCAAAAGCTTTTAGCTATTTTAAAATATATTTTGTTAGACCCTTAGATTGCTTTTATGATGGCAGCAAAATCGGCAGCAGCCAAAGCAGCACCTCCAATAAGCCCACCATCAACATCGGCTTTAGAAAAAATTTCTTTTGCATTTGCGGGCTTGCAAGATCCTCCGTATAATATAGATACATTATTGGCAATTTCAGCTCCATATTTATCTGCTATGAAACCACGAATAAATGCGTGCATTTCTTGTGCTTGATCTGCTGAAGCAGTTAACCCAGTTCCAATTGCCCATACCGGCTCATAAGCCAACACAATCTTAGACCAAGCGGTAGCCTCTAAATGAAATAAAGCTTCAGAAATTTGTTTTGCAACTACAGCTTCTTGTGTGTTAGATTCTCTTTCTTCTTTAACTTCACCAAAGCAGTATATTACTTCTAAACCATTAGCCAAAGCTGCATCTGTTTTCTTCGCTAACAAAGCTTCATCTTCTCCAAAATATTCACGTCTCTCAGAGTGTCCCAAGATCACAGATTTTATTCCTGCATTTGTTAGCATACTTGCTGAAATTTCTCCTGTGTATGCTCCGCTAGATTCTTGGTGCATGTTTTGAGCAGCAACTTCAATTGCCGAATCTTCAGTTGCATCCAATACTGTTGTTAAGTTTACAAATGTAGGAGATACAATGACTCTGGTGTTTTCCAAAGACACATCTTTTAATTCGTTTACTAATTCTTTTGCTAAAGTTTTAGACTCGGTAACGTTTTTATTCATTTTCCAGTTACCTGCTACAATTTTACTTCTCATTTTATTTGATTTTAATTTTTCAATACGTTTGTAATTCTGTCATCGTTAGCTTCAATAGCCCTGTAGATAACGATCTTTCCATTTTCATCTATCAACAAATATCTAGGAATCCAATCTAAATCTATGTTTTTTGCAAATATACTTTTCCATCCTCCTTCTACATAATAATGATCTCCTTTTATACGATAACGTTTGATACCTTTTTTCCAAGAGGTTTCATTTTTGTCTAATGAGATGAATACATAGTTCATATTTGGTTGCTTTTCCTGAAGTTCATTAAGTTTAGAAAGGCCTTTTATGCAGTCAGGGCACCAACTAGCCCATACTTCAATCATTGTTTTTTTTCCTTTATGACTTTCTATAAGGTTCTTGAAAGTTAGGGAGTCGCCGTCAACATTGATTAAGGGTGCTGTTAGTAATGTATGGCTAAAAGCTTTTTTTTCTTTTGAACCACACCCAAGCAATAGGGTGAAAGTAAGCACAGCGATAATTATTCTTTTCATATCAATTATTTTAATTTCACTCTAGGATCAATAATGCTGTAGGAAATATCTACTAAGATATTGAGTACTATAAAAAAGGCAGCAATTGTTAATATACTTCCTGATATTACGGGCAAGTCTGAGTAGTTTAAAGCATTTACGATTTCTTTTCCCAAACCATTCCAATTAAAAATATACTCCACAAATACGGCACCAGCTAGTAGAGAAGCAAACCAACCCGACAATGTGGTTATTACTGGGTTAAGAGCGTTTTTTAGTGCGTGCTTTTTAACGATTACATACGTTGATAAGCCTTTTGCTTTTGCTGTTCTGATATAATCTTTATTTAAGATATCTAGTAATGAATTTCTAGTCAATTGAACGATGACTGCTAAGGGTCTAATTCCCAGAACAATGCTTGGGAGTATTGCGTTTTTCCAAACTACCCTTGTTCCTTCACCAAAATTATCAACTTCCAAAATATTTCCCGTCATGGACAATCCTGTGTATTTATGAAGTACAAAACCAAATAGCCAGGCAAACAATATTGCCGAGAAAAAAGAAGGTAAACTCATTCCTAATGTACTTATAATCATAATCCCCTTATCTAAAAAGCTATTTGATTTAAGCGCTGATATAATACCTAAAAGAAGTCCAAAAACCAAAGCTATGCCAATGGCACTGATGGCTAATAAAAAAGTATTGGGTAATGTTTCTTTTATGATGTTACTCACCTCTTTATCGTTTTTTTGAAATGAATTTTTAAGATTGGGCAACTTCAATACCATTAGGTAGACTTCACGTTCTAAAAGAGTAATTCTTGATTTGTTGAGAGGAAGAAAACTATAATCATTCTCATCAGTGCTATGGAAAGAGATAGGAGATACATCATTTATGTAATTGATATATCTAACGGGTAAGGGGAGATTTAGTCCGTATTTTATTCTGATGTTTTCAAGTTGTTCTTGATCCTCTCTTTGGTCTAATAACATCCTTGATGGGTCCCCGAGAAGGTTAAATAAAAAGAAAAGTAATGTCGCTACGCCAAATAAGCTCAACAACCCTCTAATAATATTTTTAATCAAAAATGAGATCAATGTCAATATATTTTATTCAAAGATATCATTTACCAAACTGATAAACCAAAATGAATGAAAAAGATTTAGAGAGAGATAATTGGATCCTATGCAAGGATCCTTATTCATACAAACTATAGATTTATAAAATGTGGGTTAGAAGTCTTCAAAGACACCGAGACCAAATAGAGCAAAATCGTATTTGACAGGGTCTTTTGGGTCAAGTTTTCTAAGATTGCTGTCTAATTCAGCCAAGGCTTTTGAATCGTTTTGTTTGCGAGTAATCAATCCTAATTTTCTGCTTACATTTCCAGAATGAACATCTAAGGGGCAAGAGAGATGAGCAGGAGAAATCTTTTTCCATACCCCTAAGTCTACTCCAAGTAGATCATGTCTTACCATCCAGCGTAAAAACATATTGATGCGTTTGGCAGCAGAACCTTTTAAAGGGTCCGACACATGTTTAGTAGTTCTGATGGGGTGAGGAATTTCAAAAAACACTTTCTTGAATTCGTGTATGGCAGGTTGTAAGGAATTGTTTTGGATGTTTTTTTGAAATAATAGTTCTAATCCACCATGATTTTCATAGATGTTTTTTAAAGAGGTTATAAAAAATTTAAAATCAGTGCCGTTGAAAGTTCTGTGTTTAAAATCGTTTAATTTTTCTAAGTCTTCTTCTGTATGGTGCATAACAAAGTCATAAGGGGCTTGACCCAATAGATTCATCATTTGTAAACAATTCTTTATGATCATAGGTCTTTTTCCCCAAGAGATAGTTGCAGCTAAAAAACCTGCGATTTCAATATCTTCCTTGTTTGTAAATAGATGAGGGATTTGTACGGGATCACTATCAATAAAATCTCTGTTGTTGTATTGCTTTTCTTTGCGATTAAGAAAATCTTTTAATTGGGTAGAATCCATAAGTTCATTTTAGCAATGATAAAAATACATAATTTGGGATGTTTAAGACTATTGTATATCATAACTTATAATTTGTTTATCCATAGAATGGGTTGTATTTTTATTTTTTATTTATAAATCATAAGTATCATGTCTATTCAACTTCAGTCTTCAATTTTTAATTTTTTAAATGCATTAAAAGAAAACAATAATCGTGATTGGTTTGCAGAGAATAAGTCTTGGTTTGTTGAAGAAGAATCTAAACTAAAATCATTTTTCACAAACGTTATGGATGGGTTAAATGAGCAAGATGTTATTGAAAGTATGAAGGCTTATAGGATTTATAGAGATATTCGCTTTTCTAAAGACAAAACTCCATACAAAATCTATAGGAGTTGCAGCTTTAAAAGATCTACAGATGCCTTAAGAGGTGGCTATCATTTAGAGATTACTCCTAAAGGTTCTTTTTTAGCTTGTGGTTTTTGGCAACCGAATAAGGAAGATTTGTTTCGAATAAGAAAAGAGTTTGAAGCTGATACCGAAGAAATAAATGAAATTATTAGTTCCTCAGCTATTCAGAAATATTTTGGAGGTTTTTACAAGGGAGAGGCTCTAAAAACAGCTCCTAAAGGTTTTGATAAAGAGCATCAAGCTATAGAGTTCATTCGTAAAAAAGATTTTTTATTGTTAAGGAAGTTCACCAATGATCAAGTATTGTCTTCCTCTTTTTTTAGTGAGGTCATGGAGTCTTTTAATGCGGCAAGACCGTTTTTGGATTATATGAGTGATGTGTTGACCACAGATGTAAACGGAGAGTCAATTCTCTAGTTGGATTGCTTTATATAAAATACTGATTTGTTTAAATCTTATTTTTTTGAAGTGTTTCCGTTCTTGACAGCACTATGATTGTCATAACACTCTAGCACGGCCTCGATCAACTGTAAATCGGTTGCTTTTTGTATAAAGTATGCGGAGTAATTACAGTTTGATAATACTTCAGTAAGCTTGTTAAGATCCATCTGTAGGTAATCTAAAATAACTTCTCTATCAAAGCGGGTGGTCAAAATTTTACGGGTATCGTCTTTGTCTTTTAATCTCTTAAGATTTTTAAGTTTTTTTGGTTTGGATCCAAATAAATTGTAAATGTAGTCAGTAGGATTGCTGATGGTAACGCCCCCAGAACCTAGACTGCTCCCAATTTTGTTGTTTTTTACTTCGTATGTTTGGCTGAGACCATTTACATGTATCCTATTGTATTTGTCTGTTGGAATGTTCTTAACATCAATTTCCAACACTCCTATAATCTTGTATGCATGTATTGTAACTTCAGGTAGGTTTTCAGATTGGGGAAATAAATGAACGTTCAGTTCTGTTCCTTTAGAAAGATCTTTAGTTATTTTTAATTTTATGGATTCGTACCCTATGCTCGAAATTAGGATGGTATCATTTTCGGTTACATTCATCTCAAAACCACCTTCTCTATCCGAAACTTCACCATCTATATTGGTTAAATTCAGTAATGATGCACCCTCTATAGCTAAGCTGTCTACTATATTCGTCACTTTACCTTTGATGCTAAAACTAAGTATGTCCTGTGCTGAGCTGTTATAGTTAGTAAACAGAAATAGGGCAAAAGCTATGATTTTTATTGTTTTTGTCATCATGAATAGGTGTTGTGTTTTTATAATTTTGTTTGCCTGTTTAAACTTATTCTCGCCATGATAGGGAAATGATCAGATAAATTTACGTAATATGTAGTAAATTTACCAACCTCCATTGTGTTATCAGGCAAAATAAAATCTATTCGGAAAGGAAAAAAGTAATCATAGGATTTACCAAAACCTGAGCCAGCTTCTGTAAAAGCATCTTTTCTATCTTCCATGATTTCATGGTAGTTCCAAGAGAAGGCTGTATTGTTGAAATCTCCTACGACAATGCTTTTGTGTGGACACTCTTTAATATGATTTTTTAACGCTTTTATTTGTTTTGATTGCTTGTTAAAGACATTCATAAACTTATTAAGTAAGGCCTCACTATCTTTTCCTCCATAATTTTCTTTATTGATGTCAAGTTTGAAAGATTGAAGGTGTACGTTGTAGATTCGGATAGTTTCGTCTAGTATCTTGAGATCTATATAAACAATATTATTACCACCTTTCTTAAAAAGGCTATTCCCTTGTTTTACAACGGGGTATTTTGAATAAATCGCTAAATTAGAATTTTTATATTCATATACTTTAGGCAGGTCAATCTTTAGGTTTGGAGTGTTTTTGTATTCTTGGAAACAAATGATATCAGGATTTTTATTGTTTATAAAACTACAAATATCTTCCTTTACGGTTTTTGAGTCTATGGCTTTGAGTGCATTGAAATGTCTTACGTTATAGGATAAAACTTTAATATCGCTTTGTTTTATAATTTCTTTTTTTTCAATAGCATAGAAGTCGTGTAGATGTGAAATTCCGATAAGAATACAACCTAGTGAAACGATAAAATGAAGTTTTAATTTTACGATCCACAAGATGATAAAGGCAATATTTATGAACAGTAAGATCGGATAAGCAAGGCTTAAGACGGAAATACTTGACCAGTTTTCAGGATCTATGTAAGGTAGTGAATAGGTAAACAGTAGTAATACTACGATCACAAAGTTGAAAAAAAACAAAACTTTATTCCAGAAATTTAACTTCCCCATGATTTTATTTTTTTCCTTGTTGAAATAAAAATTCTTTTTCCTCTTTACTCAAAGAATCATATCCTGATTTACTTATTTTTTCTAAAATATGATTTGTTTTGTTTTGGGCTTCACTCGTAGTTGTAGATGATTTTTTTTTCTTCGAGGCTTTGTAACTTGTTTTTAAATGAGTTTTAGATTTAAAAGGGTTTTGAAAGGATAGTTTATATGGAAAGCGAATGGCCATATAGCCATATAATGCTCCACCTAAATGTGCCAAATGACCACCAGTATTGCCATCATTGAGTAAGATTAAGTCCAGTACAACAAAAACAAGAGAAATGACCCATAACTTGACAAAACCAACAAACCTTACTTTCAATTCAAAATTAGGCATATATGTTGTGATCCCTACTAAAATAGCCATGATAGCTGACGAAGCACCAACCAAGGTTGCTTTTTGATTTTGTAATACTGGAAAATAATTATAGCTCGCTACAAAGGTAATTCCTCCAAAAATAGTCCCCCATAAATAGAAAGAGATCAACTTTTTAGAAGAAAAATAATCGATGAATAAATTACCAATATAGAATAAGAACATCATGTTGAAAAGCAAATGGATAAATCCGCCATGCATAAAACCATATGTCAGCAACGTCCATGGTTTTGAGAAGTATTGGCCAACAGATGCGGGCAGAGATAGCCACTTGTAAAAAATATTGCCTTGAATCCCAAATAGCCAACTTAAGCTACCGAGTAAATAAGTAACCAAAAACAAGGCAATATTTGCCATGATTAGTTTCTCTACGATAGACCCATATTGGTATTTATGTTTTATTTGAGTATATATATTATTCATTGTCTAAAACATTCTATATTGGTTTTTTTTCCAGATGATAGCCATTATCAATCCTATGATTGCACCTCCCACATGAGCAAAATACGCAGTATTTACGGGGCTCAATAACGGTTGTCCAGTAATTCCTGAGATCAAATCAGCAATTACAATTACAGGGATAAAATATTTAGCCTTTACGGGTAAGACAAAATACAAGTAGAGTTCAGCGTCTGGGAAGTTCCAACCATAAGCCGCTAACAATCCAAAAATTGCACCTGAAGCTCCAAGCATTGGGCTAGAAAAAATTTCAGCTCCTTTTCCACTTATAGGAATATCAGGTATATATTTTGCAGCAGAATACATTTCGTAGATTTCATTTCTGTATAATCCATTTTCGATCAAAACATTAAGAATGCTCTCAAATTCAAAATATTGATTTCCCATATAAATAAATGCAGCCCCAATTCCTGCAGAAAAGTAAAAAAATAAGAATTTATTTTTTCCCCATAATTGGTATAACGGAGGACCAAAGAAATACAAACCCAACATATTTGATGCAACATGTAATAGACTAGTCTTACTATGCATAAACATGTACGTGAAAAATTGCCAAAATTGAAATTTTGGATGATCAATATAGTGGAGATTAAGAACTGCACCCAAATCTATATTTTGCAAGCTTATGCTAGCAATATAAAGGATAATGTTTATGATGATGAGATGCTTAATAATATCTGGTACTCTATTCATTATTCTAATGGGTGTTAAAAATATGATCTATTTTTTTTCTAGTAATCGTAGTATATATTTTTTTGCTAAAGGGAGATAACTGAGTTTCCTTGCATTCAAATAATTCTTGAATCAATACTTCTTGTTCTACTTCACTTAACTTTGTCCCTGTTTTTATAGCTAAAGTTTTTGCTAATGATTTTGAAATCATGTCTAACTGACTAAAACTGTTTTCTTGTATGTCTTCTTTAAAGTCTTCTATAAGCTGTTCAAAAACTATGCTAATTTGACTCTCGTTAATTGTAGTAGGGATTCCAGATACTATTACATGCTCCTCGGCCAAACACTCAAACAAAAATCCTGTGCTTTCCAGTTCGTCTTTTATTGTTTTTAAAATCTCTAGTTCTTGTTTGCTATAGCTGATGCTAATAGGAAATAATAATTGTTGACTGGAAGCTTCTCTAACAGTTATGTTCGCCAAAAATTTTTCGTACAAGACTCTTTGATGTGCTAAATGTTGATGAATCAAGTATGTACCTGTGTTTAAATTACATAAAATATATTTGTTTTGAATCTGAAATGAATCTTTAACCAATTTTATCTCCTTAGTTTCAAAGAGTTCTTGGTGCAATTCATTTTCAACCACCGGGACATTAGCCAAAGATTCTATACCGTGATATAGAGATTCCCAATTTCCTTCATTGTTTTTTTGACGAACAGAGGGGTTACTACCAGAAAATGGTCTGCTACTTTTGGCTTTTTCGTTTTGAAAAGGATTGAAGTTATTTTCTGTTTTAAAAGGATTAAAGTTAGCGTCAACTTCAATTTTTGGATTTGTTATAGGTTTGTCCTTATAACCATAGGGGGTTTCTAAGTTCTTGTCTTTGGTGAAATCTATCCCAGGTACAATATTATACTGCCCTAAGCTGTGTTTCACTGCTGCCCTTAAGATTTCGTATAATATTTTTTCATTATCAAATTTGACTTCAGTTTTTGTAGGATGAATGTTGATGTCAATGGTATTGGTTGGAACATTTAGGTATAAAAAATAGCCAGGATGAGTTCCTTTTTCTTTAAGCCCTTCAAACGCAGCATTTACCGCATGGTGGAGATATGGACTTTTGATAAATCTTTTGTTAACAAAAAAGAATTGATCTCCTCGTTTTTTTTTTGTAAAGTCGGGTTTTACAATAAAACCAGTTAATTTTAAAACATCAGTCTCCTCATGGATGGGTATAATGCGTTCGTTTGTTTTTTTACCGAAAACATGAACGATTCGTTGCTTTAAATTTCCAGGGGGAAGATTAAAGATTTCTGAATTGTTGTGATTTAGAATAAAATGAATATCAGGATGAACTAAGGCAACTCGTTGAAAATCATCAATAATATGTCTAGTTTCGACTGCATCAGATTTTAAAAAATTTCTTCTTGCGGGTATATTAAAGAATAAGTTTTTGACAGATGTGTTGGTCCCTTTTGCGGTCGGTATTGTTTCTTGATTGGTAATCTTACTTCCCTCAATAAAAATTCTAGTTCCTAATTCTTGCCCCTCTTTTTTGGTTTTCATTTCTATCTGAGCGATCGCAGCTATGGATGCCATTGCTTCTCCTCGAAAACCTTTTGTAGACAAGTTAAATAAATCTTCAGCGTCTCTAATTTTAGAAGTAGCATGTCTTTCAAAGCAAAGCCTTGCATCTGTTTCAGACATACCGGTACCGTCATCTATGACTTGAATGAGGGTTTTTCCAGCGTTTTTAATTATGAGATGTATATGTTTAGCGCTAGCATCAATAGCATTTTCTAGTAGTTCTTTGACTACTGAAGCGGGTCGCTGGACAACCTCACCAGCAGCGATTTGGTTCGCTACATGGTCTGGTAATAATTGAATAATGTCAGACATTAGGAATAGGGATTATCTTAGTATGTAAATAGCCGTTATAGAAAGAATCGCGATAATGATAGCCAACCTGTAAGTTGTTTTCCTATCTGCATTAGAAGACGATCTTGATCTATTCCATTCGTGTTTAAGATTATTTTTTGAGAGTGTTACTGTGAACTCGTTTTCTTCATCTTCGTTTCTTTCTCTTTTGTAACGATCTTCTAAAGCAAGTAGTCGCTCTTTACGTTCGTCATAATATCTAGGCTTATAGTTAAATACATAATGGCCTGTGGGTTTGAAAGGTGTTTTAAACATAGCGATAAAGAAAAAGCATTATTGTCAAATTTAAGAAAAATTCGACAATAATGCTTTGTGTTTAATGTCGTATTAACGTTTGTTGAGTGCTGACATTTTAATTGCAGCCACTGCACATTCTACGCCTTTATTTCCTAATTTACCACCAGATCTGTCAAGAGACTGTTGTTTGTTGTCATCTGTTAACACACAGAAAATGGTAGGGACATCATATTTGATGTTTAGATCTTTAATTCCTTGAGTTACTCCTTCACACACAAAGTCAAAATGTTTAGTTTCACCTTGTATGACATTTCCAACAGCTATTACGGCATCTACATTTTTGCCCTCAAGCATTTTTTTACAACCGTAAATCAATTCAAAACTACCAGGAACTTTCCAACTAATAATATCCTCTCGAGCAACACCGTTGTCCAGTAGCGTATCGATTGCTCCTAGAGTTAGATTTTCTGTAATTTCTGGGTTCCATTCAGAAGTTACAATTCCAAATCTAAATCCTTTGACGTTTGGTAAGTCGCCTTTATCGTATACCGATAAGTTTGTTGTAGCCATTAATTAGCGTATTTAGCTTGGTTGATGTATAAATCTATATTTTTGGCTTGTGTAGATTTTGGGAAATTTTCTTTTACGTTTTCAAATAAATCTTGTGCCTTGTTGAAGTTTTTCAAGGTTAAAGCTACTTTACCAGCCTTCATTAAGTAAAGGGGAGCTATGGCATTATTTTGAGTGTTTTCTCCTGCTTTGGTAAAATAAGACAAAGCCTCTTGACTGTTGTTTTTAGCCAAGTGGGCATCACCAATATTACCGGCAACAATAGCGTTCAGTACATTGTCCTTTGTTGAGACATCCTCTAAAAACTCGATTGCTAAATCATAATTTTTTAAGTTGACATGAGAAATTCCAGCATAATATTTAGCTAAATTTCCAGCTTCTGTATTTCCATAATTCTTTGCGATGTCAGCCAAACCAAAATTACCCTCAGCTCCTTCTAAAGCTGTAGTGTATAATGTTTCATTTGAGCTATTATTTGCTTCTACAAAAGATTTTTTAGCAAAGAACAATGCATCCGCAGCTTCTTTTTCTCTTGGAGCAACAACAAATTGTGTATAACCCATATATCCAAAGATTGCGACAACTGATACTATTAACGAGATCAATAGGGGTTTGCTATTTTTTTCAATCCACTTCTCTGATTTGTTAGCGCTTTCTTCTAAGGTATTAAAAACTTCCGCTGTTGTACTGTGTTCTGTATTTCCGGTATTGTCTACAATTATTTCTTCGTCAGTTTCATTTGTTTTTTTGTATCCTCTTTTTTGATAGGTAGCCATTGAAATATATTGTGTTTTAATAATTAATTTAAAATGTGATAGGAACAAAAATAGTTTTTTTAATCGAATATCAAAACACTGAATTAACCAAAAAATTGATAAATTGCGGTTCTGTTCTCAATTGAAAAAAATAAACATGCATCTTCACAAATTATCTTTACTTAATTACAAAAACATTACTTCCGAAGTTTTTGATTTTGATGCTAAAATAAATTGTTTTGTTGGGAACAATGGTGTCGGGAAAACTAACGTACTAGACGCTATTTATTACTTGTCATATACCAAAAGTTATTTCAATGCTGTGGCCAGTCAGAATATCAAACATGGAGAAGATTTTTTCATTATTGAGGGTGATTACCTATTAGAAAATGAAAGAGTAGAGACTATAGTTTGTAGTTTGAAAAAAGGAACCAAAAAAGTGGTGAAGCGTAATGGTAAAGTTTATGAAAAATTCTCTGATCATATCGGTAACTTTCCACTTGTCATTATTTCTCCCTCCGATCGAGATTTAATTGTAGAAGGAAGTGAAACTCGTCGTAAATTTATGGATGGTGTTATTGCTCAGCAGGATAGACGCTATTTACAAACTTTAGTCAACTATAATAAAATTTTAACACAGCGAAATGCATTATTAAAATATTTCGCAGCTAACCGAGTTTTTGATGCTTTAAATTTAAACGTTTATGATGAGCAGCTAAATGATTTAAGTGTGTACATTCATGAAAAAAGAGTTTGGTTTTTAAAAGAATTCTCATCTATTTTTGATGTTTGCTATAAAGAGATTAGCAATTCAAAGGAAGGAGTTTCTTTGGTTTATAAAACACAGTTAGAGGATGCTCCATTGATTGATTTATTTGAACAGAATTTAGGTAAAGATAGAATGTTACAGTACACCTCTGTTGGGATACACAAAGATGATTTGCAATTTGAATTGAACGGTTATCCCATTAAAAAATTTGGATCTCAAGGTCAGCAAAAATCCTATTTAATAGCTTTAAAGCTTGCTCAATTTGAGTTTATGAAGCAATTGACTGGCAAGAAACCTATTCTTTTGTTTGATGATGTGTTTGATAAGTTAGATGAAAATAGAGTATCCCAGGTAATCAATTTGGTGAATAAAGATCAGTTTGGTCAAATTTTCATAACTGACACCCACGGAGAGAGAACAGAGAGTGTTGTAAAAAAGACGAAGCAACCCTACAAAATATTTAATCTATAATGGCTAAAAAGAGAATAGATCAAAGGTCAGTTAGGAGTAGTGAGGCCAATCCTATTAGTGATTTGATGAAAAACTTTATCAAATCCAACAATTTAGAGGCAGGGTTTCAAAAGATTTCTGTAGCCGAGGAATGGGCAAAGTTAATGGGGCCTGGAGTGAAATCCTATACTGAAAGTATAAGTTTAAAGAGTGGAACTTTAGTTGTGAAAATATCTTCTTCAGCGTTGAGGACAGAGTTGAGTTTTGGAAAAGAAAAAATCTTAACGATGATGAACGAATCTTTAGGGGAGGAGCTGATAAAAAAAGTTATTCTTATCTAAAATAGGGCAGTAGAAATAAAAATACCATGTACATATTTACGATGGTTAGTGCTTCCAATGTCATTTGTAAGAAGGTAACTCCCTCGGTAACCAATTCCCACTTCAGCTTGTCTGATGTTAAAGAAGGTGTTGTCAAAGATAACTTCAATCCCAACGGAATTCTGTCTGCTTTTGTTGTTTTGTAAATCAGTAATGGTACTTAAATCAGTAAATAAATTCGCTCTGATTCTTTTAAAATAAGAAACACCAAGAATTCCAAAGTCAGGATAAACAATAGGAAATTGATAGTTTATAGAAATTTTTTGAGCCGCTATTGAAGGATTAATTATAAAACCCCTTGCGTAAGAAAAATTATCAGTGTTTAGATTTAAATTAACCCGGTCTTTTCCTTGATCTATTTGTCTATACGCAAATGACATGAACCAGTTATGACTTTTTATAAATCCAGGTAAAAATATATAGTTTAGAGTGTTGAAATAATATTTATTGATTGCTCCAAACATTGTTCTGTTGTATTCTAACTTTGTTGAAATTCCACCATGAGAACTAATATGTTGTTTTGCCTTTCTTCTAATACTCGATGCGTCAATTGACATTGTACACAAGCCATAATGAAGAGAAGTGTTTTTTACTTCTGTTTCTTGTTTTGTTTCTCTAAAAGTGAAAGTAGACGTTGATTTTTCGTAATACTTAAATCCCAGATTAAAATACATGTTATTGACGTAATTACCTTTAACTTGAGCCAGTGGTATTGTTAAACTAGGGGATACAGAAAAAAGGTTGTAGGCTATGTTTCCTTCGTGCAATATACCAAATTGATCTTCTAATGATTTGTTAAAATTTCGACGGGTATAATCAATTCCCAAATTTAAAGTAGGAAACCATTTTTTGTAAGAAGCCGAAAATCCAATCCCCGAGGAATTAATTTCATTGGGGTAGAAGCTAAGTTCGTTTGAGAGACTAAAATCGTTTAACAAATTTGTTGCCGTTGCTTTGGTAGAAATGATTTCATCGTCTAACCGATAACTCCAATCGTGTAATTTCAAATTTTTAAAAGATGAGGTATATGCTGAAGTGTTGAAATTTGTATGTTTTATTTTTTTTAGCATGTAACCATTTTCAAAAACTACTGTTTTGTTGTTGTTCCAATCCATTTCAATAGGTTCTTTAATCTTAAAGGGAATTGGAGAAATTTTTGAGAATGAGATTTTATTTCCATTTTTTGTTTGCTCGACGAAATATATATTGTCGTGCTTTGTTATTGGTTGGTAGGCACCAACAGCTACATTTGTAATTTGATTGATGATTTGACTACCGTCTACAGGTGTTTGGTAAATGTTTTCTATTCCATTGAAAGAGGCACTATAGTATATAAAGTCTTGGTCAACACGTATGTGATCAATACTATGGTTGGTCCAAGGTGATAATTGGGTTTTATTTCCATCCTTATCAATCTTAAAGATTGCCAATTGATGATCATTATGGAGTAAATATGCATATACTTCCTCAGCTATGAATTGAGGTCTAGAGGCATGACCTGAAACTTTTAATTGGGTTATCGTATTTCCGTTTCTGCTGTTTAAGACTACAATTTTACTAATGTTTTGGTCGTTTTCAATAGCAATAATTTTAGAGGCATCATTGTTGAAACTAGGAGAGAAATATCTTTTTTTATGGGTGAGTTGTTTTCTTTTTTTAGTAATGATATCGTAAATATAGAGGTTATTGTAGTTGGTGTAATTGTATCTAGGGTGATACTGGATTCCACTGTAAACCAATTTGTTGTTTTGATAAGAAAAATAAGGATCTATGTTGATGACTGAAGTCGTTATTTTTGTTTCTTCACCTTTTGAGTTTATTTTGTAAAATGTTGAGATTTCATCAAAGGTTGTTTTTAATGTGATGATATTTCCTCTTTCATCTATCTGGGGAAAAGCATAAAGAGTTGCTCTATTATTTTTCTTACTTATTCTGTTATAATCACTTACCCCTAGAAGATTTCTTTGTTTCTTCCATTTCATTTTATTTTCGGTAAGCGCCGCATGGTACATGTCAGTGGTTGTAAGCTGAGTTTCTTTTTTTAATTGTTGTGAAAATCCATAAAATGGAAACTTGAATGCCGCTGCTTTACCAGCAATATCATCTAGCTTTGAAGCATCAAAATGATTGCGATAGAAGTTAAGCATTTGATAACCTGTTACATAATGATTTGGTGTGATGTCTTTGTAGGAGCCATTTCTAGTTTTTTGGTAAGTATAAATAGTACCGCTTTTTGAGATAGCTCGTTGTAAAGAACTAAATTTAGGTAACCTACCACGGCCGCTTTTGGTTAACGCAGTTTCCATCACAACTGCATCTCCTTCAAAATACCAGTCGGGAACAGCTAAAATGCTTCCTGCTCCCCAGCCAGAATCGCCAAATATGTAATGTAGCGCTTTTGTTAGTCCTTTTTTATGATTTAAATACTGTTGAACATGCCTATATTCGTGAATAGCTAGGGTACTGATCCAGTTTGTGGTTCCTAAACTGTTGAAGCTTTGTGGTGCAGTATTGTAAAATTCACTTCTGAAAGGGCTTAAGGTTACAAAACCATTAGATTCAACTGTATTTCCTCTCAAAATGATGTCGATAGGTTGTTGATGGTTACCGATAGATGCGTTGTTGTTTTCTTGTATGTACTGAATGGTATTTGCTATTTTTTGAGCATCTTGTTCTTGACCTTTTTTGAATATAATAGTAGCCTGGGGACTTGTTAATTTTTCCCAATGTTTGGGTTCATGTTGATTTTGTGACCAAGCATTCAATGATAAAACAAAGATAATGACAATGAAGTTTTTCATTATTTTTTTCTTTTGGCAGCTACGACCAACTCTATTTTATCTAAGGTAGTAGTTGTTGTAAACATTCCATAATTGATCACTATTTTTTTCTTGTCTATTTTTTCAATGATACCACTAGCTCTACTATCGATTAGTCTTACTTTATCATTAATTTTAAAGATGTAACTGTTTTTTTTCTCTGTTTCAATCTTTTCTTTTTTTTCTTTTTCTTTTCTGACCTTTACAACTTTTGTGAGTACTTCATTTTCAGTTCTTTTCAAAGCTATTTCTGCCTTTTTCTTTGCTACTTTTTCTTTGGCCTTTTCAGGTTTTGTTTTTTTAATTTTAGGATGGGCTTGGTCATATTTAGACTTTTCAATGATTACCCACTTTTCAAAATCCTTTCTAAACTCTTTTTTGTTGTTGGTTTGGAAGTATTTGTTGATTAGTTCGTTTGTTTTTCTACCAATATTCAAAATTCGTTGATTGGAGTCATATAGAGTTTGAAACCTTTCTAGTTTTTCTTTGAGTTTGTTTTCTTTTTCAACCAATCCATCAGCGTATTCTTTGGCTTTGGAACTTTGCAATTCCATGTCTAATGTGTTTCGTTGTAAATTGCTTCGTTCTTGTTGCAGTTTAGAAATGGTTTTATCAAAACGAACTTTAGATTTATCAATTTTCTTTTTGGCACGATTGATCAAGCTAAACGGGATTCCGTTTTTTTGAGCTACTTCAAAAGTGAATGAACTTCCGGGTTGTCCTATTAACAACATGAACAAGGGCTCTAAAGTTTTACTATCAAAAGCCATATTGGCATTCACTACATTCTCTAATTCATCAGCAAGTACCTTAAGGTTTGTATAATGGGTGGTAATGATACCATAAGCGCCTACATGATAAAATTCCTCTAAAAATATTTCAGCCAACGCTCCTCCTAGTTCGGGATCTGAGCCTGTTCCAAATTCATCAATTAAGAATAGCGTGTTGTTGGTGCATTTTTTTAAAAACGCCCTCATGTTTTTCAATCTATAGCTGTAAGTACTCAATTGGTTTTCTATGGATTGATTGTCACCAATATCTGTAAGAATATGATCAAAAAAGTGAGTTTTACTCTTTTCATGTACAGGGATTAAAATTCCACTTTGAATCATTACTTGTAGTAATCCTATGGTTTTTAGGGTAATACTTTTTCCACCAGCATTAGGCCCAGAGATTACAATGATTTGTTGTTTTTTATTGAGGCCTAGGGTTTGGGGTATGACCGGAGCATCATCCTGTTTGTTTTTTTCAAGTAAAATAGGATGATATGCGTTGATGTAATCAATTTCATGTGATTTTGAAAATACGGGGAGTACCCCATTAATTTCATTTGCATAATTTGCTTTAGATTTCAAAACATCTAAGGAAACCAAAAGGTTTACGTAGTCATTGATCAATCCAGCAAAAGGCCTCATTTCATTGGTAAGGTCCCTTAAGATTCTATCGATTTCTTTTTTTTCTTCTATTGTTAGTTCCTGAACTTGTCGATAGAGGTTTAATGTGTTTTGAGGGGCAATGAACACAATACTACCTGTTTTAGATGTTCCTAAAACACTACCTTTTACTTTTTTTCGATGGATGGATTGAACCGCTAGAACAGGTTGGTTCTCAATGATTGATTCCCTGATGTCATCAAGATAGCCAGCTTTATTGTATTTAGCAAGTTCAGTGTTGAATGAACTTCCCAGTTGTCCACGTACAGAATTTAACTTTCTTCTAATTTGATTTAAATGAACAGATGCTTTGTTCTGTACTTCACCATATTTGGTGATAATTTTAAAAACAGCATCTACAATGATTTTTGTAAATTCAATGTTTTTAGTCAGTATAGATAATTTGGGATAATACTCTTCAAATTTCTCGAAATAAAGAATGATTTCATTTGAAGTGTTTGAAATATTAGCAATTTTTAAGAATGCTTCTGGAGACAACTTACTGTTTTCTATTTTCAAAAGCTTTAGATCTTTGTCAATATCATCAAAATAATGTCCTGGGATTCTGTTTTCACTTACCAATGAACTCAGGTATTCATTCACCTGTGACAATGCAATCTCTAAGTCTGGTTTGTTTGCAAAAGGAGTGATGTTTAAGATCAACTCTTTTCCTTTTTCTGAAGTACAATGTTTGGAAATACTTTCTAAAATGATAGAGAATTCTAAATCTTGTAAGGTTTTACTGTGTATTTGACTCATGCTAAAATTGTGTACTTACCGTAAATATTGTTATTTTGGTCAGGTTACAAAAATACACATTCAATAATAAATATGCAGACCTCGATACCAAATGATTGGCAAGAAATCTTAAAAGAAGAGTTTACCAAACCTTATTGGATTCATTTGATTGAAAAAGTGACGTCAGCCTACCAAGATAATATTTGTTACCCTCCAAAAAATAAAATCTTTAACGCTTTTAAATATTGTCCATTTGAAAAACTTAAAGTTGTAATTATTGGTCAAGATCCATATCACGGAGAAGGACAAGCTAATGGGTTGTGTTTTTCTTTTGTGGGAAGTCAAAAACTTCCACCATCACTAAAAAATATATACAAGGAGATTCAACAAGATTTAGAAATCGACATGCCAAATGATTTCGGAGACTTAATGGACTGGTCAAAGCAGGGAGTGCTGTTGTTAAATTCTACCCTAACGGTGACTAAAGGAATTCCAAATAGTCATCAAAAATTTAAGTGGAATTGTTTTACCGATGCGGTAATTGAAAAGATATCGAAACAAAAAAAAGGTGTTGTTTTTTTACTTTGGGGAGGATTTGCACAAAAAAAAGAAAAATTAGTTGACCTTAGTAAGCACAAAGTTTTAAAAGCTACTCATCCTTCTCCCTTGGGAGCCAACAAAGGAGGTTGGTTTGGGGGGCATCATTTCTCTAAAACCAATGAATATTTGGAGCGTACTGGCAAAGAAAAAATAAATTGGAAGCTGAAAAACAAGTATCAACCACCAACTCTTTTTACTTTGTAACCTTCTTTGGCTAATATGTCCATAATTTTGTCACGGTGCTTGCCTTGGATTATGATCTCTCCATCTTTAATACTTCCGCCTACACCGCATTTGTTCTTTAGATGCTTGCCTAGTGCTTTTAAGTCTTTCTCTGTCCCAACAAACCCCTTGATGATAGTAACTGTTTTTCCCCCTCTTCCTTTGTTAGAAAAAACAGCTTCTAGTTTCTGTTGACTGTTGGCAGGTGTTTCCATGTCGTCTTCACCATTGTCAAAATATACATCTTCATTGGTAGAATAGGCAAAAGCTCCTAGTGCAGATAAATCATTTAATTTTTTAGCCATTTAATTCCTGTTTTTGCAAATATAAAAATTGTTGTCTTGACATACTATTTTACCAAACCTAGTTCTTTGAGTCTCTCGAATAAAAATGCGCCCGCGGTAATGTTTTTAAATTGTTTAGGGTTTTCTTCAGAAATACAGTTTTTCAGACAGTTTAATTCCATATTAGGAATTGGATGCATAAAAAAAGGAATTGAGTAGCGGGAAGTACCCCATAGCTCTTGAGGGGGGTTTACAACTTGGTGTACGGTTGATTTTAATTTGTTATTGGTTAGCCTCGAAAGCATGTCACCAACATTAATCATCAATTCATTTGGTTGCGCAATGGCATCAATCCAATTTCCTTCTCTATTTTTCACTTGTAGACCTTTACCCTGAGAGCCCATTAACAATGTAATTAGATTGATATCTCCATGGGCAGCGGCTCTTACTGCTCCCTTGGGTTCAGTTTCAATAGGTGGGTAGTGAATAGGTCTTAAAATACTATTTCCGTTATGTATAAATTCGTCGAAGTAAAACTCATCAATTTCAAGATAAATCGCTAATGCTCTTAAAATATATTTAGCAGTTTTTTCTAATTGTTGATAAACTTCTTTTCCAACTTTATTAAATCTAGGAAGTTCTTCAACAATAATATTTTGAATCAGAACTTTTTTCAACTCATCTGTTAGCAGTTCATCAGGATTTATATATTGTCCAAAATGCCAAAATTCTTTCAAATCCCCTTCTTTTTTTCCTTTAGCACTCTCTTGACCAAAAGAGGTATAGCCTCGTTGACCACCGAGTCCCTCAACATTATATTTTTCTTTTGTTTTTTGAGGAAGGTTGAAGAATTTTTTGATTTCTGTGTACAATTCCTCTACCAGTTCCTCTGACAAAAAGTGGCCACTTAGAGCTACAAATCCTATGTTACTGAATGCATCTCCAATTTGAGTTACAAAACTTGATTTGTCAGTTGGGTTGTTGGATAGAAATTGATTTAGGTCTACGGAAGGAATATTTTGCATGATTTATTTTTTGTAGAGAGGGATTCTGTATGAAATGGTATAATTGAAATTGGCTCCAGTTCCATTTTTAGAAATTTCACCCATTCCTGGGCTATAGGTGTTTTTGAAATTGTTAGGATGATTGGTTGTGATCAATTTACTGACGCTAATCATAAAGCCTAGAAATAAATTTTTAAAAGTTTCTACTTTTAATCCAGCAACTACCTCTAGCCAATGGCTGTTAAGATTTGTATATTTTGTACCAGTAGTTTTCTTGGGGTCAAAATAATCTCCGTATTGTGCGATTTCATATTGATTGATCTCATTGTTAAAGAAACTAGTTCCGTATCGCATTCCTAGGAAAGTTTCATTGTCCATTTCTAGCCAGTTTGTGTAAAGGTTATAGTTAATCCCAACTTTCAAATAGGTTCCTCTAGCAGTATGAGTAAAGTAGTCTTCATTATTTGTGTTTTTGGTATAGCCTATTTCTCCAGCGGCAAATAAACGCGTATTGATTCTCCAATCCGTAACTATTTCCAAGCCGTTATAATCGTCTTCTATGAAAGAAATGGCAGGTTTTGTAAGATCAGCTCCAATGCGTAGACCATATGTTTTTGGATTGTAAAACGTTTTAATACTATCTTTTTTTATGGTATCGTCTTTGGGTTCAAGTGTTTTGATCTGTGAAGTACAAGTAAGAGAGGTAAATACGATGAGTGAACTAATGATAAATTTTAACATGAGCTTCGTTTTCGTTGATGATTTTTGTGGCTACTTTTGTATGGCTGTCTATCCAATTAAGGTTTGTAGTGTTGATGTTTAGGTTGTTAAAAACACTTTTAAAACCGCAGGCTTTTGAGACAAATATATCTTCTGTTGTGTACTCAATCCTAATTTCTTCTTTACTGTTGAGACGATCTAAGATAGAGAAATGATAGGTAACAGATGTGTTTTTAGTATCTAATGGTACAGCTAATGAGTCTGTATTTATTCCCTCGTACAATGTGTCTTTTTCATTCGCCCAAACAATCAAAGATATAGATTTGGGGTTATTTATGTTCTCTTTGTCATAAAAACGTATGATCAATTCTGGAGTGGTCGCATCTACACAAAACTCATCTTGACAACTGTATAATGTTGTGAAAAGAATAGGAATCCAAACGAGTATTTTTCTTGTTTTCATGTCTTCAAATATAGTAGTTTTAAATATAATTTTTGAGATTATTGTGGAATAAGATCATCGTCTTTAGGAAGAGGAGCGAGTGTGTTTTGATCCTACAGCGTTTAAAAATTATTATTTCTACAGGGAGCTATAGGTCTCTAACAGGTTTGATTTTTTTCCATAAAAAAAGAGGACTGTTTCATGCAGTCCTCTTTTTATTTTATCCAATAGAAGGAAAAAGGTTTAGTCTCTTTTTCGACCCCAAGATTTGTTTTGGATACGTCCAGCTGCTCCACTACGGTTAGCATTATCTCTGTTTCCAGAATCTCTACGTCTTCCTTTGAAGTCTCCGTTGTCTCTTCGTTGTCTATCGTTTCTTTCTCCTCCACGGAAATTTCCACTATCTCTTCGAGGTCTACGGTCTCTTCTTCCTCTACCACCACCACTTGAGCGACGTTTTTTTGTGATTTCAACATTCACCCCTCTACCTTCAAATTCAGGAGCGTTGGCTAAAAATGCATCAATTGTTTCTTTTTCAAAATTCTTGTCTAGTTCAAAGAAAGAGAAGGTGTCTAAAATTTCAATTTGACCGATCTCTACATTGTTTGTAATGTTTTGATCGTTGATCAATCCCATCAAACGAGGAGGGGTTAAATTGTCTTTTCTTCCGATATTGATAAAGAAGCGAGACATGTTTTCATCATTTCTTCTTCTACCTCTGTCATCTTGTTCTCTAGCAGGTCTATTGTCGTTAATATCGTTTGCTTTTGCATAGTAAGCTAAGAAAGCATTAAACTCCACAGAAATAAATTTTTGAATCAATTCTTCTCTTGACAGTCCTTCAAATTGTTCGTAAATGTTTTCTAAGTATTCTGTAATAGCCTCTGTATTGATTTCAGTGTTTTTTACTTTTTCAACCAGTTTAAACAATTGAATTTCACAAATTTCTTTTCCATTAGGAATTTCTTTTTTGATAAATTTCTTTTTGATTTTTCGTTCAATAGGTCTCAATTTCCCAACCTCTCTTGAGGTTACCAAAACGATAGAAATTCCTTTTTTACCAGCTCTACCAGTACGACCACTTCGGTGTGTGTATGCTTCATTTTGGTCTGGTAATTTGTGATTGATGACGTGTGTCAAATCATTAACATCTAAACCACGAGCAGCCACATCTGTTGCGACCAACATTTGAATGGTTTTTTTACGAAACTTTTGCATTACGCTATCTCGTTGTGCTTGTGATAAGTCTCCGTGTAGAGAATCAGCATTATAACCATCAGCTATCAATTTCTCAGAAACTTCTTGACATTCGCGTCGAGTTCTACAGAATATGATACCATAGATATCAGGATTAACATCTGCAATACGTTTGATTGCAGCATAACGATTTCGCTCTGATACAACGTAGTATTCATTACTAACATCATCCGATCCTGTATTTTTTGTTCCTGCAGAAATTTCTACAGGTTCATGCATGTAATTACGTGCAATCGCTTCTACTTCTCTAGGGAATGTAGCAGAAAAAAGTAATGTTTGTTTTGTTTCTGGAGTAGATTCTAGAACGGCATCTAAATCGTCTTTGAATCCCATGTTCAACATTTCGTCAGCTTCATCTAAAACCAACCATTGTAAATTACCTAGTTTTAGTCTTCTTCTATTGATTAAATCTACGGTTCTACCTGGAGTTCCCACTACAATTTGTGCTCCTCTATTTAATTTTCTAGTCTGATCTTCAATGCTAGCACCTCCATAGACAGTAACCACTTTTAGACCTCTTATTTTTTTTGAGAATTTTTCTATTTGATCTCCAATCTGTACCGCCAGTTCACGAGTTGGAGATAGGATGATAGCTTGAACGTTGCTGTTTTCTACATCTATTTGTTGGATAATAGGTAAACTAAAAGCTGCTGTTTTTCCAGTACCGGTTTGGGCAAAGGCTTTTAAATCATCAGTAGAAGAGATGACTTGTGGGATTGCTTTTTCTTGAATTTCTGATGGAGTTTCATACCCCATATCAATAAGAGCCGAAAGAATTTCTTCTTTCAAGCCCAATTCGCTAAATGTCGACATGTTAAGTTTGTTTGTGATCCACAAACCCATACGACTAGTTTGCAAATCTGATTATAAAAATGCAAATATACTGTATTTATTTTAGATGATCGTTTTTCCAGTTGGTTAATGCCGTCTAGGAGTTGCTTTTGGTGCTTGTGTAGTGGTATGTATCTTTTTTTTAATCAAAATAGAATAATTCTAAAGTAAAAATGAATATTATTTGATATAAATAAATGTTTTTTGTATATATTTTATAGTTATACTGTTTTAAATGATAAAAATGTAAAAAAATGATAAGAATTAAATTTATTTTAGCCATGTTTTCAATAAGTCTTGGGTTTTCACAAACGAAAGGAGAAACATTCTTTGCGAGTAACGATATTGAATATATAGTAACCAGTAGTACTCCTGCAGAAGTTGAGGCAAAAGATTATGTAGGTGCCACTACTGAGATTACCATCCCTAATACTGTGATTCATAATGCAGTTACTTATAGGGTAACAAGTATTGGAGTTGATGCTTTTACAAACAATAACTTAACCTCGGTAGAAATAGCTTCTAGCTTAACCACTATTGGAGCTTTTGCTTTTTTTAGAAATTCTATCACATCCGTAACCTTTTCAGAGGGTTTGGTTCATATTGGAAATAATGCGTTTCAAGCAAATCTTTTAGACTCAGTGATCTTTCCTAATACTGTAACCAGTATTGGAGCTTCTTCTTTTTTTGATAATCATTTGACCTCGATCTCCCTTCCCGATAGATTAACTAGTATTTGACAAGCTGCTTTTCTAAGGAATGATTTGACTTCGGTAATCCTTCCTGCCCAGATCACTCATATTGGCACTGAAGCGTTCAGATATAATGATATCAATACGGTTACTTCTTTAAGCATTGAACCAGCAAATTTAGGAGACGATGTTTTTATTTGGGATAACGATAATGATAATAGCGTGATAGATCTTATTATCCCTTCGGGAACTGCAGCGGCTTATGCTACAGCGGGTTGGACTGGGTTTAAGAGTGTAACTGAAGATGAAGATTTGAGTGTGGAGGATTTTCAAGTAGAGCAAAACATCGATTTGCATTTGGTTTACGATAATTTGCACATAACCTCCAAAAATAACACTCAAATAAAATCGGTTTATATATTTACGATTTTAGGAACTTGTTTGACAACCACCAAATCAAATACCATTTCGGTTTCTCATTTGTCGCCAGGAATTTATTTGGTGCGTATTGACACCAACAGAGGAGTGGTTTCTAAAAAAATTGAGGTACAATAGTTCCGCTATTTATGCTGAATTGTTTGATAACACTGAAGTCAAAGCTGAAATTTTTAATTTTTTTTAGAAAAATTAAGATCACTGGTCTTGTTATAATGTCAATATCGCTCTGCTAGATGTTTATAAGGAAAAACCAATGCCCTTGAAAAAAAAATATTTTTTAAAACTTTTTATGAAAGTTGAGGTCTAAGTATTTGTAATATTGTAATAATAATTCATTTTTTGAAAAACGAATCAAATTTCATAAAGCGTTTGCTAGGTTCTAAAGAAAGGGATAGAGCTTTCTCTGAGTTGGTCAATACCTATCAGGAACGCTTGTATTGGCATATCCGTAAATTGGTGGGTAGTCACGAAAATGCTGACGATGTATTGCAAAACACTTTTGTTAGGATTTATAAAAGCCTACCTAATTTTAAGCAGCAAAGTTCTTTACACACTTGGATGTATAAAATTGCTTACAATGAGTCGTTGAGGTTCATAGATCGAGAAAAAAACAAGTATTTTTCTTCCAGCCAGGAAATTGAGTCAATGATCTTTACTCATTTTGCAGACCAAGAGTATTTTGATGGAAATTATATTCAGGAGAAGCTTCAAAGTAGTGTACAACAACTTTCGAATAAGCAGAAAAAAATATTTTATATGAAATATTACGATGATCTTAAGTTTAAAGAGATATCAGAAATACTTGAGGTTAAAGAGGGTACAGTGAAAACAATCTACTATAAAGCAGTAGATTTGATCAAACAAATAGTGTTAAATGTTGAGGTAAAGTAAATAGAGATGATAGATTTTAAGAACAAATATGTTTCAAAAAACAAAAAAGGAAGCGAAAGTGCTTCTTTTGATCAAGAAGTTGCAGAAAAACACAAATCTAATTTTAATATGGAAGTTCCTTCCGAATATTTTTCTGCCTCCAAACAAAGGATTTTAAATAAGACCGTACAAAGAAGAAAAAAAGCAAGAGTTGTAAAAATTTCTTTTGCTTCTTCTATTGCGGCCTCTTTTTTAATTGGTTTGTTTATGTTTTCTACCCAAAAGGAAAACAATAGCACTTTTGCGATTCATGAGGTTGAACACAAGATATTAATCAATACTCTTTTTGTAGAGGATGACATGTATCTTGAACAGTTAGCTGATGCATACATGCTAGAAGATTTTGAAATTTTAAAAAATTTTTAAAAAAAACATCAGAAATAAAACTTTTTAGAGAACAATGGTTCTAAAGAAATAGAGTAAACAAAAAATTAATCATTTAAAAACACAAAAGATGAAAAAAGTACAGAAAATCACATTAGTTTTAGCAGCACTATTTATTGGGTTAACAACAGTTCAGGCACAAGAAGTTGCAACTGATGTCGTTCAAAGAGAAAGTATTCTATCAGATGCTCAAAAAGAAATGATTCAAGCGCAGAGAGATTTGGTTAAGGCCAACAAAGAAAGTTTTAAAGCGACCTTAAGTGAAGACCAATTGGCTATTTTAGAAAATGAAAGTTTATCAAGAAGAGAAAGACGTCAAGCTTTAAGTGAAACTTTTACAGAAGCTCAGAAAGAGTTGTTAAGTGCTAATAAGGCATCTGTAAAAGAAGCAAAAGAAGCATTTAGAGCAACTGTAAGTGATGAGCAAAAAGAATTGTTACAAGCGATGAGAGCCAATAGAAAAGAAGGAAGAGCAGCAAAAGGAGAGGCAAAGAATAACGCCCGTAGAAAAGCAAGGAGAGATTCAAGAAGACCTCAAGCAGAAACAGTTGAGAATTAAAAAGAGATATTAAAATCGAACATAAAAAAGCTGCATTTTGCAGCTTTTTTTGTGTTTAAATGTCTCGAATTGTTAATTTAAATTTTATCTTTAAATCACAATTTAGTTTTGAATGAAGAATTTTTTTATTGGGTTGTTGGTTTTTTTGAGTTCTATGTTTACATATGCTCAAACAAATGAAAGCGATTCAGAGAGTGATGTAGATACAATCATAGATGCTTTGTTCGGTGATGAGGAGGAAAAGGAAATTGAGGATTTGTTACAAGCGCTATTTAAGGAACAAAAAGAATTAGAAGATCTAATGACTTCTTTTTCAGATTTTAAATTTCTCTATATTTCATCTAATTATACCAGTGACACCTATTTTGCTGGAAGAGATATTGGATGGAGTGGCTATAATATAAGACCTCAGATTACTTTTATCAGTGGGAAAGGGTTTTTCGGTGGAATTTCAGGAGCATATTATGATGGTGGTTATTTTGATCCCAAATGGAATTTTACTTCATTGAATGTTGGTTATGGAAAAAGTTTTGGTTCCAAAAAAACATTCAGGTTGAGTGGTAATTATTCACATTTTTTATATTCAAAATCGGGTTCAAATCCTCTGACCAATACGATCTCTCTTGGAGCATCACTAACCAATAAAAGAAGGACGCTCGGCACAAGATTTTCAATCAACGAATCGTTTGGAACCAACGAAAGTTTATTTCAAATTTCATGGTCCACTTATTTTGCGCTAAATATCTTGAATGAAAAAAAATATCGTCTTCAGTTAAGGCCTAGGCTTGTGATTTCTTGGGCAGAACAAACAGCCTACTTTGATAGTGGTGAGTTTGAGTATATACAGGAAGAAGGTTTATGGTACGAGTTGACTATTTTTGAAGAATCAGAAGTGTTTGATTTGATGA
>Ga0209136_1000105_pt1 | contig 62594 bp, 58 predicted proteins | sample SaaInl0LU_22_DNA_FD_184640 | JGI IMG/M metagenome (GOLD analysis project Ga0209136, IMG submission 184640) | Marine microbial communities from expanding oxygen minimum zones in the Saanich Inlet - ESP_90LU_22_DNA (SPAdes) (version 2) | ecosystem: Environmental > Aquatic > Marine > Intertidal... | reverse complement strand
TTTGGGGTTCATATTTTATCTCTTTTGGTTATTCCTTCATTAGTGTTCTTATATCTTAATCATTATTATTCCCATTATACGGTCAAAACTTTTATCATTTCAAATCTTATAGCTATTGGTATTCTTGCATTTGTATTTAAGTTTTTATTCCCTTACACTTTGTTGTTCTTCAGTGCCTCAGAACTTTTCTTTATCAACAATTTAGGACTCCCATTTAACACAGGAACCATTATAGCAGGAATTGTTATTGTTCTTGGTTTTTACTTTGGACTGAAACACACCAGAAAAAATAAACTTTACTTAGGAAATACAATCCTACTTTCTGTTCTGTTTGTGATGATTGGATTTTCTTGTTGGATCATGCTCCCAATCAGAGCGAATGCCAATACCATCATCAACGAAAACAATCCCTCCTCTGCAAGAGAACTTCTTGCCTACTACAACCGAGAACAATATGGTGATGCCAATATTTTTTACGACACTTATTATTCTGAAAAATACAACAGAGCATCTGCTTTAGATGAAAATGGTGAAGTCATTATGATTGATGTTAAGCCTAAATATGAAAAAGACGAAAAAGCAGGAAAATACATCATTGTAAACGACTACAAAAAAGCGCAACAGAAAACAAGCGATTTACACAAAGGACTCATCCCAAGAATGGTGGTGCCAGGTTTAGAACAAAATTATAAAATGATTGCAGGCATTCCAAAAGACAGTCAAAGCAAACCTACCATGTTTCAAAACTTAAAGTTTATGGCCGAATATCAATTTGGCTATATGTACTTTAGATATTTGTTTTGGAATTTTGTAGGTAAACAAAACGATCTCCAAGGAAACATGGATCCCTTAAACGGAAACTGGATCACGGGAATTGATTTTATAGATCAAACATTGGTTGGACCGCAGAAAAATCTTCCTAGAAATGCCAAAAAAAACAAAGGAAGAAATGTCTATTTTGGAATTCCATTTTTACTGGGCCTCATAGGACTTATGTTCCAGTATGCAAAAGATAAGCGCAACTTCTATAACCTACTACTCTTTTTTGCCTTTACAGGTTTTGCCATTATTTTTTATACAAACCCAAAACCTTTTGAACCTAGAGAAAGAGACTATGCTATTGTAGGCTCTTTTTACATCTTTGCTATGTGGGTAGGTTTTGGTGTGTATGCCATCATTGACAAAATAAATCAATACAAAAGAAACAAAGCCATCGCTATTGGAATCACGATCCTGTGCTTGTTGGCTTCTCCTATTTTAATGGCTACACAAAACTGGGACGACCACGATAGATCTAATCGTTACACAGCTTATTTTAACGCAAAAGCTTATCTAGATTCATGTGATCAAAACGCGATTTTATTTACCATTGGAGACAATGATACCTTCCCACTTTGGTATTTGCAAGAGGTAGAAAAATATAGAACCGATATTAAAATTGTCAACTCTAGCTTACTCGCTACAGATTGGTATATTGACCAAATGAAGCGTAAAGCTTACGAATCAGACCCTATTCCCTCGCAGCTAACACACAAACAATACAGACATGGTAGCTTGGATGTAGCTTACCATATGGGACAAGTGAAAGACCGTTGGTATCTTGAAGATTTTATGACATGGATCTCTTCAAATGACAAAAGAACTTACATAGAAATTAGTGAAGGTAAATTTGAAAAGTTTTACCCAACAAACAAATTAAATCTCAAAGTAAACAAAGAGATGGTCTTGGCAAATGGTACAGTAAAAGCCAAAGATGCTCATGAGATAGTAGACACCATTTCGTTAGATGTTGATGAACGTGGCTTGACAAAAAATAGAATCCTAATGCTAGATATTCTTGCCAACAACCAATGGAAACACCCCATTTACTTTACAGGAGGATCAAATGCTAATGAGGAATACATTTGGCTCAAAGATTATTTACAATTAGATGGCTTAGCTTACAAACTTGTTCCTATAAAAACAGAAGATAAATATGGAATTCTAGGAATGGGACGTATTGATAGTGAATTGCTATATGATCGTGTAAAGGATTGGACGTTTGGTCACCGTGGTAAAGATTTTTACTTAGATGTTGAATCTAGAAAAAACTCCATTACCTACAGAAATACCATCTCACGATTGGTAGAAGCCCTTATCAATGAAAGAAAATTTGACAAAGCAGAAGAAATGCTAGACTTAAGTTTCCATAAAATGCCTATTGAAGACTATGAAAATTACGGAGTTTGTTTAGGTTTCCCTGAACAGTATTACTTGATAAACAAACCAGAGAAAGCGCGAAAAGCAGCTAACATCTTGATCAAAGTATTTCAAGAACAACTCCTATACTACAGCAAGTTTAACAGCAAAGATTTAAGCTATTTGTTCTCTGACATCCAAACTCAATTTCAAATGTATCAAACCATCAAAATAGACATAGACAAATATGATACAGATGAAGATTACAAAAACAAAGTGGCGCAAGCATTTGAATCTCATATAGAAATGTTTGAAACCCTTTTTGAATAACACAGTGAGGTACTATCCTATTAAAATACCTAAAATTTTCAAGTTCATTTTTAACAAGTGGACTTGGAATTTTTCAAGTCACAAAAAAGAAATCTACCTTACCTTTGATGACGGTCCTCTACCTGTAATCACTCCTTGGGTATTAGAGCAACTAAACATTTACAACGCAAAAGCTACCTTTTTTTGTATTGGAGAAAACATCCACAAACACCCCGAGGTATTTCAGAAAGTCATTTCCGAAAATCACAGCATAGGAAACCACACCTACCATCACTTAAATGGATGGAAAACAAAAGATGTAGATTATATTAAAAATGTAAGATCAACTGAAAAACTTTTATCAAATCAATCACAAAGGCTATTTAGGCCTCCCTTTGGAAAAATAAAAATATCCCAATCTCGTAAACTTCGTGAATTGGGGTATCAAATTGTGATGTGGGAGGTATTGAGTGCCGATTTCGATCAAAAGCTAAGTGCGAGAGAATGTGTAGAAAATGTTCTTAAAAACGTAAAAAACGGTAGCATAGTTGTTTTTCACGATAGCGAAAAATCATTTCCAAGACTCAAAGAAAGTCTGCCCATAATACTAAAAACATTGAAAGATAATGGATACGTATGTAAAGCAATACCCTAAACGTATTGTTGTACCATTGCAATCAACGTATTTGCATCTTGCTCTCCAGACTGTCTCCACTTTAACTCTCCATTTTTGTAAATTAAAAAGGTAGGATTGGCTTTTACTTTGAGTGCGTTTACTAGCGTTTCATTTTTTGCAATGTCAATTTTCATCACTTTCGCTTTGTCCCCTAAAGCAGCAACAACATCGTTTAATACAACGCCAGTTTCTTCCTCTTCTTCACTCCACTGAGCGTAAAAATCAATTAAAACAGGCATTTCAACATTAATTAAATCACCGAACTTAGTCATATCTAAATATTTAAAAAAGTCTCCTTATAAAGCAAACCATATTATAATACTGAAGGCAAATGTAATGATTTTTAAATAAATTACGAATTGAACACAAAAATTAGCCTAATTTTATAAAATACACACACGAATTGATTTTTTTTTCCAAGTAATTTAAGATTTAAAAAAACAAAAACCACCAAACATCAGAATTGGTTTAATAGTTTTTTAATTACATTTACATACTTAAATTTTAATTTATGGCTGCACAAAAAAGATTGTTTTTACTCGATGCTTTTGCTTTAATTTTTCGAGGATATTATGCTTTGATCAAAAATCCTAGAATCAACTCAAAAGGTATGGATACCTCTGCTATCCTTGGGTTTACCAATTCTTTGTTAGACGTGATCAAAAGAGAAAAACCCGAACTTCTTGCTGTTGCCTTTGACAAAGGTGGATCGGTATCAAGAACTGAGTCTTTTGAAGCCTATAAAGCAAACAGGCAAGAAACCCCAGAAGCCATAAAAATTGCCGTCCCATACATTCAGGAGATTTTAAGAGCCATGAACATTCCTATTATAGAGGAATCAGGTTTCGAAGCAGATGATCTTATTGGTACACTTGCCAAACAAGCTGAAAAAGAAGGATGCCAGGTATATATGGTTACGCCAGATAAAGATTATGCCCAATTGGTTTCTGAAAATATATTTATGTACAGGCCCGCTAGGATGGGAAATGGGATAGAAATCTGGGACATTGAAAAAGTAAAAGAAAAATTTGAGGTTGAAGACCCATTGCAAGTTATCGATTATTTAGGAATGATGGGAGATGCTGTAGACAACATTCCTGGTCTTCCAGGAGTCGGAGACAAAACAGCCAAAAAATTCATCAAAGAATATGGGTCCATGGAAGGCCTCCTTGCAAACACTCATGAGCTCAAAGGAAAATTGAAAGAAAAAGTTGAAGCCAATAAGGAACTAGGGAAGCTGTCTAAAGAACTTGCAACCATTATTTTAGATTGTCCTGTACAATACAACGAGGAGAGTTTTACGATGTGCAAACCCAATATTGAAGAAACCACTAGGATTTTTCAAGAACTAGAGTTTAGACGTATTGCCGATACGGTAAATAAACTTTTTGCCATGGAGGCGTCCAAACAAGAGGAAAACCCTAAAAAGGAATCCAATTCAAAAAACAGCAACAAACCACAGTTGGATTTGTTTTCAGTACCTGAACAACAAGGAACTTCATCATCCTTCGGGTTTAACAACCTCAACAACATCAACCCCATTTATCAATATGTAGATACCCTTACCGCTAGAAAATTATTTCTTCAAAATCTGTTAAAACAAGCAAAAGTTGCATTTGAAATCGTAACTGAAAAAGAAGGATTTATTGATCAAATTATTGGTTTTAGTTTTTCTTACGAAACACACACAGGTTATTTTATCCCAGTCTCCGGAAATACAGAAGAAATTCTAACCGCATTAAGAATGTTTTTTGAAAATGAAAATATTGAAAAGATTGCTTACGACTTAAAACGAAACATTAAGTGCTTAGCCTCCTATAACATCACAATCAAAGGAAAAATTTTTGACATAAGCTTAGCACACTATTTACTACATCCAGACCAAAGGCATCAAATAAATGTCTTATCCGAAACCTATTTAAATTACGAAGTGACACCTCAAGACCAGGTGACTGGAAAAGGAAAAAACAAACTAAAATTATCAGCAGTTGATTTGAAGGTTAACACAGCATATTCCTGCGAACAAACAGATATCTGTTTTCAATTAGAAAAATTATTTAGAAAAGAGTTGACCGAAAACAATCTTGAAAACTTATACGACAAGATCGAATTGCCCCTGTTAAAAGTGTTATCAAGCATGGAGCTAACGGGTATCAAATTAGATGTTTCGTTTCTTGAAAAATTATCTGAAAATTTAACCTCAGACATTTCTTCTTTAGAAAAAGACATACACACCCTAGCTGGTGAAGCATTCAATATTGCTTCTCCAAAACAACTAGGAATTGTTCTGTTTGAAAACATGAAATTGGTTGACAAACCAAAAAAAACCAAAACTGGACAATACGCCACTGGAGAAGACGTTCTGAGCAAACTAGCGGCGGAGCATGAGATCGTTTCTAAAATCTTAGAATACCGTGGATTGGTGAAATTGAAAAACACTTATGTGGATGCTTTACCTAATGAAGTGAACCCCATCTCAAATAGGGTACACACAACCTACAGCCAAGCCACGGCCGCAACGGGAAGATTGAGTTCAAACAACCCTAACCTACAAAACATCCCTATTCGAACAGAAAGAGGAAAACTAATCCGTAAAGCATTTGTAAAAAAGAATGATGACTATGTTTTATTTGCTGCAGATTATTCTCAAATTGAATTAAGACTCATTGCAGAACTCAGTAAAGACCCGGCAATGCTTGCTTCATTCCAAAACGGCGATGACATCCACCGCTCTACAGCTGCCAATGTTTTTGGAATTCCTTTGGAAGAGGTAACTCGAGAACAACGTAGCCAAGCAAAAACGGTAAATTTTGGTATCATCTATGGTGTTTCTGCTTTTGGACTTAGCCAACAAACCAATTTGAGTAGAAAAGAATCAAAAGAGCTGATCGAAACGTACTACGAAACCTATCCTACATTAAAAAAATATATGGCTAGCCAAGTAGACTTTGCCAAAGAACATGGATATGTAAAAACGCTCCTAGACAGACGACGCTATCTTAACAACATCAATTCTGCAAATGCCATCGTAAGATCTGCAGATGAACGAAACGCGGTAAATGCTCCCATCCAAGGAACAGCGGCTGACATCATCAAAATTGCAATGATTAATATTCAGAAAAAACTAGAAAGCGGCAAATACAAAACTAAAATGCTTTTACAAGTACACGATGAATTGGTGTTTGATATGCATAAAGAAGAAATCGAAGTTTTAAAACCTTTCATTATTTCTGAGATGGAAAACGCTTATAAACTAAGTGTTCCACTTGTGGTGGATACAGACATGGGTGACAATTGGCTAGACGCACACTAATCAAAACAAAAAAATCACAAAAAGAGCATGATCTCTTGACTTGCAAACATGATTTTGAACTAAAAAAACACCTTATATCTTTAAGAAATCGCTAACGATTCACCTTTAGGATATTAGCCGTAAAAAAAACAAAAATTCTCGTAAAAAAAAGATGGCTATCTAAACAAATAATTATATTTTTGCAATCCCTTGGAGAATCCAAGAAGAATTATTGTTTAATTATTACAAAAACTAGTGTAAATGAACACATTAAGTTACAAAACAGTATCGGCTAACAAAGCTACTGTAGACAAGCAGTGGGTTTTAGTAGATGCGGACGGACAAACATTGGGTCGTTTATCTTCTATTGTTGCAAAACTAATTAGAGGAAAGTACAAACCTAACTACACTCCCCACGTGGATTGTGGAGACAACGTTGTAATTATCAACGCTGAAAAAATCAATTTAACTGGAAAAAAATGGACTGACAAATCTTACATTCGTCACACAGGATATCCAGGAGGTCAAAGAAGTTTAACTGCTACAGAAATGTTCGAGAAAGATCCAACAAGATTGATCGAGAAAGCAGTAAAAGGAATGTTACCTAAAAACAAACTAGGAAGCGCTCTATACAAGAACTTGTATGTTTATGCTGGTGGTGAGCATGGTCAAGAAGCTCAACAGCCAACAACTATTAACTTAAAAGACCTATTATAAAATGGAAACTATTCACAAAATTGGTAGACGTAAAACTGCCGTAGCAAGAGTATATGTTTCTGAAGGTTCTGGAAACATGACAATCAACGGTAAAGACTTAGCAGCTTATTTTACTACTGGAACATTACAGTACAAGGCAAAGCAAGCTTTATTATTAACTGAAACATTAGAATCTTTCGATATCACAGTAAATGTATTTGGAGGTGGTGTAACTGGACAAGCAGAAGCTATCCGTTTGGCTATCGCTAGAGCATTATGTGAAATTGATGCAGAAAATAGAGCAATCTTAAAACCTGAAGGATTATTAACACGTGATCCTAGAATGGTTGAACGTAAGAAATTCGGTCAAAAGAAAGCAAGAAAGAAGTTCCAATTCTCAAAGCGTTAATCGTATTAGAGTCTTTAATGCTAAAAGGCGTCGTGAAACTCAATTTACACGACAATCTTCAGCAAGTAAACTTCACAAATTAAAATTTAAATTAATCGATTGTTTAGCAAAAATAGTAGAGACTTCTACACATGAACTACTCCACTATTGCTAACATCTAAACAAGAAACCATATTATGGCAAATATTCAAGAACTATTAGAAGCTGGTGTACACTTTGGTCACTTAACAAGAAAGTGGAACCCAAGTATGGCTCCTTACATTTACACAGAACGTAATGGAGTACACATCATTGACCTATACAAAACTTCAGCTAAAATTGACGACGCATCTGTTGCATTAGAAAAAATTGCTGCATCAGGAAGAAAAATCTTATTTGTTGCAACAAAAAAACAGGCTAAGGATATCGTAGCTGAGAAAGCAGGAGCAGTAAACATGCCTTTCATTACTGAAAGATGGCCTGGAGGAATGCTAACTAACTTTGTTACCATTCGTAAAGCGGTTAAAAAAATGTCTCAAATTGACAGAATGAAAACCGATGGTTCTTTTGATGCATTATCAAAAAGAGAAAAATTACAAATCGACCGTCAACGTACGAAGCTAGAAAAGAACTTAGGATCTATTTCTGACATGACACGTTTACCAGGTGCTTTGTTTGTTATTGATGTGAAAAAAGAACACATTGCTGTTGCTGAAGCTAAGAAATTAAACATTCCAGTTTTTGCAATGGTGGATACGAATTCTGATCCAAGTAATATTGATTTCGTGATCCCATCAAACGATGATGCTTCAAAATCAATTGACAAAATCTTAAGCTTAACAACGGGTGCAATCGCACAAGGATTAAGTGAGAGAAAAGCTGGAAAAGAAGCAAGCGCTAAAGAAAAAGCAGCGCCAGTTGCTAAAGAAGAGGTTGCTGAGAAAAAAGCGGAAGAAGCTAAGTAATCACAATAAGTTAATCTGTAACGGTACAAAAACTCTAAATTTTGTACCGTTCATTTTTATAAAATTTAAAACACAAAACTATGGCAGATATTAAGGCAGCTGACGTGATGAAACTAAGAAAATCATCAGGAGCTGGAATGATGGACTGTAAAAAAGCTTTGATCGAAGCTGAAGGAGATTTTGATAAAGCGGTTGACGTTTTACGTAAAAGAGGTCAAAAAATGGCTGCAAAGAGAGCTGACCGTGAGTCTAGCGAAGGTGCTGCTATTGCTGTTGTCAACGACGCTAAAACTGCAGGGGTTTCTATTGTATTAGGATGTGAAACTGACTTTGTTGGTAAAAATGAAGACTTTGTTGCTTTGGCAAAAGAATTGGCAGCTCATGCATTAAATTACAACACAAAAGAAGAGTTTTTAGCTTCTGAATTTGGGGGTATGCCTGTTGTTGACAAATTGGTTGAACAAACAGGAGTTGTTGGAGAGAAATTAGAAATTAATGACTTTTCAAGAGTAGAAGCTGCTTATGTAGGTTCTTACATCCACGTAGGAAACAAAATCGCTTCTTTGGTAGGTTTGTCTGAAAATATAGAGGGAGCAGATGCTCTTTCTAGAGATATTGCAATGCAAGTAGCTTCTATGGGGGCTACCAAATTGTCTTACAAAGATTTTGATCCAACATTTGTAGCGACTGAAACAGAAGCTAGAATTGCGGCTATAGAAAAGGACAACATTGAATTGGGAAGATTAGGAAAGACATTGAAAAATGTTCCTCAATACATCTCTAAGTCTCAATTGACAGATGAAGTTTTAGCAAAAGCTGAAGAAGCGGCTAAGGCAGAATTGACTGCAGAAGGAAAGCCCGAAAAAATATGGGATAGAATTTTACCTGGTAAAATGGAAAGATTTGTATCAGACAATACGACTCTAGACCAAGAACAGTGTTTATTAGATCAGAACTTTATCAAAGATGAAAAGAAAACTGTTGCAGAATACGTTGGAGCTTCTAATGTTGAAGTTGTATCTTTCTCAAGAGTTACTTTAGGATAAATAATTCTAAATACAAGCAATAACAAAACCTCTCATACATATGAGAGGTTTTTTTGTGTAATAAAAGCAATACATCAGGCCGTGAATATTCATCTAAAATTTTATATTTGCAGTACCTAAATAACAAAGATGCGATACAAAAGGATACTTTTAAAATTGAGTGGAGAAGCGCTAATGGGAAACAACCAATATGGGATAGATCCAAAAAGATTAGCAGAATATGCACAAGAAATTAAAACGGCTGTAGACACAGGATTAGAGATTGCAATTGTTATTGGGGGAGGAAATATTTTTAGAGGTATTTCTGGGGCAGCACAAGGCATGGATCGAGTACAGGGAGATTACATGGGAATGCTAGCTACTTGTATCAATGGAATGGCTTTACAAAGTGCCATAGAAAGTATAGGAGTTCAAACCAGATTACTGACTGCAATCAAAATGGAAGAAATCGCTGAACCTTTTATCAAAAGAAGAGCGGTTAGACATTTGGAAAAAGGAAGAGTTGTAATTTTTGGAGCAGGAACAGGAAACCCCTATTTTACGACTGACACAGCATCTGTATTGAGAGCTATTGAGATTCAAGCTGATGTCATTTTAAAAGGTACACGTGTCGATGGAATTTATACTGCTGATCCTGAAAAAGACAGAACTGCAACAAAATTTGATTCGATCTCTTACAAAGAAGTATTGAACAAAGGTTTAAAAATTATGGATTCAACAGCTTTTACATTGAGTCAAGAAAATAGTCTTCCAATCCTTGTTTTTGACATGAATACTCAAGGGAATCTTCAAAAATTAATACAAGGAGAAGATATAGGTACTATAGTTACAGATAAATAATTTACAACATGAACGAAGAAATCACATTTATTATTGACAGTGCTAAAGAAGCGATGGAGGCTGCCGTTAATCATTTGGTCAAAGAGTTTGGAAACATTAGAGCTGGTAAGGCAACTCCAGCGATGTTGGGAAGTGTAATGGTAGACTATTACGGTTCTCAAACCCCGCTAAGTCAAGTAGCAAATGTTAGTACACCAGATGCTCAAACGATTACGGTACAGCCTTGGGAAAAAAACATGATTCCTGAAATTGAGAAGGGAATCATCATTTCAAACTTAGGTTTTAATCCTATGAACAATGGTGAACATATCATCATTAATGTTCCTGCATTAACAGAGGAGAGACGTAAGGAATTGTCTAAACAAGCAAAAGCTGAAGCTGAAAACGCTAAGATTAGCATCCGAAATATTCGTAGAGATAGTAATAATGACATTAAAAAAGTAGAGGTTTCTGATGATGAGAAAAAAGTTTCAGAAGATCAAGTACAGACATTAACTGATGCATTTATCAAAAAAATTGATGAAGCCTACGTGATTAAAGATGCCGAAATTATGAAAGTGTAAATTGATCACCAATAAATAAAACAGATAGTCATCTAATTAAGTATGTGGTATACACCACCTAATTAGATGACTTTTTTTGCATAATTTTACTACTGAATAAAACATTACTCTTTTATGAAATTCTGGAACACTGTTGCAAGAACCATCTTAACCCATAGAGTTGCTACCATAAGCATTATTGCAATCATTACAGGTCTACTGGCCCTTCAATTTAAAAATGTGGAGTTCTCTTACACCGAGGCTAATTTGCTTCCAGAAGATAGTCCTGTAAACATTGAATACGATAAATTTCTAGAAATTTTTGGGGAAGAGGGTAATATTGTTGTTTTGGCTGTTAAAGACAGTGCCCTTTTATCTGATGTCAATAAATTTAATCATTGGATTGCACTGGCTGATGAATTGTCTTCTTTTGATAAAGAAATAGAAGGTGTTATTTCGTTTAGCAACATAAAGGAACTAAAGAAAAATGTAGAAAAACAAAGATTTGAACTGACTTCTATCTTTCGAAAGAAAAAATACAATCAACAAGAAATAGACAGCATTAGTCATCATATTTTTAACGACTTACCTTTTTACGATAATATCTTATTTAACAAACAAACAGGAACCATCCAAACAGTCGTTTACATTGACAAAGAGATTGTAAACACCAAACTAAGATCAAACTTCATAAAACAAACTTTTAATCCTTTGATTGAAAAGTTTAATAAAGAAAACAACTTGCAAGTCCGTGTTTCTGGAATGCCTTATGTCCGTAGTATGAATGCAGCAAGCGTAAAGTCTGAAATGGGGTTGTTTGTGTTATTAGGATTAGGTGTAACAGGATTCATTTTCTTCCTGTTTTTTAGATCTCTTAGAGCCACTGCAATTACACTTGCTGTTGTAATTATAGGTGTATTATGGTCATTTGGTTTTATTGGTTTACTAGGGTATCGCATATCAATATTAACAGCTTTAATACCTCCTCTTATCATTGTAATTGGGGTCCCAAATGCCATTTTTTTAATACACAAATACCAACAAGAAGTATATAAGCACGGTAACAAGGCCAAATCTTTACAAAGAGTGATCACAAAAGTTGGGAATGCTACCTTAATGACGAATTTGACGACCTCTGCTGGTTTTGCTACCTTCATCTTTACAAAGAGTAAAATACTCAAAGAATTTGGAGTCATCGCTTCCATCAATATCATGGGTATTTTTATCATCTCCTTGTGTTTAATTCCAATTCTTTACAGTTTCATGCCACTGCCAAAGACCAAACATTTAAAACATTTAGAAAAGAGATGGGCAGATGCTATTGTAAAAGGAATGACCAAAGTTATACGAAATAAAAAACCCTTTGTCTACTTGATTTCATTTGCCTTACTATTGGTATCTATAGTAGGAGCATTTCAAATTAAAGTATCGGGTAGTTTGATTGAAGACATGTCTAAGAAAACACAATTCTACAAGGATATTGTTTTTTTTGAGAGAGAGTTTGGAGGTATCCTTCCACTTGAAATATTAGTAGACACAAAAAAGAAAAATGGTGTTCTAAACTTAAGTACGCTAAAGCGCATACAAAAATTAGAAGAAGAGATCCTAAGAATACCTGAATTGTCTAAGCCTATGTCCGTAAATAATATGGTCAAATTTACTAAACAAGCTTATTACAATGGAAATGCTAATTTTTATAAATTACCGACTTCACAAGAAAAAACTTTCATCACAAGCTATGCAAAGAATTCTATAGACGATAGCGCTTCCCTATCCAATATGGTCGATAAAACGGGACGATTTGCTAGAATTACTACTTTTATGAAAGATATTGGTACGGAGAGAATGGAACAGATACAAAATGAGTTACAAGTCATTATTAATAAAAATTTTCCAAAAAGAAAATACGAAGTAACCATGACTGGAAAAGCGCTAGTCTTTGTGAAAGGAACTAATTATTTGATCAATAACCTCATCATTTCGTTGGGTCTAGCTATAGTGCTTATTGCTATTTTTATTGGCGGCCTCTTTAAAAACACCAAAATGATTTTTATCTCTTTGATTCCTAATGTATTTCCACTACTCATCACAGCTGGGTTAATGGGATATCTAGGGATCCCTTTAAAACCCTCTACAATTCTTGTTTTCAGTATTGCTTTTGGTATTTCTGTTGATGACACCATACATTTTTTGGCAAAGTATAGACAGGAACTTATAAATAGTAAAGGGAAGGTGAGAAAGTCTGTTTACAAAGCGATCAGAGAATCTGGTATTAGTATGTTTTATACTTCCATCGTTCTTTTCTTTGGATTTTTAGTATTTATCATTTCCAGCTTTGGTGGCACAAAAGCTTTGGGAGGCTTGGTGTCTATCACTCTTTTGTTCGCAATGATTTCAAACCTGGTCATTCTACCCTCTTTGTTGCTCACATTTGAACGTTTAATTTCACAAAAAAACAAGCAGAAGAACAGATAGCTTACTTTTTTATGTTCTGTAAATAGTAGGCAATTGCTGCTAATTTTTTAACACGTAGGCAAATTTTAACCCCAAAATATCAGAAGAAAGAGGAAGATCTACGTTTATCTCTTTTTCAAACCTATAAAAGAAGGATATTTCACCTATCTTTTTAATTTTATAACTCGTGCCAATGGTAAATCTATATTTACTAAAACCTTCTGTTGTTGGATCATCACTACCAATTGTATTAAAGATTTCAGCAGATACTTTTGGATCTAAATACCACTTTTTAATGTTGTAGGCAAGACCAACTTTGAATCGAATATTTTCTTTAGCAATATCACCTTGATCCAGACTCAACCCCAATTCATTTCTATTTTGGTAAGCCAATTTGTATTTTAATGTTAATGCCTTTATTTTTTGCTTGTACAATAAGTTTATCTGATATCTAAAACGATATTTGTACCCTTGCTGTTTTCCTTTGGTATCGTTTTTTGTAATGTACCTAAACTCACTCCCAATCTGAAAGTTTTTAAAGCACTCGTAATTGGCTTCAAACTGTGTGAAATATTGTTCGAGCTTAGATCCGTTTTCCTGAAATCTTGCTTGCTGCTCCAAGGCTAAAGATATTTTATCAAGAGGCTTAAACTGAAACGCTAAGGTATTCCAACTTTCAAAATCTTTACTATTAGATTGAGCTTGAGCAGACATAAAACTAGAACTCAAGGCAAATAAAATAAATAAAGCTAAAGACTTATATTTTGTGTGAATCAAATTATTCATTGTGACTTTGTTGGGTATAATAAATTTTTAATTTCGCAGTGTTTTTAAAGAAGTCCGCATTTTTAACTTCTACCCTATTAATTTCAAACCCCATCCTATCTTCTAAGCTTTCTTTCAAAAGGTTATAATTACAGGGTTTTATGTTTTCCATAATTTCGTAAACGACATCTTTTGTTTCCTCAATTACTTGGTCTTCTGTTGGTGATAGGGATAGTAATCTCTCGATAATGATTATGGTAAAAACAACTACAATGTTTGCTGTTAGGACCTCTGCATAGCTCATTTTTTTGTTTGCCAAAGAATTGATCACTGACATTCCAATGACCACAAATAAATAAGTCATTTCTTTGATAGGGATCGCATCAGTTCTGTACCTAATAATCCCAAAAATAGCAAACAAACCTAGGGCCATACCGATATCTAACTCATACTTTTTTAGCGTAAAACACAAGAAGAAAACAATTGTACTAATCAAATAGTAAGTAAACAGGTACTCTTTTCTTTTGTTATTTTTATGGTACAAAAACCAAATGACAATAGTTAAAAAGAACGCATTCATCCCAAAACGAAAAATCATTTTATAAAAATCATCATCAAATATTGGAATATCTAAAAAATCCATTTTAAGTTGTAGTATGCTTATTGTAGTTTCTAATATTGCAATCATATTAACATGTGTTTGATTAGGTTTGAAAATCTATTTTTCGATCAATCATTTTAAAAAAGCGCAACTTTAGTAAATCTGCATTGATCCAAAAAGATTAAATATAACTTTTTAGCGATTATGAAACAAAGTATATGGTCATCTTTATTTTGGTCAATAAAAAAGGAACACAAACATCCGTTCCTTTTTTATCATTCGTACAAACCTTTTTTAAACTTTTCTGGATCTTCAACCAGATGATACCTTGGATCATCTATATCTTCAACAATCATTTTTGAAAACTTAAGATCTGCTTTCATTAATAATACTTTAGAATCTTTACTCAGATGCTTCAGTTTTACTTCTTTACCCAAGTCGTTGTATTTGTTTACTATATTTTTAATGGCTTCTAGTCCGGAATGATCACTAACTCTTGACTCTACAAAATCAATCTCAATGTATTTAGGATCATTTTTTACATCAAATTTCTCATTAAATACATTTACTGATCCAAAAAACAGAGGTCCCCAAATCTCATAAGTTAAGACACCATCTTTCTCTCTTTTTCTCGCACGAATTCTAATGGCATTTTCCCATGCAAAAACAAGTGCTGATATGATAACCCCTGCAAAAACAGCAATCGCCAAATCAAATACTACAGTTACGATAGATACTGCTATCAAAACAAAAGCATCTGCCCTTGGAATTTTTCTCAGAATACGAATACTAGACCATGCAAATGTTTCGAGTACCATAACAAACATAACACCAACCAAAGCAGCAATAGGAACTTGTTCAATATACTTATCTGCAAATAAAATGAAGGATAATAAGGTTAGGGCCATGATGATGCCAGACAAACGACCTCTACCTTTGGCATTGATATTTATTACGGTCTGACCAATCATACCGCAACCACCAGTTCCTCCTAAAAGCCCACTCGTGATATTTCCTACACCTTGCGCAATACATTCTCGATTACCATCCCCTCTAGTATCTGTCAATTCATCAACTAAGTTCATCGTCATTAAAGACTCTATCAATCCGACAGAAGCTGCTAAAAAGGCAAAAGGCAAAACAAATGTAAGGGTATCTAAATTGAAAGGTAAATTTTGCCAAAGCTCCATATTTGGAGTTGGAAATTCTCCCTTTAATCCTAAACCACCACCTTCTCTAATGTAAGAGCCAACTGTGGACACGTCTAAGCCTGACGTAATAACAAGAATTGTTACTATTAAAATGGCCATCAAAGAGGCAGGTAGTTTTTTATTAATTTTAGGTAGAACAAAAATAATCAACATGGTTAGAGAAACGAGACCAATCATCGTATACAACTCAGTACCTGACATGAATGAAGTGATGTAATTTTTAACTCCACTTGCGGAAACTTGAACTGTTTTGTGGCTAAACATTTTAACTTGAGCCCAAAAAATTACAATGGCCAATCCGTTTACAAACCCTAACATCACTGGATATGGAATCAAACGAACAAAACGACCCAATTTAAAAACTCCTGCTAGGATTTGAATAAAACCCATCAAAATCACAGCGGCCAACAGGTAAAAATAACCCATATTTTCAATAGGAAGATCAAATAACATCCCTTTTTGATGACCTAGTTGTATCATATGAACAAAAATAACAGCAACAGCACCAGCGGCCCCTGAAATGAGTCCAGGCCTACCCCCAAAAACAGCTGTGATCAGCCCGATGATAAAAGCGCCCGAAAGGGCCACTAAAGGATCTATTTGAGCAACAAAAGCAAAAGCTACAACTTCTGGTATCATCGCTAACGAGACTGTCATTCCTGCTAGGATATCATTTTTAGGATTGGTAGTTAATTGTTTTAAATATTTAGTCATCTTTTCTATTTTTAAACGGCAAAAATAGGATTTATTAACCCATCCGACCAAATATAAAACTTACTTTAAAAAATTCTTTTTTTGCATAACTATCAGAACCACAATAGGAATAGCCAACAAAACTACCTGTAAAGTTCCTGTGTACAGCACACTAGGCTTTAATAATAGAGTTAAAAAATAGCCCGCTACTGCACCGCCAATGTGTGCACTGTGCCCAATATTACCTACTTGATTTTTCATTCCATATAGGGAGTAAAACAAATAGCCGATACCGAATACGTAGGCAGGAATAGCTATTGGTAATGGAAAAATATAGAGTTTCATCTCTGGAAGCAAAACGATACTAGCAAATATAATTCCTGTGACAGCACCAGAGGCACCCACAGCCGAATAATAAGCGTTTGTTCTATTTATCATCAAAGACAGGTAGTTACCGACTGCTAGACTAACCATATACAAACCTATGTATTCTAGAGGGCTAAAAAAGTACAGAACCGTGTTTGAAAACAAATACAAAGCATACATGTTAAAACCCAAATGAATATAATCTGTATGCAAAAACCCAGAGGAAATCATCCTATACTTTTCTCCTCTTTGTATTGATAAGACATTAAATTTGTAAGTATTAAAAAATGTCGAATCTTTAAAACCCTTTAAGCTTAGAAGTATATTTAATACAATTAATCCTATTACTATTAAATTCATGATGTTCAATTTATTTATTTACAATATATATTCAGATATTTGTAATTCCTTATCCTAGATATAATGAACAAAGAACGTACGATTTTTTTATTGGTATATCCAGTACTGTATATATTTTCAAAATTACCATTATCTATTCTATATCGTATCTCAAACCTGATTTATTATTTAGTATACTACATCATCGGCTATAGAAAAAAAACTGTTCGAAAAAACTTAGCTCTTTGCTTTCCGAAAAAAGAAGAGTCTGAAAGACTAAAGATTGAAAAAAAATCTTTTCGCCACTTTGTAGATATATTTATAGAAATGATCAAAGGATTTGGCATTTCACAAACAGAACTCGACAAAAGGTACAAATATATGAACCCTGAGATTTTTAGAACATTAGAAAACGAAGGAAAGAGTATCATCTTACTAGGAGCACATCAAGGAAATTGGGAATGGCTTTTCAACATAAATAGTCACACCAAAATAAAGTGTTATGGAGCTTATAGAAAAGTTGAAAACAAGTATTTTGAAAATTTTGTTCAAAAGAACAGAGGTAGATTTGGTTGTCATTTCATTTTGACCAAAGATACCATCCCTCAAATTCTTAAAAACTATAAAAACAACGTACAGTCTGTTTATGGACTTCTAAGTGATCAGTCTCCACAATTGCATAAAACCCACTACTGGTCTCAGTTCTTTGGACATCAAGTTCCCATTCACACGGGGGCTGAAATGCTTGCCAAGCGCTTTGATTTTAATGTTGTGTATATGAAAATAAAAATGCCCAAACGTGGATATTACGAAATAACCTTTGAAAGATTAACCACCAATGGAAATGAAAAGAGCGAATACCCTTTAACAGATCTCTACTTAAAATCATTAGAAAACGATATCTCCTTGGATCCTAATATTTATTTCTGGACACACAAACGATTTAAACATTTAGGCAAAGCTCCCATAAAAAAAACTTTATAGTATCTTTAACAAAAATAAAACATTCATGCTAGAAACATTTAAGATTTGGTTAAACAAACCCTATTACCTAATTGACAAAACACCTGTGAAGTTGTCTATGATTTTAGGAGTCGGTTTATTTACCTCTGTGTTTTTACTCATCTTCCAACCCTTTGGTATCAACCAGGTCGTTCAAGCAAATCCGGTATTGATCTTTGGATACGGATTTCTTGTCAGTTGCAGCTTGTTTATTAGTTACTTTATACTTCCCAAGCAATTTTCATTTTACTTCAACGTAAAAAACTGGACAGTACAAAAAGAAGCCACTTTTTTACTCATCACCTTTTTAATCATTACAACAGTAAACTATTTTTACCATCGGGTATTTATAGACGAGTATATGCCTTCTTTTTCATACCTAAAATTTATGGGAATTGTCTTTTCTATTGGTGTTTTCCCGGTATTGTTTATCATCTTTATGGTCGAACGATACTTACAACAAAAACTAAATGTCAATCGCTCTAAGATCATTGAACAAATCAGAAAAGAAAAAAAAGAATTTATAACTATTGAATCAGACAACATCAAAGAGCCTCCCCTAAAAATTGATGTTGATTCTATTTTATATGCTCAATCCAACAACAACTACACAACGTTAGTATTTGTGGAGGAAAACTCAAAAACAAAAACAGAACTGATGCGAATTACACTGAAAAAAGTAGAAGATTTGCTGAGCGTGTATCCTCAATTTATTAGATGCCATCGTTCTTTTATTGTCAACAAAAATGAAATCACAAAAACTGAGGGTAACGCTAGAGCTCTACAAGTTTTCTTGAATCATTTGAGTGAACCAATTCCAGTTTCTCGAAGCTTCCCAAAAGAAAATTTAAAATCTTAATCGTCCCAAAAGGCTATGTTTTGTGAGATCAATTGTCCCAATCATCACAAATAAAACCCTTGCGCCACATATTTTAGCAACTGTAAGTTCCAATTCGTATTATTGTTACATAAACTTAAAAAAATAAAAATGCACAAAAGAAAGGTCATTATAATTGGAGCTGGTTTCTCTTCTTTATCGGCAAGTTGTTATCTTGCAAAAATGGGTTACGAAGTTACCATTCTTGAAAAAAACAAACATGTTGGTGGAAGAGCTCAACAACTACACCAAGATGGATTTGTGTTCGACATGGGCCCTACTTTTTATTGGATGCCAGATGTTTTTGATAAGTTTTTTAACGACTTTGGGAAAAAAACCTCTGACTATTACCAGATCACAAAATTAGATCCTGGATATCAAGTTTACTCTGATGTCATGAACTCTATATGTATTGCTGCGAATTTTGATACGATTGTGAATACTTTCGAAGAAAAAGAAAAAGGTAGTGGTAAACAGTTAAAAAAGTTCATAAGTGATGCTGAAGAAAATTATCATTTGGCCATCAAAGATCTCGTTTACCAACCGGGTGAAAATATCATGGAAATCATAACTCCAAAAACAGCCTTGAAGGTTGGCGCTTTTTTTAGCACTATAAAGTCACAGGTAGCGAAATACATCAAACACCCTGAACTGAAGCAAATTCTAGAATTCCCTGTTCTCTTTCTAGGCGCAAAACCAGAAACAACCCCTGGTTTTTATAATTTTATGAATTATGCGGATTTAAAACTAGGTACTTGGCACCCAAATAAAGGAATGCATCAAGTTGCTTTGGGAATGGCTACTTTGGCTAAAGAACTTGGTGTAGAGATTTTATGCAACGAAAACATCACTAGCCTCAACACAGAAGAAAATCAAGTAACCTCTGTGACTACAACAGAAAAAAACTATTCCTGTGATGTTCTTTTGAGTGGAGCTGATTATCATTTTACAGAGACGTTACTCCCTACAAAATACAGACAATACTCAGAAAAATATTGGGACAAAAAAACATTTGCACCCTCTGCACTACTTTTTTATGTAGGATTTGACAAAAAAATCGAAAATGTATCTCACCATACCTTGTTTTTTGATACAGACTTTAATGATCACGCTGCTTCCATCTACGACACGCTAACTTGGCCAGAAAAACCATTGTTTTATGCAAGTTTCCCTAGTATAACTGATAATTATTTTGCGCCTGAGGGTAAAGAATCTGGAACTTTTTTGATTCCAATTGCTCCAGGGATAGAAGACACTCCAGAAATTAGAGAACAGTACTTTAACATCATCATGGAAAGACTTGAAAAGAACACAAATCAAGACATTACAAAGTTTGTAAGTTTCAAAGAGAGTTATTGCGTAAACGATTTTAAAGAGCAATTCAATTCGTACAAAGGAAATGCTTATGGTTTGGCTAATACTTTATTACAAACTCATATTTTAAGACCAAAGTTAAAGAGTAAAAAAATCAACAATTTATATTTCACAGGGCAATTAACAGTTCCTGGACCAGGTGTCCCTCCTGCTATTATTTCTGGTGAAATCGTAAGTGATTTAATTCTAAAAAACAATTAATCATGAAAGCATTATTTGACAATACCAGCTATGAATGCAGCAAACTAATTACCAAAAGATACAGTACCTCTTTTTCCTTAGGTATATTACTCTTTAAGCCATGTATTAGACCCGCTATATATGCTGTTTACGGTTTTGTGAGATATGCTGATGAAATTGTGGATACCTTTTTAGAATATGAACAAAAAGAGTTATTAGATGAATTTGAAAATGATTACCATAAGGCTTTAGAAAGAAAAATTAGTTTGAACCCTATCTTAAACTCATTCCAAGAAGTTGTGCTTCGTTATGATCTTCAACCATTTGTTAAGGATTTTTTGAAAAGTATGAGACGTGATTTATTTCAATCTGCTTACCTAACGAAAGAAGAATATGAAGAATATATTTATGGCTCTGCTGATGTAGTAGGCTTGATGTGTCTTAGAATTTTTGTTAATAATAATGAAGAGGAATATAACAGGTTAAAACCTTTCGCCATGAAATTGGGTTCTGCATTCCAAAAAGTTAATTTTTTAAGAGATTTAAAGGACGATACGGAAGGATTGGAAAGATCTTACTTTCCAAATTTAACTTCACTTCCAATGGACGCAAAGACAAAACAGGAAATTATTATCGACATCGAAAATGATTTTAAGGAAGCCTTCGTAGGGGTACAGAAACTACCTATAGAGAGTAAGTTAGGAGTTTATTTGGCATATAAATACTACCTAAAGCTTTTACATAAATTGAAAAAAACCACTAGTGAACAAATAATGAACGAAAGGATTCGAGTGTCAAATCCTACAAAAATGTTAATTTTAATGAAGGCATACACAAAGTATTCTTTAAGAATGGTATAAATCATGCAAACAGTTTTACTTTTTTTATCTTTATATTTAAATATGACTGCTGATTACTGTAATGATCTAAAAGAAATTAGATCAATGTTTCAACAAGGAGTTCAAAATAAAAGAGAACTAAACATCATGATTGATCTGTGTAAAGTATCAAATTGTAAAAAAACAATTCCATACTTCGCTGCAGCTACAATGAGAAAATCAGAATTTTCTGTGTCTCCGATAGAAAAGCTAAAAAACTTTAACAAAGGAAAAAAAATTTTAGAAACATACATTGCAAAATGTCCCAATGACATTGAAGCCAAATACATAAGATGGTTGACTCAAACAAAAGCACCAAGATTTCTTAGATACAATCAAAACACAAGAGAAGACTATCAATTTATCATCGAAAACATTGCAAAGAGTAATGTTGAAAAAAATTATCAAAAAGTGATTTTAGATCACCTTCAAAACTTAGAAAATGAATAATATTATAATTTACTTTGGAACTACATTAGCCACATTTTTACTCATGGAATGTATCACCTGGTGTACACATAAATTTGTGATGCATGGTTTTTTATGGTACCTCCATGAAGATCATCATCAACCTAAATACCAGGGGATATTTGAAAAAAATGACGCTTTCTTTGTGATTTTTGCAATCCCTAGCATTACCCTATTCTACTTTGGTATAAACCCTTCCTTAAACTTTCTTTTCTTTATTGGTCTGGGTATTTTGTTCTATGGAATGGCATATTTTGTTGTGCATGACATTATCATTCACCAACGATTTGATTTGTTTAAAAACATAAAAAACCCATACATAAAAACACTTCGAAAAGCACACAAAGTACATCATAAACGCTTAGGAAAAGAAGAGGGAGAATGCTTTGGAATGTTATACGTGCCTGTGAAATATTTTAAACAATATTTTTAATGAAATACACCTATCTAATTATTGATTTAGGTTGTATTCTGGTTCCCTTTTTGTGCAGTTTTTATAAAAAACATGCCTTTTATAAAGATTGGAAATACTTCTTGATAAGCTGCTTAGGAGTAGGTGGTTTCTTTTTGATTTGGGATGAAATTTTTACCAAACATGGTATCTGGGGATTTAACCCATCATACCTAACAGGAATCTTTTTGGGACATCTCCCTATAGAAGAAATTCTTTTTTTTATTTGTATTCCCTACGCTTGCTCATTTACGTTTTTTGCCTTCCAATATTTGATTCCAGAAAAAACAAAACCTATATTCATAACGAGACTGAACGTTGTTTTAGCAATTGTATTAGTTGCTTCTAGCCTACTATTCTATGACCGATGGTACACGTGCATGACCTTCTTACTTTTAGGTTTGTTTTTACTTTACCTACAAATAAAACTGATAAACCTTTATTACTATTACCTAACATTTGTCACCATACTACCCTTCTTTTTTTTAAGCAATGGAATACTTACAGGAAGTTTCTTAGAATCACCAATTGTGTGGTATAACAATACTGAAAATCTAGGGATTAGAATGTTTACAATCCCTGTAGAAGACACATTTTATGGAATGCTATTGATTTTTGGAAATCTGTACTTTCACCAATCTTTAAAACACAAATCGAATGCAAAAAGTTAATGTTTTCTGGTTCAGACGTGATTTACGTTTAGAAGACAACTCTGCTTTAAATAAAGCTTTAGAGGGGGATATTCCAGTCCTACCAATTTTCATCTTTGATGAAAACATTGTTACTCAACTAGATAAAAAAGATGCACGAATAAACTTCATATATGAGTGCTTATTAAGAATAGACCAAAAGCTGAAACGATACAATAGTAACCTTTTGGTACTCAAAGGAAAACCTATAGAGGTTTTTACGAAACTGCTTGAAAACTATCATATCAACAGCATCTACTCGAATAAAGATTACGAACCCTATGCTTTAGAAAGAGATAGAAAAATATACACATTAGCAAAAGAACGACATCTCAATTTTTATAGATACAAAGATCAAGTCATTTTTGAAGAAAACGAAATCGTGAAAGCTGATGGTAAACCCTACACCGTATATACTCCTTATAAGAAAAAGTGGCTTGCTGCGTTTGAAAAACTTAACATTGGTTGTGATAATGGTGACTTTAACAAATTCATTAAACATTCCGTTCAACTTCCATCACTTTCAGAAATTGGTTTTTCAGCATCAAGTTTAAAAGCTTCTGAATTCAACCCTGAAAAAATTAATAATTACGGGGAACATAGAGATTTCCCATCAAAAGATCACACAACACATATTGGCCCATATCTAAGATTTGGAACCCTAAGTATTAGGCAAGTTATTCTTGATTTACCTACACAAAGCGAAGTCTATTTGAGTGAATTGATTTGGAGAGAATTCTTCATGCAAATTTTATTTCACTTTCCGCAAGTAAAAAACAATAACTTTAGATCTAAATATGATAGCATCCCTTGGAGAGACAATGAAGAAGACTTTAAAAAATGGTGTAGAGGAGAGACAGGTTACCCGTTGGTTGATGCAGGAATGAGAGAATTGAATGCAACTGGTCATATGCACAATAGAGTGCGTATGATAACAGCTGGCTTTTTGTGCAAACACTTACTCATCAATTGGCAATGGGGTGAAGCTTATTTCGCACAGAAACTACTAGATTATGAGCTATCTTCTAACAATGGAAATTGGCAATGGGCAGCTGGAACAGGTTGTGATGCAGCCCCGTATTTTAGGGTCTTCAATCCGACAACACAAATCCAAAGATTTGACAAAAATTTTGAATACATAAAAAAATGGGTGCCAGAAGTACAAGAATTGACCTACTCTAAGCCAATGGTTGAACATAAGTTTGCAAGAGAGAGAGCAATCAGTACATACAAGCAAGCATTAGAAAATCAATCATGATGAAAATTATATTAAAAGCCGCTGCAATTTATAACCTCCTTTGGGGTGCATGGGTCGTGTTGTTCCCTAATCATTTCTTTGAACTCGTTGGTATGGAGCTTCCTAATTTACCAATGATATGGCAAGGGGTAGGCATGATTGTTGGAGTTTATGGATTTGGATACTGGTGGGCATCTTACCACCCACTTAAACACTGGCCAATAGTGGCTGTTGGTGCTTTAGGTAAGTTATTCGGACCGATTGGTTTTGTAGGAAACTACCTTCAAGGAATTGTTCCTTTTGAGTTTTTTTACACGATTATTTTTAATGATCTTATATGGTGGATCCCTTTTGGCTATATCCTATTAAAAGTTCACAAAGAGCAACAGTGGAAATTAATATAAAAAACAATATATTTACCCGAGTCCCCAAAATTGATGCTATGAAAAAAAACATATCAATAATACTTTCTCTTTTATTATTAATTTCCTGTACAAAAAACGAAATACCTAAAGATTACACGGAACAAAACGAGCAAGAAATTATTTCCTATCTAGAAGAAAATAATTTAACCGCTATAAAAGACGAATATGGAATTTATTATGTCATCGAGGAAGAAGGTAATGGGGATAAACCTATAAATACTAATATTGTAAAAATAAACTTTGAAGGTTCGTATACCAATGAAGAAGTTTTTGCATCAAGTGATGAAAAAAGTGCTTATTTTTCATTAGAGAAATTAATTACAGGATTAGCTTATGGAATTCCACATTTTAACAAAGGAGGATCTGGTAAAATAATCCTCCCTTCTAGTTTGGCTTTTAATGATGGATCTGTTGTTGTTTTTGACATAGAACTTCAAGATTTTTTTGCTAATTATATCGACGCAAATGATGATGAAATCGTAGACTATCTTGCTGACAAGAATCTAACAGCTACTAAAACAGATTCGGGTCTTTATTATCTTGTTGAAGATGAAGGTGTTGGAGAAAACCCTACTAATACTGATAATGTTACAGTAGCTTACAAAGGATATTATACCAATGAATCCGTGTTTGATGAAAGTACAGTTTCGGGAATTGCTTTTAATTTAGATGAAGTGATCGAAGGATGGACAGAAGGAATTCCTTATTTTAAAGAAGGAGGTTCAGGTAAATTATTTATTCCTTCTACGCTAGGATATGATGATGGCTTGGTACGTGTTTTTGATGTAAGATTAATTTCTATAAATTAATAGACTGAAAATATAAGAAAAAAAACGCTTTGGGATTTCCTGAAGCGTTTTTTTGTTGTCATAAAACTCTCTAACTCTACCGACCAATATAATTGTTTTAAGTATTTTTAAAGTAGAAAACAAAATTGTTATCAAATTGGAAGAACTAAAATTCCCTACTGGTAAATGTCCTGATTGTACATCCCCAAACTCTGAAGAACTAAAGAATTGGATAAAAACAATAGAAGACTTTCCAAATGAGTTAAAAAAAGTCACAAAAGATTTAACCCTCGAACAACTTCACTGGAAGTACCGTCCAGAAGGTTGGACATTAAAACAAGTAATACATCATTGTGCAGATAGCCACATGAATAGTTATATACGTTTTAAGCTTGCACTTACAGAGGAAACTCCTGACATTCGTCCTTATTACGAAGATCGTTGGGCAGAATTACCAGACTCTTTAAATAATGATATTAGTACCTCCATAACATTATTAAGTGCTTTACACCTAAAATGGGTTTATTTACTAAACACGTTATCAGCAAAACAACTAAAACTATCGTTTATACACCCTGAACATGGTCAAAAATTCTTACTAGATGAAAACATAGGTATTTATGCTTGGCATTGTAATCATCACCTCTCACATATTAAAAACGCTATTCTATTTAAAGGAAAATATAATTAGCACCCTAATGCAGTAATCACCACACTTCTATTTCCTCCATAATTTCTATGTTCTCCTAAATAAATCCCTTGCCAAATTCCTAAATTAAGTTTTCCATTGCTAATTGGAATAGTTACTGAACATCCTAACATAGATGCTTTTATATGGGCAGGCATGTCATCACTCCCTTCATAATCATGTTTGTAGTAAGGCATATCTTCTGGAATCATTTTGTTAATGTGTGTTTCAAAATCTGTACGTACCGTAGGGTCTGCATTTTCATTAATGGTTAAACTAGCAGAAGTATGTTTAATAAACACTTGTAGTTGACCTACTTTTATATTCTTTAGTTCTGGAACAGCCGATATAATTTCATTTGTAATTAAATGATATCCTCTTCTTTTTGATGCTAATTGTATTTCTTTTTGATAAAAAATCATGATACTGCTGCTTATATTTCTACTGCGTTTATTAAATATTTTAAATTAATTCACTCTTTTGTCTATTATCCGTTTTAAAATCATTCGATTTTTGATGAAAGAACTAGGATTAAAAATGATAGTTAAGAAACATTAAAATTTGCAAAAAAAAAGCAGTAAACTATGTGTTTACTGCTTTTTGTGAATATTTAGTAATTGATATTAATCGTAATTACTTAACTTCTTCAAAATCTACATCTTCTACATCATCAGCTTCGTTTGATGCTGCAGCAGGATCTTCTTGCTGAGCTCCAGCATTGCCAGCTTGTGCCTCTTGTGCAGCTGCTTGGAATTCTGCAGAAGCTGCTTGTAAAGCAGTATTCAATGCTTCAGTCCCTTTGTCAATCCCTGCTATATCTTTTGCAGCGTGAGCCGCTTTCAATTCAGTTAAAGCAGAGTCAATTGGAGCTTTTTTATCTTCTGGTAATTTCCCTTCAACCTCTTTTAACTGAGATTCTACTTGAAAAATCAATTGATCCGCACCATTTACTTTTTCGGCAGTTTCTTTTGCTTTTGCATCTGCATCTGCATTTGCTTCTGCATCTGCTTTCATTTTAGCAATTTCTTCTTCAGACAAGCCAGATGAAGCTTCAATCTTAATTTCTTGAGATTTGTTTGTTGCTTTATCGATTGCAGATACTTTGATAATTCCATTGGCGTCAATATCAAAAATAACTTCTATCTGAGGAGTTCCTCTTTGTGCTGGTGGAATATCTGTCAATTGAAAACGACCTATCGTTTTATTGTCTGCTGCCATGGCTCTTTCTCCTTGTAATACGTGGATATCAACAGATGGTTGGTTGTCTACTGCAGTAGAAAATACTTGAGATTTCTTTGTTGGTATCGTTGTATTTGCTTCAATTAGCTTGGTAAACACATTCCCCATCGTCTCTATTCCTAAAGATAGAGGTGTAACATCTAACAACAAAACATCCTTAACGTCTCCAGATAATACTCCTCCTTGAATCGCTGCTCCAATAGCAACAACCTCGTCAGGATTTACTCCTTTGTTTGGTTCTTTATCAAAAAATGCTTTTACCTTTTCTTGAATGACAGGAATACGCGTAGAACCTCCAACTAAGATCACTTCATCAATATCAGAGATATCTAAATCTGCATCTTGTAAAGCTTTCTTAACAGGCTCCATAGAACGAACAACCAATTCAGCTGCCAACTGTTCAAATTTGGCACGAGTCAAAGTTTGCACCAAGTGTTTTGGTCCACTTGCAGTTGCCGTAACATAAGGTAAGTTAATTTCTGTTTGAGTTGAAGATGACAATTCAACTTTTGCCTTTTCTGCTGCTTCTTTTAAACGTTGTAGAGCCATTGGATCATTACGAAGATCAACTTGTTCTGCAGCATTAAATTCATCTGCCAACCAATCAATAATCACCTCATCAAAATTGTCTCCACCCAAATGTGTATCTCCATTGGTAGACAAAACTTCAAAAACTCCGTCTCCAATTTCTAGAATCGAAATATCAAATGTACCTCCTCCTAAATCGTAAACTGCAATTTTTTGGTCTTGTCCTTTTTTATCAATACCATAAGCCAATGCCGCAGCTGTGGGCTCATTAATAATACGTTGAACTTTTAAACCTGCAATTTCCCCAGCTTCTTTAGTCGCTTGACGTTGTGCATCATTAAAATATGCAGGTACTGTAATTACAGCTTCTGATACTCCTTGACCTAAATAGTCTTCCGCTGTTTTTTTCATTTTCTGCAAAGTCATTGCAGAAACTTCTTGAGGTGTATACAAACGACCATCAATATCGATACGAGGGGTATCATTGTCTCCTTTTACAACTTTGTAAGGTACTCTTGCAACTTCATCGTTACATTCTGAAAATTTATTACCCATAAAACGCTTCACAGAAGCAATTGTTTTTGTTGGGTTGGTCACAGCTTGTCTTTTTGCAGGATCTCCAACTTTACGTTCTCCGCCTTCAACAAAAGCAACAATAGATGGTGTGGTTCTTTTTCCTTCTGCATTAGGAATTACTACTGGATCGTTTCCTTCCATTACAGAAACACAAGAGTTCGTAGTCCCTAAGTCAATTCCGATAATCTTACTCATAATATTATTATTTATTTAATCAGTTTTTGATTTGTTTTTACATCATTACCATAGTCAATTTGTGTGCCACGGATAAACACTTTGCATATTGTCATAAACAAATGACAGGATGTCACAAATCTTAAAAAGACCATCTAGCATCTGCTAAAAGGTCTTCTTATAAAATTTTATAATCTGTGGAAACTAGCGAGTAAATACAAAGTTTGTTTCAGTAGACAGGTTGGCATCAAAAGCATATCCATCATAATCAAAACCTTTTAACGCCTCTACAGTGTTAATGTTTTGATCGATAATATAACGAACCATCAGGCCTCTAGCCTTTTTAGCATAAAAAGAAATGATTTTAAGTTTCCCCTCTTTATAGTCTTTAAAATCTGGAGTGATTATAGGAGTTTTTAACAATTTTGGTTTTACGACCTTAAAATACTCATGACTAGCCAAGTTGATAAGAACATCATCCTCTGAAAGTTCATCATTCAATTGGCTTGTAACCTTATCCCCCCAGAATTCATATAAATTATTATGCAATCCCACCTTCAACTTTGTGCCCATTTCTAAACGATAGGCTTGCATCAAATCCAGAGGTTTTAACACTCCATACTGGCCTGATAGTATTCTCAATTTGTCCTGTAAAACTAATAATTGACGATCATTTAATGTATGAGCTTGCAAACCAGAGTAGACATCACCATTAAAAGTAAATACAGCTTGACGAGCATTACTATCGCTAAAGGGTAATGACCAATCTTGATTTCGTTGCCAGTTTAAATCACTCAACTTGTCTGATATTTTCATCAATACTCCTAACTCTTTGGGCGTTTTTATTTTTAAAATAGCATTTAATGCTTCTGCTTCTTTTAGAAACACACCTTTAGTGTAGGTTTTCGTAGGAATTTCGGACTCGAAATCTAATGATTTTGCTGGTGAAACTAAGATTTTCATTCTTTATAAGGTTGAGTTAAGAAGTACAAAAATACATTTTTTAATACATAAATGGTTCATCAAAATACCGCAAACAAATTCAAATTTGTTTGAGACTTGAGGACCAAAGAATTGAATATGAAATGTATTTAATACATTTTATATTCTTTCTACTCAATGATTTGATGATTTTTATCGGTTGCTTTTCATTAGGCCTCAACTCTTCACCTGATGGATATAAATATATTATCGTTACGTGCTACTTATTCGTCAACGTATATCCCCTCCACTTCTGTAATGTTTGTTGTAAGTCCTCTGGAATGTCTGAATTAAAACGCATCATTTCTCCTGTAGTAGGGTGTTCAAATCCTAATGTTTTGGCATGCAAAGCCTGACGCGGAATTAACTTAAAACAGTTCTCAACAAACTGCTTATATTTGGTATATGTAGTTCCTTTTAGCACAGCATTACCGCCATAGCGTTCATCATTAAACAAAGTATGACCTATATACTTAAAGTGTGCTCTTATCTGATGGGTTCTTCCTGTTTCTAATCTACATTCTACCAAGGTCACATACATAAAACGCTCTAAAACTTTAAAATGAGTCACCGCTGGCTTTCCTTGATCACCCTCGGGAAATACATCTTGCTGCAATCTATTTTTTAAATTTCGACCTATATTTCCCTCAATTGTCCCTTCATCTTCAGTAATATTCCCCCACACCAAAGCATAATACAAACGCTCAGAAGTTTTGTCATGAAACTGTTTAGACAAATGAGATAAGGCGTGTTCCGTTTTAGCGACAACTAATAACCCACTTGTATCTTTGTCTATTCTGTGAACCAAACCAGGTCTTCCTTCTGAATTTTCAGGTAGATTTTTAAAATGATAAAGCAACGCGTTTACCATCGTACCATCGTAATTTCCATGACCAGGATGTACCACCAAACCAGCTGGTTTATTGATCACAATTACTTCATCATCTTCATAAACAATATCCAATGGAATAGCTTCGGGTAAAGTCTCTGTTTTTCTTGGAGCAAACTCAAACTGCACTGTAACTACATCACTTGGTTTTACCTTATGATTGGCTTTTACCACTTCATCATTAATCAAAACACTTCCGTCTTTAATGGCTTTTTGAACTTTATTTCGAGTAACGTTCATCACAAAATTCATTAAAAACTTATCAACTCTAAGTGGCTGTTGACCTTCTTCAGCTACAAATCTATAATGTTCGTAATTGTGATTATCTTCTCCTACTTTTGGTAAAAACTCTTCCATAACTATTTCAATCGCCCATTTCCAATCACCACGTCTATTGCAGACATTTTAGGTAATTTATCTCCTGACTTTAATTCTTGATGATTAAACTTTAAACCTCTAACCACAGTTCCTATGTCGTCTATTTCTTCATACGAACCCAAAACAAAACCACTATTGATGATCAGTTGCTTAATTTCCTTTTTCGTCCTTCCATAAAAAGGAGGGACGGTAGCGTTTCCATAACCACTTGGATTGATTGTGATATATATTTTTCTCTTTTCTTTCACAATTTGCCCTGCAGCTGGTAATTGTTCCAATACTGCCTCAGCGGGGATATTTGGATTAAAACTCCCTCTCTCCAACAATTCATAATCCAACAAACTTTCATCAAGGACAATTTTTACCTCATCAACAGTCAGGCCTATCAAATTTGGAACTTCTATTCTTTGATCTTGGTTCGTATAAAGATGTAAGTATTTGATCACAACTGAAATCAGAAGAAATATAATGACAAAAGCTGCAGCAACATTGATTATAAATATTTTACTTTTTAAAAACTTTAAAAAATTCATCTACAAAGATTTTTGACAAAGATATAAAACCTATATGTAGGGTTTTGAATTAATATTTAATAATTTTACAATCCTAATTCAGATATTCATGAAATACATTGCGGTTATTATGGGTGGCTATTCTAGTGAATATCATATTTCTATGATTAGCGGAAATGTGGTTTACGATCATATGGACAAAAACATATACGAACCCTACAAAGTAATCATTACCAAAGAAAATTGGATAGCTCTTGACCAAAACAATAATGAATATTTCATTGACAAAAATGATTTTTCAGTAAACATAGAAAACCGTAAAATTAATTTTGATTGCGTATTCAATGTTATCCATGGAACACCTGGTGAAGATGGTAAAATACTCGGTTATTTTGATATGATTGGCATGCCCTACACTTCTGCTCCACCATACCAAATGGCGTTAACATTCAACAAACGTGACTGTTTGAGCGTGTTGAACAAACAGGGAATCAAAACTGCAAAATCATTATATTATGACAAGGGTGATGAAATCAATATAGAAGAGATCATCTCTGAACTGGGTCTACCCTGCTTTGTAAAGCCAAACAATTCGGGATCTAGCTTTGGAATATCAAAAGTGAATAAAGCTGAAGAATTCGCACAAGCTTTTGAAAAAGCTTTTAAGGAAGACTCCGAGATTTTAATTGAATCTTTCTTAGATGGAACCGAAGTCTCTATTGGTGTAATTACTTACCAAGAAAAAATAAAAGTACTCCCTGCTACAGAAATTATCTCTGCTAATGATTTTTTTGACTTCGAAGCAAAATATGAAGGAAAATCTGAAGAGATTACTCCTGCAAGAATTTCAAAAATTCAACTAGAAAACTTAAAATCCAACGCAATCAAAGCCTACAAAGCATTAAACATGAAAGGGTTTTCTAGGTCCGAATTTATCTTTTCTGGAGACATTCCTTATTTTTTAGAAATGAATACTGTCCCTGGAATGACAATGGAAAGTTTACTACCTCAACAAGCTAAAGCTGCTGGTATTGCTATGACTGAATTGCTAAGCAATGCCATAGAGATGGCCCTACAAAACAAATAACCACAAGCAATTATGAAAAAAGCTGTTTTTCCTGGTTCCTTTGATCCAATCACCTTAGGACACGTAGATATTATAAATAGAGCTATGCCTTTATTTGATGAACTAATCATTTCGATTGGAATCAATGACACGAAAAATTATAGATTCTCTTTGGAGGAAAGAGTAGCATTCATAAAAAAAACATTCAGCCATATACCTAACATAAAAATAAAGACTTACTCTGGTCTGACTACTGAATTTTGTAGGGAGATAAAGGCAGATTTTATTCTTAGAGGTCTCCGCAATCCCGCAGATTTTGAGTTTGAAAAAGCCATTGCAATTACCAACAGAAAATTAACAGGCATCGATACGGTATTCTTATTGACTAGTGCTGACACTGCTTTTATTAGTTCGAGTATCGTGAGAGATATTTTGAAACACAATGGAGATGTGTCTAAGTTTGTGCCAGTGGCAGTAAACAAGTCACTCTAACAAAAAAAAATCGCTTAATTTACATTAAGCGATTGTGTATTTTTTCTTTCTCAGTTTCTTGTTTGGACTCAATATATTATCTACTCTTTTGATCTTCATAAAAACACCATCTAAACTTTTTGAATCTAGAGTTACCTCTTTGGAGGTTTTGATACTTTCTTTTTCCGGAGGACCAGCATATAATGACAATGAACTTGTCAATAATACAATACAAAAAAAAGACTTTATAGCGTTCTGCATTTTACTTTGATTGATAAGGCAAAAATAAGTTGAGAAAAGCTATAACAAAGCATAAACGGAGTTAACTAATTGTTAATAAATCGTTGTCCGAAATTAACATTAACCGCTATTCTATACAATCCCAAAAAAGTAAAGAGCTCCCATCTGAAACATTTATTGTCAAATAACCCCTAGAAATACTTCTCTCATAAAAAAAGAGATTGTGAACGTATCCCTTTTGTCACAAAAAAGCTAAAAAAACCCTGAATTAGAGGAGTCTTGCTTAAGTAAAGCTGCCATCTACCCCATTTTGTCTGACTAGAATAAAGTGAAGAGAAAACTCACTTTCCAATCATTAGTTACTAATTTTATAAGAGTTAAATGATATACAAATGGAAGCTACAACAACAAAACAACAAATTATATCCCATTACATGGATCATGTATTGGAACATGGTGAAGAACCTAAATCTATTTATTCTTTTACTAAAGAATTAAAAATAGATGAAAACGAGTTTTACAAATTTTATACTTCATTCGATCACATTGAATCAGACGTACTTGTGTTTTTCCATGATGAGACTTTAAGACTAATGGCATCTGAAACCTCCGAAAACGAATTAGATGCAAAGAATCAACTTCTTACATTCTATTATACTTTCTTCGAATTGATGACCAATAATAGGAGTTATGTTGCAAAATCTTTACAAACTGGGATTTATGATTTGAAAAAGTTGAAACTTTTAAAACCACTAAAAGAGGAGTTTAAAAAATTCATAAAATCGTTATCTATCGAAACAGTTGACTTGAAACAAGATAAGATCAATTCAATTAAAGAAAAAAGTATTGAAGAATTGGCTTGGTCTCAATTGTTGTTTACCATTAAATTTTGGTTAGAAGACACCTCGGCTAGTTTTGAAAAGACTGACTTATTTATAGAGAAATCGGTGAATGCATCATTTGATTTTCTAAGCGTAACACCATTAGAAAACCTTATAGATTTTGGAAAATTCTTTTTTAAAGAAAAAATAAAGTCTAAATTTTAAACACATGAAAACAATTAATAGCATCCCTACAGGAAAAATACAACGTGCTTCTAAACTAATTACAACAGGAGCTAAAGTGGGGGTCAATTATTTAAGATATAATGTTGAAAAAACTGTTGGAAATGCGACAACAGCAAAAAACAAACTAGACAAGTCTAATGCTACCGATATATATGATAGCCTTAAAGACATGAAAGGTAGTGCTTTGAAAGTTGCACAAATGCTGAGTATGGAAAAAAGCATGCTCCCAAAAGCATATGTAGAAAAATTTTCACTGTCACAATTTTCCGTCCCACCTCTTTCGTCAGCTTTGGTGCTCAAAACATTTAGGAAATATTACCGCAAAACTCCGAATCAAATTTATGATAGTTTTGACTTAAACTCGGTAAATGCAGCGAGTATTGGACAGGTGCACAAGGCAACTTTAAACAACAACACCCTAGCAGTGAAAATTCAATACCCTGGAGTTGCGGAAAGTATAAGTTCTGATTTGGCTTTGGTCAAGCCTATCGCAATGCGTATGTTTAATATCAAAGGAGAGGGTTCTGATAAATACTTCAAAGAAGTTGAAGACAAGCTAATAGAAGAAACCAACTACATCCTAGAGGTGTCTCAAAGCGTTGAGATAGCAGAGGCTTGTAAAGATATTCCAAATCTAAAATTCCCAAAGTATTATCCAGAATTATCCACCGATAGAATTATTACTATGGACTGGATGTCTGGTGTTCATCTTTCTGAGTTTGACATAGACCATGCAGATGAAACGACACGAACACAACTAGGTCAAGCCTTGTGGGATTTTTATATGTATCAAATTCATTGTCTAAAAAAAGTACACGCAGATCCTCACCCAGGAAATTTTTTAATCTCAAATGACCATGAATTGATTGCATTAGACTTTGGTTGTATGAAAACTATTCCTGAGAATTTCTATATTCCTTACTTTGAATTGGCAGATCCTGAAGTTATCAATAATGAAGTCCTGTTCAAAGAAAAATTATATGAACTTGAGATTTTAATCCCAGAGGATGGGGCCAAAGAAATTGAATTTTTTACAGAGTTATTTAATGATTTGTTAAGTCTTTTCACACAACCTTTCCACAGTGAAGAATTTGATTTTTCTGACCCCATATTTTTTGGAAAAATTGCTGAATTAGGAGAACGATTTAACAAAGACCCTAGAATCAAACAAATGAATGGTAATAGAGGGTCCAAACATTTCATATACATGAACAGAACATTTTTTGGTCTTTACAATTTGATGTTTGACCTGAAATCAAAGGACATCCAAATCAATAACTATAAAAATTTTGCATGAAAAAATTTACAAAAAAAGATATTGAAAGCTTAGAGAATATCTATAAGATTAATATGATCAATAGTGTTACAGGTATTAAATCTGCTAACTTGATAGGTTCAATTTCTAAAGAGGGTATTGAGAATGTATCTGTATTTAGTTCAGTAGTGCATTTTGGATCCAAGCCAGCTCTTCTAGGAGTAGTTTTCAGACCGATCAACTTACCTAGAAATACGTATGATAACATTAATGAAACTGGTTATTATACCATAAACACCATACATCAAAACATCATAAAAGACGCGCACCATACAAGCGCTAAATATGGTTCTGAGATCAGTGAGTTTAATCAAACAGGCTTGACAGCAGAATATAAAGAGAACATCAAGACTCCTTTTGTAAAAAACGCTCCCGTACAAATACTTATGAAATTTGTAAATGAATATTTTATAGAGGAAAACGGAACCGTTTTAATGCTAGGTAGTATTGAAGAACTATATATTAATGAGGAACTGATTCATAAGGATGGCTTTGTAGATCTAGCCAAAGGAGAGGCAGTAGGAATCAACGGTCTGGATGGGTATATTAAAACAGAACTCATTGAAAGAATACCCTACCAAAGGCCAAACAAAATAAATAAGGTTTAGAGCATATAAAATCAAATGAAAGTATTAATCACAGGAACTACTGGCTACATTGGCTTGAGACTAATCCCAATATTGTTGCAAAACGATATTGAGTTGGTTTGCTGTGTTAGAGACATACACAGAACTCCTGAGGAATACATTAACACACCAAAAATATCTTTCGTTGAAGTTGATTTTTTAAAGTCTGAGACCCTTTCAAATATTCCAAAAGATATTGATGCAGCTTATTACTTGATACATTCCATGTCAAGTGCTTCAACAGACTTTGCACTACTAGAAGCTATCTGTGCTGAGAATTTTAAAAAATACCTCAATAAAACCAGCTGTAAACAAGTTATCTACTTAAGTGGAATCGTAAATGATAATGTACTTTCAAAACATCTAAATTCTAGAAAACAGGTACAACATATATTAAGTGATGGTGATTTTTCGCTTACCACCTTTAAAGCAGGTATTATTGTAGGAAGTGGAAGTGCTTCTTTTGAAATCATAAGGGATCTCTCAGAAAAATTACCTCTGATGGTAACTCCAAAATGGTTGAATACTAGGACGCAGCCCATTGGAATTGCTGATGTCATCTCTTTTCTTTCAAAATCACTTTTTCGTTCAGAGCTTTACAATAAATCGTACGACATTTCTAGTACTGAAATCCTCACTTACAAAGAGATGCTTTTACAATTTGCAAAGATAAGAGGTTTCAAAAGATGGATCATAACCGTTCCAGTCATGACTCCTAGACTTTCCTCATATTGGCTTTATTTTGTTACCTCAACTAGTTATCCACTAGCCAAAAGCTTGGTAGAAAGCATGAACGTTGAAATCATAGGAAAACCTTCAAACATCAACAAATTACTTGATATAAAACCTACTCCTTATATCACTGCAGTGGAAAACGCCTTTAAAGTCATTCAACAAAACACAATCATCTCCAGTTGGAAAGATGCAATAAACACTCCTGAATTGAGCGATGCTTTGGGAAAGCACATCAACCTACCTCATTTTGGATGTTTCAAAGACATTAGGCACGCAGATATAGTTGATGAAGAAATTACACTCAACAAAATATGGGCCATTGGTGGAAATACCGGATGGTACTATGGGAATATTCTTTGGAAATTACGTGGGTATATAGATCTGTTCTTTGGCGGAGTTGGACTACGAAGAGGTAGAACAAGTGATACAGATATCCAAACCGGGGATGCTGTTGACTTCTGGAGAGTTATTTATGCAAACAAACAAGATAAAAGATTACTATTATTTGCTGAAATGAAGATGCCAGGTGAAGCCTGGTTGGAATTCAAAATAATAAAAAAACAGCTCTATCAAAGAGCCATTTTTAGACCCAAAGGAATACTAGGTAGGATGTACTGGTACTCTGTTTTTCCTTTCCATGGGTTCATTTTTAAAGGAATGATTAAGAACATAATAAAACTCTAAGAACATGAATGCAAAAGAAAAATTAGCAATTGTTTGGTTAAAACGTGATCTTAGAATACAAGATAACGAAGCCATATTAAATGCCCTTAATACTGGTAAAAGAGTGTTACTACTATACGTTTTTGAGGATTTTTTGATTAAGGATCCGCATTACGATGTACGCCATTGGAACTTTATTAAAGAATCAATTAAGGATTTAAATAATATTTTATCAGAATACAATTCTAAAATATTAGCGGTTAACTCTGAAGTTGCAGCCACAATTAATCTACTTCAGCAAAAATATCATATCCAAGATTTATTTTCTCATCAAGAAACTGGTTTGCTATGCACTTATCACAGGGACAAAAAAATAAAACGTTACTGTCATAACAACTTAATTCAATGGAAGGAGAATATATGGAATGGCGTATTTAGAGGTATGACAAACCGTAAAGGTTGGGTGTCTCAGTGGACAGATTACATGAATAAAGATCTGATTGAGTTCAAGCCAAACAATCAATTACTTACCTTAAAGGAAATTGATGACCTTGAAAAAATATTTTCTGTAACAGACCTCTCAACTCCAGAAGAATCTCCAATTCAAAAAGGAGGAGTAACAGAAGCTTTGAATTATCAGAATACTTTTTTTAAGGAACAATATTTACAAAATACAAAGCAGGAATCTAGATTAAAAATTTCTAAAGACTCTTGTAGTAGATTGTCTCCTTACTTGGCTTGGGGTAACTTTTCAACAAGACAAGTTTGGCATGCAGCAAAAAACATTAGGCCCATCAGCAAAAACAAAAAAGACTTAGATTCTTTTACTTCAAGACTAAAATGGCAAGCACATTTTATTCAAAAGTTTGAGATGGAACACACCATGGAGGATTCCAGCATGAACAAAGGATATCATCTTTTGAAAAAAAGTGTTTCAGTTAAATATCAAGAAGCATGGCAGAAAGGAAATACGGGTATACCTATGATTGATGCATGCATGAGATGTCTTAATGAAACAGGATATCTTAATTTTAAGATGAGAGCCATGATTGTTTCTTTTTTTACCCACCTTCTTTGGCAACCCTGGCAGGATGGAGCAGTTTATCTGTCAAAGGTTTTTATTGATTTTGAACCTGGAATCCATTTTGCCCAGGTACAGATGCAAGCTGGAGAAACGGGTGTCAATACATTGAGAATTTACAATCCTGTGAAAGATGGGTATGAAAACGATAGTAATGCTAATTTTATTAGAAAGTGGGTGCCAGAATTGGCTCATTTACAAACCAAGCATATTCACGAACCTTACTTGATGACACCACTAGAACAGAACCTATATAATATAAAAATCGGGGTCGAATACCCATCACCAATTATAGATCTAAAAGCTAATAGAAAAAGAGCAAGTAAGATTCTCTGGGAGATGAAAAATGATGCCTTAGTCATGCAAGAGAACGACAGAATATTGGCAAAGCATGCGCCACACAAAGGAAGCTTAAATATCGCTGGATAATAATAGTGGTACTCTGAAAACATTCAAAAACTAAAATATAAATCATTAAAAACAAAAATAATGTCAACATATCTAATTATTGGTGCCTCTAGTGGAATAGGCCTAGCTACAACAAAACTCTTGAGTCAACATGGACATCACGTCATTGGTACGTATAATAAGACTATACCTGAAGAAATAAACAATGTTAGCTACTATCCCTTAGATATTACAGCAGAAAATATTGCTTTTGATTTCGTAAATGAAAGCATAGACGGAATTGTATACTGTCCTGGAAGTATCAATCTTTTACCTTTTGCTAGAATTAAACCCCAAGACTTTTTAAATGACTACAACTTACAAGTTGTTGGAGCGATTAAAACAATACAAGCAAATCTAAGAGCTTTAAAAAAAGGGGTAAATCCAAGCATAGTCATGTTTTCTACAGTTGCCGTACAACATGGTTTTAATTTTCATAGTCAAGTCGCTAGTTCAAAGGGGGCAATTGAAGGTTTAACCAGAAGTTTGGCTGCTGAATTGAGTCCGACAATTAGAGTCAATTGCATAGCTCCATCAATCACTCACACCCCTTTGGCTGAGAAATTACTAGGTAATGATGCAAAAGTGGAAGCAAACGCTCAAAGACACCCGTTAAAGAAAATTGGACAGCCAGAAGATTTAGCTAATATGGTTAACTTCTTGTTGTCTAAGGAAGCTTCCTGGATTACTGGGCAGATTTTGGCAGTTGATGGAGGAATGTCAACGCTTAAAGTATAATTAAAACTACTTCAATAGTTTGACATCAATTCAGCTAAAAGAGAGTACAAAAACAACCAAAAAATACTACAAATATGTTTTCATTTTTTAAATCAACATCAGAGCTAGAAAAGCTAGAGAAAAGTTACAAAAAACTATTAAAAGAAGCTTATGATTTGTCTACCATCAACAGAACTAAAAGTGATCAGAAAACATTTGAAGCTGAACAAATAGCAATTAAAATTCAAGAATTAAAAAAACAATAATCATGGCATTTTATCAATTAAAAAGAGAGCAATTTATAAATACATCACTAGATGAAGTCTGGGATTTTATGTCATCACCTAAAAATCTAAAAGACATTACTCCAAAGCATATGGGATTCGATATTACATCTGACAACAAAGAAGATAAGATGTACCAAGGGATGATTATCAGTTATATCGTAAGACCAATTTTAGGGATTCCAACAAAATGGGTAACTGAAATTACACATGTAGAAGACAAAAAATATTTTGTTGACGAACAACGAATTGGACCTTATAAAATGTGGCATCACCAACATATCTTAGAAGAAAAAGATGGTGGAGTAATGATGAGAGATATCATTACCTATGAACCACCATTTGGATTTTTAGGGGCCATTGCAAATCGTATATTCATTAGAAAGCAGTTAAGAGATATTTTCAAATATAGATTCAAAGCTGTTGATAATAAATATAATTAATGTATTACAGTAATAGTATTAATCATACTTATAACTGTTACTTTAACAATAATGCTTATTTTTGGTAAAAAACATACATGATTTTATCTCCACTAGTCAGATTTTGGAAACTCATAAACCCTTATAAAAAATCAATCAGACTGATTTACTATTACGCTATTATAAGTGGTGTTGTAAACTTATCCTTACCCCTTGGGATTCAGGCAATTATTAACTACCTACAGACAGGAGAACTCACAACCTCTTGGATTGTTTTGGTAGTTTTTGTGCTTATAGGAATTGCGACAAATGGTAAGATTCAAATAAATCAGTTAAGGATAGTTGAAGATATACAACAGAGTATCTTCGCAAAATCTGCTTTTGAGTTTGCTTACAGGGTTCCAAAGATCAAACAAAACAATTTAGATAAAGTACATGCTCCCGAATTGATCAATCGCTTTTTTGATGTTTTGACCATTCAAAAAGGACTACCAAAAATCTTAATTGATTTCTCTTTATCAGCATTTCAAATCATTTTTGGACTTACTCTGCTCACTATATACAGTTCCTATTTTATTATTTTAGGGATATCTCTATTCCTAATACTCTTTTTAATTTTTAAGATTACAGGACCCAAAGGGTTAAAAACAAGTATTACAGAGAGTAAATACAAATACAAATTAGCAGGATGGTTGGAAGAAATAGCTGGCAACACCAAAACTTTCAAAATATTAAACAAGGGTAATTTACATCTCGACAAAACAGATGACATCAACCTAAAATACTTAAAAAACAGAGAAGCACACTTTAAGATATTGATCAAACAGTTTATGCTATTTATAGGATTTAAAGTTTGGGTTGCTGCTGCTCTTTTGGTCTTAGGGGGATATTTGGTTTTTAATCAACAAATGAATATTGGACAATTTGTTGCTTCAGAAATTATCATCATCTTAATCATCAACTCGGTAGAAAAGATAACGAGAATCGTGGAGACTATATATGATGTTTTAACTGCTTTAGACAAAATAGGTTTTGTGACAGATCTAGAACTCGATGAAAGTTCAGGTAATGGAAAAATGATCTCTAACGATGATGGTGTTTCTATTGATTTGGTTGATGTTTCATTTAAATATGAGGAACAAGACAATTATGTTTTTAATAATTTATCCGTTAGCATAAAACCAAAAGCAAAAGTTTGGCTGAAAGGAAACACAGGTAAGGGTAAATCTACATTACTAAATATACTTGCTAGAATTCAAAATATAGAGGAGGGAAACATTTTCATCAATGGTAGACCTTCTGACTATTACAACCTAGACTCTTACCAAGAAGAAATTGGATTCATAAGTCCCTATTCCGGAATTTTTGAAGGTACAATAGAGGAGAATATTTTAGTAAATAGAGAAGTTGCTACTGAAGATTTAGATGAAGTATTAGAGCATTTACACTTAAAAAGCTACCTTTCTAATCTAAGCAATGGTCTCAAAACACAAGTATTTGCCAAAGGAAGAAAAATGCCAAAAAGTATTGTTCAGAAAATAGTGCTGGCAAGATATCTAGTAAGTAAACCTTCAATACTCCTCATGGAAGATCCTCTACAATTTATAGATGATGATGAAAAAAAATCTATTATCGATTATGTGATGGATGAAAAAAAATCTTGGACAGTTATTGTTGTAGCCGATAATTTATATTGGGCAGACAAGGCAAATCAAATCATAAAATTATAAGCTCATGTTAAACATTTCAGAAAATAGCATTGGCAAACTTTTGAATTTAAATCATTTTCAGTCTTACCGATACTTAAACAACAAGGATGCAAAAAAAAGAAGAATCTATTATGGGGTTTCTTTCATCTTTCTTTTGTTCTTTATGCTTTTTGTTCCGTGGACACAAAACATAAAAGGAAAAGGATACGTCACTACTCTTTTACCAGAACAAAGACCACAATCTATTCAATCTATCATATCAGGTAGACTAGAAAAATGGTATGTTCGAGAGGGGAATTATGTCAACAAAGGTGACACCTTAATCTATATCACCGAGGTTAAGAATGATTATTTTGATCCAAATCTAATCTCTAGAACTCAAGAACAAGTAGATGCAAAAAGTAGAAGTATTGTCTCCTATGACGATAAGATTACTGCTCTGAAAACACAATTGTCATCCATAAGAGAAAGTAGACTATTAAAACTAGAGCAAGTCCGAAATAGAATCATTCAAACAAAAAATAAAATTAATATCGATAGCATTGATCTAAATGCATACAGGATCAGATATGATATTGCAAAAAATCAATACAATAGAACACTTGAGCTTCACAATCAAGGGCTAAAATCTTTGTCTGAACTACAAGAAAAAGAACTAAAAAAACAGGGAATATTTGCTGCTTTCTTATCACAACAAAACAAGCTTGAAAATCAGAAAAACATGTTGATTAATTTTAAGTTGGAATTGTCTTCGACAGAACAAGATTACCAACAAAAAATATCAAAAACAAACTCAGATATCCAAAGTGCACTATCGTCAAAACTTGAAGCTCGTTCTCATACCTCAAAACTGCAAAATCAATTGAGTAACTATCAACAAAGGCAGAATTTGTACTTTATAACTTCCCCTACCGATGGCTACATTACCAAAACCATTAAAAAAGGAACGGGTCAGTTGATCAAAGAAGGAACAGATATACTTACGATTATGCCCTCTGATTATGATTTAGCAGTAGAGATTTATGTAAAACCACAAGATTTACCCTTGTTGCGTCTAAATGACCATTCTAGACTTCAATTTGATGGCTGGCCTGCAATGGTTATTAGTGGTTGGCCAGAAAAGTCTACAGGAGTGTTCTCTGGTAAAATTTTTGCGATTGATCAAAACATTAGTAATAATGGTAAATATAGAGTGTTGATTGCTCCTGATGAGAAAGAAAAAAAATGGCCTGAGAACTTAAGAGTAGGTACAGGAACCTATACTTTCGTGTTGCTTAAAGATGTGCCTATTTGGTATGAATTGTGGAGGAATTTAAACGGATTTCCACCTGATTTTTACAGAGCAGCTGAAGACACCACTGATGCAAAAGAAATAAAAACAAAAGCTCCTGTAAAATCTGTAAAATAATGAACAAAATTATTTACATACTCCTAATGCTCATAGGCATAAAAAACTATGCTCAAACAAAAGCTCAGGAAATACTCACTTATCAAGAATTCATCTTTAATGTCATCAGCGAGCACCCTCTTGCTAAAAGTGCAGAGTTAAAAGAAAAGGTTGCCAAAGCAAAATTACTGGCAGCCAAGGGGGGACTAGACCCCTATCTGACATCAAGTATAAATCAAAAGAACTTTGAAAATAAAGAATATTATAACATTTTTGAAAACAAAATTACGATTCCAACCTCTTTAGGAATTGCAATTACAGGTAGTTTTAACAACAACTCGGGAGAATATTTAAATCCTGAAGCCTATACAAACAACAACGGTATATGGAGTGCAGGGATTGAATTAGACCTATTACAAGGCTTGATAACAAACACTCGGAAAATAGCTTTAGACCAAGCCAAGTTATATCAAAGAATAGCCAAGAATAAACAATTACAATTGGTAAATAAATTGGTTTATGATGCATCAAAAGCCTATGCAGAATGGCAGCAATTTAACTCAATATGCAACATTCTTCAAAGTAATGTTGAGTTAAGTGAACGATATCTAACCAATATAAAAAACGCACTAACCAACGGCGAAAAAACTGCGATTGATACATTAGAGGCAAATGTATATTTGCAAAACAACAGAATCAATTTGCTTAAATACGAACAAAAATTGGTTGAAAAAAGACTTAAAGTTGATAACTATTTATGGTACGAAAATATTCCAGTAGCAATGCAAAGCCATGTTCAGCCTGAAACAAACATCAATTATTATAAATTTGAAGAAATCACAGTTGATGAAAACTTAGACGACATTCCAATGATTGCAGAAAAAAGAGCAAAAATGGAATCACTAAGGTTGAAACAAAAACTAAATAGAGAAAAGCTAAAACCAAAATTAAAGCTCAAATACAACCCCATAATAAAAACAACCGATAATACATTTGGACTTTCAAATTACCTCTCTGAAAATCAAGTATGGGGAGCAAAATTGACCTTCCCTATTTTTTTCAGATCAGAAAGAGGTAAATATAGAGAAAGTAAATATGCTGTTGAGGAAATTAATTATGACATCGCCGTCAAAAAAAAGGAGATAGAAAATAAAATGATTGCCAACGAACAAAACCAAGAAGCTTTGACCCAACAAATAAAATTGCTACAAATGAATATTGATGGGTATGAAAAACTCCTTGTTGCCGAAACAAAGAAGTTTGAATACGGAGAAAGTTCTCTTTTTTTAATCAACAAAAGACAAGAAAATCTGATTGCATCAGAATTAAAATTATTGAGTAGTCAAAACATGCTTATCATCAATTACTTAAACTACTTATTGATGACAAACACTATAGTTCCTACTGAATAATCTAATTAAGTCTTAACATTATCATCCCTATTATGATCAAAAGGTTTTTATTATTTTTAATAATTAATTTTTCAGCCTTAGCCGCTGGGGGTTTTTTCACCAAAGCAGGCGTTCAATCAGACTGGTATGAAAATTTTAACAAAGCCCCTTGGTCACCACCCGGATATATGTTTGGTGTTGCATGGTCTGTTGTAATGATTTGTTTTGCCGTTTATATGGCCCTAATCTTTACTAAAACTGAGCAAAAAACAAAAATCATTATATTGTTTTTAATTCAATGGATTTTAAATATCGGCTGGAATCCAATATTTTTTTACTTCCACAAAACAACCATAGCCCTAGCAACAATTGTAACATTAACAATGATCATTGGACTTTTTTTAGTCACTTTTAGCTCTCATTTAAAATGGAAATCACTTTGGATTTCACCCTATCTGATTTGGCTGATTATTGCCACTTCGCTAAACGCATATATCGTATTTAAGAATGCTTAGTTTTTTTTGATGAAACACCTAACGACTTTATGATGACCTCAAAAGATCCATTTGACAATAGAATAAGGCAAACAAATACTATTTTAATTCAATAAATCATCGATGATGATTAGAACTATTTTATTTATGGGTCTATAAAGTATCGTTCCTTTTTAAAACATCATTGATTACTACCAAATCAAATAGTAACGTTTTAACCATCGGTTTTGAACGATTTTTTTTTTAGACAAATTTTTCGGTAATGAAAAATTCTAGTTTATAAACAAGTATTAGTACATTTGCCGAATGCCAAAAAGAGAACGAAATAAATTTGTAAAAAGAGGTGAAATCATCTCTATTACTATAGAAGACTATGCGTTTGGAGGAAAGGGGATTGGGAGAATTAGAAACGAAAATGGACAATTTGTAGTTTTTGTACCCAACACTCTACCTGGACAGACAGTACGATGTCAAATAAAAAAAACAAGCAAACAGTATGCAGAAGCCAAACTGTTTGAAGTATTATCACCATCAGATCAAGAGATAGAAGTCCCATTTCAATTGATTCCTGGAGCTCCATACATCAAGCTCCCAATTGATATTCAACATCAATACAAAAAAAACAGTACGCTAGAACTGTTCAAACGAATTGGTAAAGTCGAAAATATAGAAGACTTGTTTGATGAATTTATCAGTTCTCCTGAAGTATTCCACTATAGAAATAAAATGGAATATGGATTCTCTGCCATTCGATATGACTTTGAAAAAAAAACTGATGTAGATGAATTTGCTTTAGGGTTTAAAAAACGTGGTACCTGGTGGTGTGCAGAAAATCTTGATCAAGACTCTGGTTTATTTGATTCTCAAATAGAAAATAGTTTAAAGTACATTCGACAATTTTGTGAAGATACTGGACTAGACCCTTGGCATGCTCCTCAAAAAAGAGGATTCTTTCGCTATTTTGTTATTAGAAAAAGTTATAAAACCAATCAAATCTTATGTAATTTAGTTACAACTTCTCCACAAATATCCAATTTTGATATGGAAGCTTTTGTAGCGCTACTAAAGAAATTATTTGGAGAAAGGATTGCTGGGCTTATTCACACAACAAACGACGAAGTTGGAGATAGAACCCTAGCAGTAACCGGAACCGAAAAATTAATTTTTGGAGAAGATAGAATTGTAGAAAGCTTATTAGGGCTAGACTTTGAAATTTCTATGAAAAGTTTCTTCCAAACCAACCCAAAATCTGCGGAGAAGCTTTATGCTAAGGTTATCGATTACGCTTTAGAAAAAGCTGAGACTGTAAATGGTAAAATCGTTATGGATTTATTTTGCGGAACTGGAACTATTGGTCAAATATTAGCGTCAAAAACTACAGGAAGTAAGATTATTGGTGTTGATATTGTCACTGATGCAATAAAAGATGCAGAACAAAATGCCAAACGCAATAAAATTGAAGGAGTAGATTTTTACGCAGCAGATGTTGGTAAATTTTTAGTACAATACCCCCAATACAAGGGTAATATAGAAACAATTGTTTTAGACCCTCCTCGAGCTGGAATAGCTCCAAAAACACTAGACAAAGTTATCAAAATAGGAGCAAATAGAATGGTCTATGTTTCCTGCAATCCTGCAACACAAGCGAGAGATACTGAAATCTTGAGACAAGCTGGATACCACATTTCTAAAATGAGCCTTGTCGACCAATTCCCACATACAGCTCATATTGAAAGCATTATTCTTTTTGAAAAATAAAAAAATCATACAAACATAAAAAACAAAGCTTCAGACAAATATTGTTTGAAGCTTTTTTATCTTTAGAGGTTTAGCATGACCTCCAAGATAAAAATTGTAGATAAACAGTTTAGTAGAGTAAAATAAAAACCCATAATGTAATGATTGAACTTTCTAAATTAAAAAAACAATACCAGGGATTAAAAAACACTCCTATTTTATGGAATGACGTTGATTTTTACGAATACCGACCTATAGAAATCCCATTTCATGAAAACATAGATTGGGCAAGTATAGATACGAGTAAGCACCATAGACTGGGTAAATTAGTAGAAATTTTTTATCAAAAAAATCTTGAGAAACAAGAAGCATATTGTTCACTGGCCCATAACATACAAATTCAAGTCGATAAACATCAAACAATTGGAGAGTTAGATTTTATAATACAGAAAAAAAATAATGAAATCCACCACATAGAACTGGCCTATAAATTCTATCTCTATAAACCTGATGAGCCTAATGAAATAAATCGATGGATTGGACCCAATCTTAAAGACTCCTTAGCACAAAAACTATTAAAATTAAAATCAAAACAATTCCCGCTATTAAAGAATAACTCAACAAAAAAGATATTATCCAAAAAAGGAATAAATCCACATAACATCAAACAATCGGTTCATTTTTTGGCCCAGTTATACGTACCACTTCACTTAAGAAATCAAACCTTTGCCAATATTAATCATGAATGTATCAAAGGTTACTACATCAGTCATCAAGAACTTGATATTTTACCTAATAGTGATTTATATCACCTCCCTATAAAAGTAGATTGGCTTATCGATCCAAAAAACAATGACACTTGGTGTTCTTTTGAGGAAATCAAAAAAGAAATTATAGAGCAAATTAATTTCAAACACAGCCCTTTGTTGTGGGTAAAAAGAAATAAAACTTACGAACGTTTGTTTATTACATTCTGGTAAATTAAAATATGATGATCATAACTGCTTATATATTGTTATACAACTCCTAAAAAACAACAATGCACAAAAAAAATCCATTTCAAGAATCTTACCAATTTGATCAGCTATCAAAAGCTTATCCAAGTCTTAAAAAACATGTGTTTACCAATAAATATGGTAATAAAACGATACGATTTGAAGATAAAGAAGCGGTTAAAGCACTAAACAAAGCAATCCTCCTATTACATTATCGATTGAGGTATTGGGAAATTCCAGAAAACAATTTATGCCCGCCAATTCCAGGTAGACTTGATTATCTACTCCATATAGATGAGTTGCTTGCAAACAAAAAAAACATTCATTTGTTAGATATCGGAACAGGTGCAAATTTAATATACCCCATATTAGGAAGGTGTCATTTCAACTGGAACTGTAAAGCAAGTGAGGTCAATCTGGAGTCACTACAAAATGCAAAACAAATCATACGCAAAAACAAATGTTTGCATGATATTGAACTTAGACCTCAAAAGTTCAAAAATAACATTCTAGTCAACATCATAAATCCTAACGATAGATTTGATGTTGTCGTTTGCAACCCACCATTTTTTAAAAATGCTACTGATGCAGCCAAAAAAAATGAGCGTAAGGTTAGAAATTTAAATCTCAACACTAAAAACACGCTAAACTTTGGAGGAACATCAAACGAATTGTGGTATAAAGGAGGTGAAGAGGCTTTCATAAAAAAAATGATTGTCGAAAGTGTCCAATTCAAAAAACAAGTAAACTGGTTTACCTGCTTGGTCTCTCAAAAAGAAAATCTTAAAAATATAAAGAGGGCGATCAATAAAACACAACCCACAGAAGTGAAAATCATAGAGATGGAACAGGGAAATAAAAAAAGTAGATGTGTGGCTTGGCGCTATTCATAAAAAATCCCTTCTCTAAACTAGAGAAGGGAAAACCAATCCAACAACTTTTGAACAAAAGCAGGTTAAACTAAACCAACAAGTCCTGCTTTAAAAGGTTGTTAAATATGATCATTAATAATATTTTCAAACAATTCTTGTTTACCACTAATACTAGGCAATTCCCCATTCTTTTTTGCAATGGTATAGAAATCTTCAAATGTTAACTTACCCTCTTCAAAGGCTTTACCGTTTCCGCTATCAAAAGATGTATAACGTTTGGTTCTTAAAGCCTCGTATTGTGATTCTCTTATGATTTTATCAGCAACCAACAAACCTCTTGCAAAGGTATCGGCCCCACCAATATGAGCTAAAAAAGCATCTTCTAAATCTGTAGAATTTCTTCTGATTTTTGCATCAAAATTAACTCCACCTCCTTGCAACCCACCAGCCTTTAAGAAAACCAACATGGCCTCTGCTGTTTCTTGAATATTATTTGGGAATTGATCCGTGTCCCATCCATTTTGATAATCACCACGATTGGCATCAACACTTCCTAACATTCCAGCTTGAGCAGCGATATCCATTTCATGTTGCATTGTATGACTTGCTAATGTGGCATGATTGACTTCTAAATTGATTTTAAAGTCATCTTGTAGTCCATATTTATTTAAAAAACCGATAACAGTAGCAGCATCAAAATCATACTGATGCTTTGTTGGCTCCATAGGCTTTGGTTCAATAAAGAAATTCCCTTTAAACCCCTTACCTCTTGCATAATCTTTAGCCAATCCTAAAAACTGACCCATATGGTCTAACTCTCGACCCATGTCTGTGTTCAAAAGAGACATATAACCTTCTCTACCTCCCCAAAAGACATAGTTTTCACCCTCTAACTCCATTGTCGCATCTAACGCCAATTTAATTTGTGCTCCGGCTCTTGCAACCACATCAAAATTTGGATTGGTAGCAGCTCCATTCATATAGCGTGGATTAGAGAAACAATTCGCAGTACCCCACAATAATTTAACACCACTTGCCGCTTGTTTTTCCTTTAAATAAGCAACAATTTCTTTTAAACGAGCCTCTGACTCTTCAAAAGTTGCTCCCTCTTGAATCAAATCAAAATCATGAAAACAATAGTAGTCAAAACCCATTTTTGTGATGAATTCAAAAGCAGCATCTGCTTTATTCTTCGCCGCTTGTATAGGATCAGAGTGCTGATCCCATTCAAAATTTTGGGTTCCAGGACCAAATGGGTCAGAGCCTTGACCACAGAAAGTATGCCAATAGGCGATAGAAAATTTAAAGTGTTCTCTCATCGTCTTTCCAGCAACAACTTGGTCTGGGTTATAGTACTTATAAGCTAACGGGTTTTTTGAATCCTTACCTTCAAACTTAATTTCTCCAATACCTGGGAAATATTCTTTATTCCCAATCGTTAATTTTGACATGATATATTATTTTATTTTTGTTTCTAATAATTTTAGCCACTTCTCATAAGCTTTAGTGTAAGCTTCTAATTTTGATTTGTCGGCTTGATATGTTTTGATGATATTTTCTTGATCAAATGCGACTTTTAAACTCTCAATTTTATTGGCCCCAAAACCTGCTCCAATTGCAGCACCAACGGCACCATTGGTTTCTTTGACTTGAATTTCTGCATGGGTCAATGTAGCAATAGTTTTAGCAAATATACTGGATTGGAACATATTGTCATTCCCTACTTTAATAACGCTTGGGTCTAAACCAAGTTCATGCATACATTTAATACCATAAACAAAAGAAAAAGCAATTCCTTCTATACAAGCCCTTACCATATGAGCGAGTTTGTGTTTGTTAAATTGCAATCCCTCAAACTGAGCAGCAATGATTGTATTCTGTAGCATACGTTCTGCTCCATTACCAAAGGGTAAAAAAGACAAACCGTCTGCTCCTATTTCTATCGAATTTGCTAATGTTTCTAACTCAAAATAATCCATATCCTCTGCTAAATTATTTCTCAACCAAGCATAAGCGCTTCCAGTTCCATTGATACACAAAAGTACCCCCAACCTTCTTTGCTTTTCTGTATGATTTATGTGAGCAAAGGTATTGACCCTATTATTCGGGTCAAATTTCAACTGATCAACCACTCCATAAACTACTCCTGAAGTTCCTCCTGTAGCTGCAATCTCGCCCGGCTCTAAAACGTTTAAAGAAAATGCATTATTGGGTTGATCTCCTGCCCTGTAAGAAACAATAGTATTCGGATCAAAGCCAAATTCATTTGCTATTGCAGAAGTTATTTTTCCTTGGTTTGAAAAAACTGGAACTATTTTTGGAATCAAGTCATAATCAAAACCATAATAATCCATAATGGTCTCGCTTAACTGATCATTCTTGAAGTCCCAAAACACCCCTTCGGACAAACCTGTATTTGTTGTTGTAAACTTCTGGGTAAATTTAAAAGCTATATAATCACCAGGTAACATTATTTTCCTTATCGTTTTATAGGTTTCGGGCTCATTTTCTTGAACCCATTTTAACTTAGAAGCAGTAAAATTTCCTGGAGAATTTAGCAAATGCTCTAAACAATTTTTTCTACCAATTTCCTCAAAGGCTTTGTCACCAATAGATACCGCTCTACTATCACACCAAATGATCGCTGGTCTAGCCGGTTCGTTATCTGAATTCAGTGTCACCAATCCATGCATCTGATAAGCAATACCGATAGCTATAACATCCTTTCTACAGAACTCAGTATTTTCAAAAAGTAAATCTGTGACTTTACATACATTAGACCACCAATCACTTGGATGTTGCTCCGCCCAATTTTCTTGAGGAGCATCTATTGTCATCTCTCGTTCAGGATACTGAGCAAGAGCCAAAACTTTTTTTGTTTTACTGTCAACCAAAGAAGCTTTTACAGATGAACTTCCTAGATCATAACCTATTAGCAGCATGTTTACATTTTTTTTTATACTATTTTGCTCTAAAACAAACTTAGTTTGAATTTCAAACTAAGCAAATATAGATAGTAAAATTCAAATGACAAACTAATTTAATGGTATTTTATTTACAATCCGTTTTATTTATCTTTACCCTTAATCTTATGTACTTTTATAATGATATACAACTCCGTAGACTGTGTTATTTTTGGATTTAAAAACGAAAAATTAAAAGTTCTTTTGATCAAGCGTAACAATGAGCCTCAAAAAGGATTGATGGCCTTACCTGGTGATTTTTTGGACTCTAGCATTAGTATCTATGACAGTGCCAAGAACACACTCAAAGAGCTCACTAATCTAGAGAATATTTACCTAGAACAAATCAGGGCATTTGGAGAAATAGATAGATATCCAGATAAAAGGGTGATCACCATTAGTTACTATGCATTAATCAATATTGAACATTACTCTCCGCAACCAGGATACACTGTAGAAAAGCTTGAATGGTGTGATATAGACTCGCTTCCAAATCTGGCTTTTGACCATAAAGAAATTATCAAAAGTGCACATAAAAGATTAAAAATTAGAGTGGGAAATGAACCTATTGGATTTAACTTGTTGCCTGAATGTTTTAGCTTAACCAATCTGCAAAAGGTCTATGAGGCTATTTTACAAATAGAGTTAAACAAGCGAAACTTTAGAACAAAAATCAACCAAATGAAACTTTTGATCGACACAGGTAAAAAACAAGAAAATGTAGCTCATAAACCTGCAAAACTTTATCGTTTTGATGAAAAGATATACCAAAAACTCAAAGAAAATGGGTTTTACTTTAACATATAAAACCCAAAAAAGAGCAAACTCTAATTTGGGTTTTTTTATAACTTCACTATGAAAACACTAATGAGGTAACTTATTCTTGAAAATCCCGTAAACATAAGTACCGAGCATCGCAAAACCAATAACAATTAATATTCCGTAAAACCCTGCTCCTACTAATGTAAACATGGGTCCTGGACAAGCACCAGCTAACGCCCAACCCAATCCAAAAATGATCCCTCCAAACAAATATCTTTTGATACTTTTTTCTTTGTCATCAAATTTTACGGGTACTCCATAAAAAGACTTAATATTCTTCTTTTTGATAATAGCAGTCATCAAAACACCAAAGAACAAAGCTACACCTATAATTCCATACATGTGAAACGCTTGGAAATTAAACATTTCATAAATTCTAAACCATGAGGCTGCCTCTGATTTGAACATGGTAATACCAAAGATTACCCCTATACTTAAATATGCTAAATTTTTCATAATTCTCTAGTTAAAAAATAAAAGGAAACAAAACGTGAATCATAAATAATCCACCTACAAAAAAACCAACTACAGCGATTAGCGAAGGCAACTGTAAATTACTCAATCCTGATATCGCATGACCCGAAGTACAACCTCCAGCATAACGAGCTCCAAAACCTACTAAAAACCCTCCAATGGCCAATAGCAAAATACTTTTAACACTGTAAGCCTCAAAAATCTCAATAGGTAAATATGAGGTAGTTGAACTATCTATTCCGTATTCTTGTAAACTTAATATTGTTTCGTTACTGATGGCAACTCCAGAGTGACTACTTAAGAAATGACTTCCAATGAAACCTCCTACAACAGCTCCAGTCATCACGAGTAAGTTCCATTTTTGTGATTTCCAATTAAAATCAAAAAAATCTGTTTTTTTACCTGCACCGCAAATCGTACATAAAGTTCTAAGGTTTGAGGACATACCAAAACTATCTCCCATCATCAACAATAAAAACATCACAAAAGCAATTAACCCTCCTGAAACGTACCAAGGCCATGGGTCTAAAATAAAATTCATCATATGGTAATTATATCTAAGATTATACTTAATTTGTAAACAAATATACTTTTAAAGTAACAAATATGAGTAACAATTGTTACAAACACAACTAACTGCAAATCATGAAGGTAATAATAGATAGTTTTTATCATACCCTAACTTGGATTATCAAAATGATTACTTTTCAAACACATTGGTATGAAAATTACTTTTGGGGACTGCTTGTCATCTCTTTTGTTATCTGGCTACTTGAGATAGCTATACCTTGGAGAAAGAACCAAAGCATCTTTAGAGAAGATTTTAAAATTGATTTTTTCTATATGTTTTTTCATTTCTTTATTTTCGCACTTTTCATTAATGGATTTTACGCAACCATCAACAACTCGTTTGAACAATACGGGGTGACGACTAGAAGTCTTACGCTGATAGACTTGAACCATTTTGGTACTGCTCAAAAATTGATTATCTTCTTTATCATCAGTGATTTTTTTCAATGGTTTACGCATATTCTTATGCATAGAGTACCTTTTCTATGGAGATTTCATCAAGTTCACCACAGCGTAAAAGAAATGGGGTTTGCAGCTCATTTCCGATACCACTGGGCAGAAAATATCATCTACAAACCGATGAAAACAATAGCAATAATGGTCATAGGTGGTGTGGAACCAGAACAAGCATACATTATACACTTTATGGCGATTATCCTAGGTCACCTAAACCATTCAAATTTAAATATCACATGGGGACCTTTAAAATATATTTTCAATAATCCTGTCATGCATTTGTACCATCACGCACAAAAATTACCAGAACACAAAAAACATGGAATGAACTTTGGCATTAGTCTTAGCCTATGGGATTATATTTTCAACACTCATTACATTCCAAAAGTGGATGAAAATTTAAAATTAGGGTTTAAAGGAGATGACTCTTTCCCGAGATCTTTTGTTAAGCATTTGTGGATTGGACTTCCGAAAACAAAAAAATAAAATAAACAGCAAAAAAAATTCAATATTTATTTACAAGCAATGACTAACCCTAAGTATTTTCATTTCTTTAAAAATAACATCAAAGATATTTCTGCTCCAGAAAAGTTCACCTACCCTTTCTATTATGACCCTCACCCGCTGAGTATCATGGCCACAAAAGAAGTTCAAGCGTATTTGATGATGCAAACCGATTTTAATCATCACTTTGAAAATACTGGAAAAATGTTCGGTGTTTTAGTAGTTCAAACCAAAAACAATGAAATCGGATTCTTGGCGTCTGTATCTGGTAAACTAGCGGATACCAATACTCATAAATACTTCGTGCCTCCAGTTTTTGATATGTTACCCAAAAAAGGATATTATAAAACTGAAGAACACAAACTAAACATATTGACACAGAAAATAGAAACATTAGAAAAAGCTGAAATTTACAACCGCTTAAAAAGATCTCTAACCAAAACCATAGAAAAGGCTGAGGGTGAGAAGAATTCGTTTCGACTAAAAATGATCGAAGCCAAAAAAGAACGAAAAGAAAGGAGAAAAGAAATAAGAAGAGAATTTGAAGGAAACAGATTACAAGAAAACTTAAAAACATTAGACCAAGAAAGTATCATATTCAAACTTAAAAAAAGGGACCTATACAAACAATGGGATCGTAAAATCGTTCAAGATCAAAAAGAATTGAGCACTTATGAAGATGAAATCACGAAATTACAAATGTTACGAAAAGAAAAGTCAAGTTCACTACAGAGATATCTTTTCCAGCAATATCAGTTTCTGAACAAAAAAAAGGAAGCAAAAAATTTGCTGTCTATTTTCGAAGAAACTTCTTTACAAATCCCCCCTGCAGCCGCAGGGGAATGTGCCGCACCGAAATTGTTACAATATGCCTTTCAAAATCAGCTTACTCCTATCTGTATGGCTGAGTTTTGGTGGGGGAAATCTCCAAACTCTGAGATACGAAAACACAAGATTTTCTATCCTGCTTGTCAAGGAAAGTGCAAACCAATTCTCAACCATATGCTAAAAGGGATGTTACTAGATACTGACCCTTTACTCAAAAATCCTGCAATCGGTAAAGAATTAGAATACCTTTACGAAGATCAATATATGGTTGTGGTCAATAAACCTTCTGAATTTTTGTCTGTACCTGGGAAAACAATTGATGATTCGGTTTATTTAAGAATCAAACAAAAATATCCAAAAGCCACAGGACCGTTGATTGTCCACAGATTAGACATGTCAACCTCAGGCATCATGATTTTAGCTTTAGATATAGATACTTACAAAAAATTACAACGTCAATTTATCAAAAGACAAGTTAAAAAACGCTACCTCGCTATCCTTGACGGCATCGTTGAAAGAAACAATGGAACAATCGAACTTCCTTTAAGGTTAGATGTTGAAGACAGACCTAGACAACTAGTTTGTTACGAACATGGAAAAAAAGCCAAAACCATATGGAAGGTTATCGACAGGACTGAAAACAAAACCAAGATTCACTTATACCCAATTACGGGTAGAACACATCAGCTTAGGGTCCATGCCTCTCATCCAGAAGGACTAAACACACCGATCATTGGCGATGATCTATATGGATCTAAAGGTCGTCGACTTTTATTACATGCAGAACACATCACCTTACATCATCCAGAAACAAAGGAAGAAATATCGTTTAGTGCTAAAGCATATTTTTAATATCCTATCCTTTGAAATCGAAACTCGTTTCAATCACGGTCTTAGAACTTCCACCAACAAATAATCTAAACAATCCAGGCTCAACTGTAAAAGCTCCATTATTATTGTAAAATCCTAATTCTTTCTCTGTCAAGGTGAACGATACGGTTTTAACTTCGTTGGGTGCTAAAGAAACCAATTCGAATCCTTTTAGCTCTTTAACAGGCCTAGTTATACTTGCGTGTACATCTCTAATGTAAAGCTGAACAACTTCCTTTCCTGTTAATTTTCCTATATTCTTAACATCTATCTTAACAGAAATTCCGTTTGCTTTAGGTTTAACTACAAGATTTTCATACTCAAACTGAGTATAGCTCAAACCATGTCCAAAAGGATACAAAGCACTATTTTTTTCATCTTGGTAATGAGACCAAAATACCACATCAGGAGCAGGCAGAGTCGGTCTTCCAGTATTTTTATAATTGTAGTACAATGGCAACTGCCCAACATTTCTTGGAAAACTCATCGGCAATTTTCCACTTGGGTTATAATCTCCATATAAAACTTCTGCAATTGCGTTTCCACTCTGAGTTCCTAACTGCCAGCATTCTAATATTGCTGGAATATGACGATCCGCCCAACTTAAAGTCAAAGGCCTACCATTGTTTAAAACCAATACAATATTTGGATTCACTTTATAAACTTCTTCTAGCAATTCTTGCTGAACACCAGGCAATCCTATATCAGTCCTACTTCTTCCTTCTCCGCTCTGAAAACCGTGTTCACCCAAAACCATAATAACGACATCTGCACGTTCAGCTGTTTTTTTTGCATCAGAAAAACCCTTCTTGTCGGTTGTATTTATTTTTACTTCTGTAATAAAATCTGGAGTACCCAAAATCAAATCAGCACCTTTTGAGTAGCTTATTTTGTTTCCATCATATTGAGACAAACCTTCTAGAACCGAAACAGCTGTGCCATCTTTTGCGGCTATTCTCCAGCTTCCTAGAGGACTTGTTTTATCACTAGCCAAAGCTCCAATTACAGCTATATGCTGACCTTTCTTTTTTAAAGGCAATAGAGAGTTCTCATTCTTTAAGAGTACAATAGATTTTTTTGCCATGTCCAAAGAAGCTTTTTGAATCTTCTGATGACCTAAAAGTTTTTCTTCACGTTCTTTGTTACAATATTTATAAGGATCGTCAAACAACCCTAACTCAAACTTTACTTGTAGAATTCTTGTTGCAGCATCATCAATTAATGCTTCCTCAACTTTTCCTTCTCTTACCAAATTGGCCAATTCATCAACATAGGCATTGGATTCCATATCCATGTCTGAACCTGCGTTAGCTGCTATCTCTGCTGCATGTTTTAAGTCCATCGCATGACCATGTTCTATCATTTCTGAAATAGACCCCCAATCTGAAACTACGAAACCATCAAAATTCCACTTTCCCTTTAAAATATCTCGTTGTAAAAACTTATTTCCTGTTGCAGGAACTCCATTCAACTCATTAAAAGAATTCATGAACGTTTTGACCCCGGCATCTATTGAAGCTTGAAAAGGAGGGAATATGATATTATATAAGGTAGAGGTTCCCACATCAACGGTATTATAGTCTCTTCCTGCTTCCGCAAAACCATAACCCGCAAAATGCTTTGCACAAGCTACAATGGTATGATCTTTAGACAAATCATCCCCCTGAAAACCTTTTACTCTTGCATAAGCGATTTTACTTCCTAAAAAAGTATCTTCACCTGCACCTTCCATCACACGTCCCCATCGGGCGTCTCTAGCAATATCAACCATAGGAGCAAAGGTCCAATTGATTCCTACTGCTGACGCTTCCAAAGCTGCCATCGATGCAGAAGTTTTTATCGCCTCTAAATCCCAACTTGCAGCCTCTGCTAAAGGAATTGGACTCAAAGTTTCGTATCCATGGATTACATCAAAACCAATAATCAATGGAACCCCTAGTCTAGATTCCTCAACAGCGATTTTTTGCACGGCTCTAACTTCATCAACACCTCTTACATTAAGCATGGAACCCACATAACCTTTACGCAAATCTTTATATTTCTTTGCAGCATCTCCCTGAATAGGTGTAGGTCCTGTTACATTCCAAAACCCATTGTACTGATTCATTTGACCGATTTTTTCTTCTAAGGTCATTTTGGCTAATAATACCTCTGTCCTTTCTTTTGCAGACAGACTTTTATCCATATGATCTTTCTCAATATTAATACTAAATGAGAGCATGGTTATCAGCGCAGCAAATATGGATATACCCATTATAATTTTTTTCATATTCTATTATAGTTGTGATGATTGTTAAAATCAAATCATCTTTTTTTATTTTTTTATTGATACACCCTTACATAATCTATTTCCATAGTGGAGATCGTAAAATTAGGATCTATATTACCTCCCAAAGTTCCCCCCATGGCAACATTTAAAATGATAAACTGATTTTTATCAAAAGGCCAATTTTTAGCATCTTTGAATCTTGGTTGATAAGTGTAATGTATGATATCATCCTTTATAAATTCAATTTTATCTTTGGTCCAATTGATAGCGTAAGTGTGAAACCTTGTTGTGACTGAAAGATCTTTAGGTGGATGACTTACATAAGGTGTATTTCCATAGCCTGATAAATTGTGTATCGCACTTGAAGGTTCACCAAGATAATTTCCTCTGTGCTCCATGATGTCTATTTCGCCACAGGCAGGCCATCCAATTGTTCTAATATTATCTCCTAACATCCATATTGCAGGCCATGTCCCTCCACCATCGGGTAATTTAGCACGAACTTCTACTTTACCGTAGGTAAAACTGTACCTATCCTCTGTTTTCATTCTTGCAGACGTGTAAGAACTGTTTGTAGAAGAAATTTCTCCACCAAATTCAGCTCCAGAAATATTGTCTATGAAATAAGTTCCACTAGTAGCAATACCCGGATCTACAAAAATAGCCATTCCAGCATATTCTAATAAAATTTTCTCACCCGAAGTGTCTCCCGGAACAGTTGCACTCTTTCCAAAGTCAAACGATACTGTTTGCCAGCCTGCTGTTGCAGTAGTTGTTGTTTGTACTTCTATTTTTCCTGCGGCTTTAGTTTGCGTTCCTTTATTAGCGCCTTCTAACTTTAAAATAAGACTTCTTTCAGTAGCTGTTTCTTGATAAAAATCGAAGGTAATAACCCTTTTACTGGGATTTAATAAACTTATGTAATTCGATTGTTGGATGACGATGGCTTCCCAAATCCCATCTCCTACGTTTACAATTTTTCCTACTTTGGTTGGACTTCCATTTTTGTCATTTTTATCTTCAACCGTAAGATTTGTAAACAAATATTCCGAAGCTGTCTCAAAATTTGCTAAGTTACTTCCTGTTTTTACTGGAAGTGTTAGTTTTTTAGCTGTAATTTTTAGAATACCATCTGCTACTGTCGCGTTTTCTTTGGTATAATTTTGTACTTCATTATTACCCCAACCTGTAGCTCCTAAATCATAAGTCCAATTTTCAGAGTTTGGAACTCCTGCCACATCAAACTCATCAGACCAAACCAATACCCTGTTATTCTCATTGACAAGATCAACCAAAGTTTGTAACTCTGTTAAACTGGTTGGGTTTGAGAAATCCGTTTTTAATTCAATGGCTTTTGAGTAGTAAATCCATTTGCCTTCTGATACATTTACGACCTTTGTAGCTAGTAAATCTTCAAAAGAAATCAAGCTGATGTTTCCTTTTCCTCCAGAATTTTCATAAATTTTTTGAAAAGCCAAATCACTTTCGGTCTCTAGGATAGGATCAACGATAGGGTCTATGATTTGTGTTTCTATTTCATTATTATCACAAGCGATAACAAGTGGGATAAAACATAAAAAAGTCAACACTTTATTAAATATATTCATCATAATTTTTGGCTGATGTATTTTTTGGCTTTGATCAATAGGTTGTTCGTAATGCATTCAATAGGCTTTATTAAATGTCTACTGATATACCCTTACATAATCTATCTCCATAGCAGAAGATGTAAAATTAGGGTCAATACTACCCCCTAAGGTTCCACCCATAGCCACATTTAGAATGATAAATTGATTTTTGTTAAAGGGCCAATTGGCTGCATCCTTAAATCTTGGCTGGTATACGTAATGAATGAGGTCATCTTTGATAAACTCGATTTTATCTTTTGTCCAATTGATCGCATAGATATGAAATTCTGAAGTTACAGAAAGGTCTTTCGGAGGATGACTAACATAAGGTGTATCGCCAAAACCTGAAGAATTGTGAATGGCACTAGAGGGTTCTCCAGGGAAATTACCTCTGTGCTCCATGATATCTATTTCACCACATGTTGGCCAACCCACTGAAGTAATATTCTCACCCAACATCCATATGGCTGGCCATGTCCCGCCACCAAGAGGTAGTTTGGCCCGTACTTCAACCCTACCATAAGTAAAGGAAAATCTGTTTTGTGTTTTTATTCTCGCTGAAGTATACTCAGCACCACTATAAGTCTGCTTTTTAGCTGTGATTTTTAAAACACCATTCTCAACATAGGCATTTTTATCTCTCGTATAAAATTGAACTTCGTTATTTCCCCAACCTCCTTGACCTTTTCCAACATCATATGTCCAATTTTCATTACAGGGCAAACCATCAGTATCAAATTCATCTGACCAAACCAATACATCATTATTTCCTGAGCCTTCGGTAGACAAGACACCTGAACACGACGGTTTTTCTTCATCAACTGTACCGCAAGCTGATACAAAAACAATAATTGAAAAAGCACAAACGGTTAAAAGATATTTGTATTTAATTCTCTGCATTTTACTAATATGTTATTTTACATCATTAAATGTTATGTTGTCAAGGTAGACAACATTATTCTTACTCCTATTTTTAAAATCAGGAAAAACAATCAATTGGTCTATTTTTCCTGTTATCCCTTTACCAATGAGATTAGACATATCAAATACCAATTCTTCCCATTCATTTATTTTAGTATTGGCTACCTTAACCTCTACTTGGGCTTCACCATTGGCTTCAGAAAACTTTAAACCAACATCGCTAATGTTGGATTTGTAAACTAACATTTTTACAATTTTGTTGGTTTCATCAAAGGTAAAAGAACCTATATCTGTTCCATGTTTGGACTCAAAACCCGCATAAGGAGCTCCACTTGTAAGCGCAGTAAACTCAAGTACTTTTTCTGAAGTATTCAAGCCTGATGGATCAGGATTGTTCACGATTTGCACATCAGGATTGGCACCATTTTCAAAAACAGTCCATGTCCAAGTCGCTCCAAAACCAGCTTCTTCAAAATCAATAGGATAATAAGGAGGCTGTGAATTATAAATGATTTTTTTTTGATCAACTTCTTCTAAGGCTTCTTCACTATCATTAGGACCACAACTGATCGCTACAAATGATAAAGACAGCAAAAAAGCAATAAATAAGGGTTTAAATTTCATATTTTGGGTAGGTATGTATAATTAAAATCTTTAGTATTGCTTTTGCTTTAGTCTTTAGATATTGGTTCAATCGTATTTTTGATTTCACTTTATCCATTAAAAAATTCTGAAAACTTAAATTATATATTGAAATTTTCAGGATTTCTTTGTAAATGTTAGTGAAAAATAAAACAATTGAGCGGTTTACCTATGCTACAAACCAAAAGAAAAACTGATAACTGAAATTTTATAAAAAGCGGTTAAAAACATTT
>Ga0209136_1000099_pt1 | contig 64873 bp, 53 predicted proteins | sample SaaInl0LU_22_DNA_FD_184640 | JGI IMG/M metagenome (GOLD analysis project Ga0209136, IMG submission 184640) | Marine microbial communities from expanding oxygen minimum zones in the Saanich Inlet - ESP_90LU_22_DNA (SPAdes) (version 2) | ecosystem: Environmental > Aquatic > Marine > Intertidal... | reverse complement strand
TTGTAAATTTTAATCAATCTGGAGAAAAAAGTATCAACCATATTAGCGAATTAAACAACAAACTTTATTTAGCAACGCCTTTTGCAATTGTAGTGTATGATATAGAAAATTTAGAATTTGGAGACACATATTTTATCGGAGCCAATTCATCATCAATACAAATAAATAAAACAATTGTTTTTAACAATACTATTTATGCAGCAACACAAAACGGCCTTTTTACTGCAGATGCAACTAATAGTGTTTTAATAGATTTTAATAACTGGCAACAAGCTTTTCCTACCAAAAAATTTAGCAATATTGCATTGTTTAATAACACAGTGTACCTTGCAGAAAATAATACCTTATTCCGTTTTGATGGAACTACAATATTACCCATAAATAGTTTTTCTGAAACCATACAAAGCCTAAAACCTTCTATAACAAATTTAGCAATTGCCCTAAATAATAGTGCGGTTATATTAGGTGCAAGTATGAATCAAGTTGCACAATTTGAATCAAATACAAATACAGTTTTTACCTTAAACACAGCTTTTTTCGAAAATAATTTAGCTTATTTAGGTACAAATGAATTAGGTGTTTTAGCGGTTACAGCATCCGAGCCAACAAATTTTTTAGAAATTCATCCAGAAGGACCGCTTTCTAATGAAGCTTTTTCTATTGCAGCACATAACAAAAATTTATGGGTGGTTTATGGTGGATATTCAGCTGTTTTTGGACCTTCTTTTAATAGAAAAGGCTTTAGTCATTTTAATGGAGAAAGTTGGATTAATACAAAATATAATCCAGATTTTCCTTTAACAGATTTAAGTCATATAACTATAGATACCAATGCAGAAAACAAAGTTTATATAAGTTCTTTTGGAGATACAAGAAAGGTTAATTCACCTCTAACAGGAGGTCTCTTAGTAGTAGAAAATGATCAAATTACAACATTTTACAATCACTTAAATAGTCCTTTAGAAGATATTGTTGCTTTAGATCCAAATAGAGTAACTATTAGAATTAGTGGTACAGCATTAGACTCTCAAGGTAATTTGTGGGTTACAAATATTGGAGTGCCCAATGAGTTAAAAAAACTCTCTGCAAATGAGCAATGGTCTAGTATTGATATGAGTTCTGTAAAAACAAATCCTGCATTTGGTTTAAGTGAAATGATTGTAGATAGAAACAATAGTATTTGGTATGGTTCTAGAAACAATGGAGCTTTTGTTTTTAACGAAAACGGAAATAGAAAAAAATCGTTAATTGCCACACCAAATTTAGGTAATTTGCCAGATGGAACTGTTAGAACAGTAGCTGTAGATAGAAGCAACCAAATTTGGTTAGGAACCAAATCTGGTTTGGTAGTTTACAAAAATGCTTCTGGTATTTTTGATGATGCTACACCCAATGCAAGTCCAATTGTTGTAAACGCAAATGAAGATGGTTTTGGAGATAGACTTTTAGGAGACCAAACAATAAATTCTATTAAGGTTGATGGTGCAGATAACAAATGGTTTGGAACAGATAATGGTGGTGTTTTGTATACAAACCCAAGTGGACAAACAACTATAGCTAATTTTAGTAAAAAAAATTCGCCTTTACCATCAAATAAGATTGTAAAAATAGCTGTTGATGATACAAATGGTAAAGTATATTTCGCTACAAATAAAGGTATTGTAGCCTACAATAGTAATGTAGCATCTTTTGGTGATGCTTTAGGTGATGTTTATGCGTATCCAAATCCAGCTTTAATAAATCATTCAACAGTAACTATAGATGGTAGAAATGGCACACATTTGCCAAAAGGAACCAACGTAAAAATATTAGATGTAGCAGGTAATTTGGTTTACGAAACCAATGTTGTAGAAGGACAAGAATTACAAGGAGGTAAAGTAGTTTGGAATAAGAAAAATTTAGCGGGTAAAAGTGTAGCATCTGGTGTGTACATTGTTTTACTTTCTAATGACGATGCTTCTGAAACCTCAGTTACTAAAATTGCCATTGTAAATTAAATGGCAATTGTAACCACCAAAGCAATTGTTTTAAGCGCACTAAAGTATAGTGATACTAGCTTAATTGTAAAATGCTACACAGCACAAGAAGGTTTAAAATCTTACATCATAAAAGGTATTTTAAAATCTAAAAAAGGAGGAATTAAAATTGCTTATTTTCAACCACTTACCCAATTAACTATTGTTGCAAATCACAATAATAAAAGTACGTTAAACAACCTAAAAGAAGTACAAATACTAAATCCTTATAAAACTATTTATAAAGATATTGTTAAACAATCTGTAGTATTATTTATTTCTGAAGTTTTAGCAAGTAGTATACAAGAAGAAGAAAAAAACGAAGTCTTTTATAACTATTTAGAAACAGCACTTATTTGGTTAGATGTACATGATAAAATAGCCAATTTTCATTTATTGTTTTTATTAAACACCTCAAAATACCTTGGTTTTTATCCAGATTTATCAGAGAAAGAAAAAATGGGTTTCGATTTATTAAATGGAAGTTTCTCAGAATCAGCAACAAACAAAAATGTAATTACAGGTAACAAATTTTATCAATTTAAAAAGCTGTTAGGCATAAATTTTGATGCTATAGAAAACGTGTCTTTTAGTAAAACAGAAAGGCAAATGGTATTACAAATCATCATACAATATTTTGAATTACATTTGGACGGTTTTAGAAAACCAAAATCTTTACAAATATTAGAAACAGTATTTAGTTAAATGAAAAAATTCCTTTTTATAATAAGCATTTTTGTTAGTTGTTTGGCTTATAGCCAAAACGTAAAAGTTGTAGATAAACAAACTAGTAAAACTGTTAGAAATGTTAGTGTTTTTAATGATCTACAAACTATAAATACTACTACAAATAATGGTTTTGCAGATATTTCTGACTTTAGAAAAAACGAAATTATTGTTTTTTCTCATCTTTCTTATGCTGTTCTAAGAATTAAAAAAGCAACCATATTAGCAACTAATAATATAGTTTATTTAACCAAAGAATCAGAACAGTTAGATGAAATCGTAATTTCTCTATTTAAAAAAGACCAAAAGTCTAGCAAAATTGCAGAACAAATTGCGGTATTAAATGCTAGAGAAATTCAAAAAGTATCTCCACAAACATCGGCAGATTTATTGGCAACAATACCTGGTGTAAAAGTGCAAAAATCTCAATTTGGTGGTGGTAGTCCTGTAATTAGAGGTATGGAGTCTAATAGGGTTTTATTAGTGGTAGATGGTGTAAGAATGAACAATGCTATTTACAGAAAAGGCCATTTACAAAATGCTATTACTGTAACACCAAATATGTTAGAAAAGACAGAAGTTGTTTTTGGACCATCGTCTGTAATTTATGGTTCTGACGCTTTAGGAGGTGTAATTCATTATTACACAAAAACACCTAGACTTTCTGATGAAAATGAAGTAAAAAGTCAGTTTTTTTCTAGATTTTCTTCTGTAAATCAAGAAATTACAACCAATGTAACTGCTGAGGTTAGAAGAAAAAAATGGGCGTCTTTAACCAGTATTTCGTACAGTGATTTTGGCGATTTAATGGCAGGTAAAAATCGTTCTCATGGCTTTGATAATTGGGGTAGGGTTTACTATTATTCAGAAAATTTACATGGTAATTATAAAGCAAGTCCCACAAAAAATACGAATCCAGATTTACTAAGAAATACAGGCTATAATCAAACAGATGTTTTACAAAAGTTTTTTGTACCTCTATCTAAAAGCACAGACTTAAACGTAAATTTACAATACTCAACATCATCAGACATACCAAGGTTTGATAGATTAATGGAGCTAACAGACCTAACAGATACCTCTTCTTTAAAATTTTCCGAATGGTATTATGGACCACAAAATAGGTTTTTAGCATCTACACAATTAATATTAAATCCGCATAAAAATTGGTTAGAAGAAGGAAGTATAACTGCAGCTTACCAAAACCTACAAGAAAGTAGAATACAGCGTAAATTTGGTAGTTTAAACAGGTCTTACAGAGAAGAATCTGTAGATGTTTTTAGTTTGAATGGCGATTTTTTTGTGCCTTTAACTACAGATAAAACCAGAAATTTATCTTATGGTTTTGAGATAGCTTATAACGATGTGGCTTCTAATTCTTATGGAAAAGAATTGAAAATTGTAAACGGAGAAATTAATGGGTTTTCCAACGATTTTAAAGTACAATCTCGTTATCCAGATGGTAATAGTAATTACTTAAGTTCTGCTGTATATGTAGATTACAGACAAGATATTAGCAGAAAAGCTACGTTAAACACAGGCATCCGTTTTACAAATACGCAACTAAATGCAAGTTGGATAGACGAAACTTTTCTTCAGTTTGAAGATAAAGATATTTCTGCAAATCATTCTGCAGTTACTGCAACAGCTGGTTATGTATACAAACCCAATAAAAATTGGCAAATAAATAGTGTGGTTTCTTCGGGTTTTAGAGCACCAAATATAGATGATATTGGAAGAGTTAGAGAAAAAGCTGGAAATGTTACCATCCCTAATATTTCTGTTACACCAGAATTTGCTTACAGTGGAGAGTTTAGTATTTTAAAGTTTTTTAACGATAAAAAATTTAGAATAGGTGCCAATGTTTATTACACATTATTAGATAATTACATACAAAGAGATTTTGTATATAATACAGATGGTAGCATAAAACAAGTAGCGTTTGATGGGGAGTTTGGCAATGCTGTTTCTAATCAAAATAAAGGAACTGCTTACATTACTGGTACCACGGTTAATTATTTAGGTAAAATTTCTAATGCTTGGAAAACCTCTGGATTTATAACCTACACAAAAGGTAGAACTTATGATACAGAAGAACCAATGTCATCAATTCCGCCTTTATTTGGTCAATTTCTAGTAAGTTATAAAAAGAATAAATTAGAGTTAGGAGCAGATTTTAGATTTAATAGTAAGAAAGATATTGAGGACTTTAATATTACAGAAGGTATCGACAATCATGATTTAACACCCATTGTAAATGCAAATGCTACTGAAGAAGAAGCTATTTATTTCGGCTCACCAAGTTGGTTTACTGTTGGTTTTAATGGAAGATATGTGGTAAATCCTAATTTTTCTCTACAAGCAAGATTAGATAATTTACTAGACAAACATTATATAGAGTTTGCTTCTGGAGTGGCTTCTCCAGGTAGAAATTTATCAGTTTCTTTTGTGGCTAATTTTTAAATTTTGTATTTTAATTTTTTATAACCATTTAGAAAGTAAATTTATAATTGTTTTTGTAATACAGAATGACAACTTCAAAAAAGAGAATAAATTGGGTAGATCAACTTAAGGGGTTTAGTATTATTCTTGTTGTTTACGGACACAATTTACCTTTTATAGATATTTATATTGATAGTTTTCGAATTCCTTTATTCTTTTTTATTGCAGGTTTTTTTCATCCTAAAGCACCTTCTTTAACTTTAAGTATAATAAAAAAAAGAGCACAACAAATTTTAGCACCTTATTTTTTGTGGAGCTTCTTTTTGTTTGTCTTTTGGTTTTTTTTGGGTAGAAAATATGGAGATTCTGTTCACTTAGATTTAAGTGTAACAAAGAATTTTTTAGGAATATTTTTTGCCCAAGGTGGTCATGATTATATGAATTGGGGAATCACAATGTGGTTTTTACCTGCTATTTTTTTGAGCTTTATTTTTTTTGGATTAGTAAGATCAGTAAAAAAGATGACACATCAAGTTATACTTTTATTAACGTTCATTACAATAGGATTCTTAATTACTAAAGTAATTGATGTAAATTTGGTTTGGAGTGCAGATGTTGCTCTAGTTTCGTTATCATTTTATTCTTTGGGATTTTATTCAAGAGATTTTTTGTTTAAAAACAAAAAGATAAAATATGAAACTTTATTGTTATTTACACTTCTTATAATTTATGTACTATGCGCTATAAATTTTTCGGAAAATGTAGATATGTTTAGGTCAAAATATGGTAATATTTTCTTCTTTATCGTAAACGCAGTAATCGGAATTTCCTTTTGGGTTTTGTTCTTTAGAAGACTAAAAAAAATAAAGTTTTTAACCTTTTTTGGGCAAAATACAATTCCTGTTTTAGCGCTTCACAATAGAACAATGACATTTATAAAACTTCTTTTATTAGTATTTTGGAGTTCAAAATCTTTCAATTTTAATGAACTTGAAAAAATAATTCTTACAATAATGCAATTAATATTATTATGTCCTATAATTTTAATGGTTAATAAAAAACTACCAATTCTAAATGGTAAAAGAAAATTTTATGAAAAAAGAAATTAAATTTCATCTCGGGTTAAATCTTTTAATTGCAGTTTTTATAACCATTGCATCCTATGTTCATATTCCATATGGCAACTTAAAAGCTTTTTCTATTTATTTTATTCATTTTTTACTGCTACAATTTTCAGTATTTGGTTTTGTCTATGTATTAAGTTCGTTTAAGAAAATTTTTAAAATAGTATTTCCAATACTTTTTATAATATTAGTTTCAATATCTTTTTGGGTTTACACACAAGATATTACTATAGATCTAGGAATGATTCAAGCAATTGTTGAATCTAATATAGACATAGCCATAGATGTTTTTAGTTTACAGTTTTTAATGTATTTAATAGTCTCTTTAATCTGTTTGTTCTATTATATGAAAAAATTTAGTAAATTAAATTCAAGTAGCATTAAATCCCCTCTTTTTTTAGTTGCCATTCTTGCTATTTCTACTTTTTTTTTAGTTGAAAACTATAAGTATGGTGCTTTTAAAAGAAAACTCCCCTACAATGCTTATTTTGGAATTATTAAATATTTTAAGAAACCGAATTTAAAATTAAATGAAGTAAAAGAGCCTGTTAAATCTAAAGAAAAAAATATTCAAATAGTTTTTGTCCTAGGTGAATCTCTTAGAGCAGATCACTTATCGTTAAATGGATACCATAGAAACACAAATCCTTTACTTTCTAAAAAACAACAAATAATTTCTTTTAGTAAAGTTTATACACCACTAACTTATACAGCAATAAGTGTACCTCAAATATTGACAAATAACTCTATTTACGATAAAAACAATAAAGCAGGTGTAAGTTTGTTTAGTGTACTTCAAAAGGCAGGATTTTCAACTGAGTGGATAGGAAATCAATCTATTGAAAAAAGCTATAAAGACATAGTTTACACTAATAAATCAGTTACAATTATTGATAAATTTCACTCTGTTTTAAGTTTTAAAAAAGAAAAAGATTTAAGTTTATTAAATAATTTCTCTATTGATAACACTTCTACAAAAAATAAAATCTCTACGATTCATATGATTGGTAGTCATTGGTATTATAATAGTAGATTTGACTCTAGGTTTGAGCGTTTTAAACCAATTACTTCAAGTAAATATGTTGGATCATCTACAAATGAAGAATTGATGAATTCTTATGATAATACTGTTTTATATTTAGATTTCTTTTTAAATGAATTAATAGAAAAATTAAAAAAATCGTCTAAGAAAACAATATTAATTTATCTTTCAGATCATGGGGAAATTCTTGGAGAAGATGGAAAATGGTTTCATGCTCAAAAACATCAAGCATCTACAAATCCTGCAATGCTGGTTTGGTATTCTGATAATTTTAGGGATAACTATCCTTTAAAAATTAACCAATTAAAATTGAAACAACAAGATTCTATTTCAACCGATTTTCTGTTTCATAGTATTTTAGATATTAGTGGAATAGAAAATTTTGAATATAAGAAAGAGCAAAGTATTTTTAAATAATATATAAGTATTAATTTTATTTCCTTTTTCCTTCGTCAGTAAAATTATCATTTAAAGCACGTTCTGTTTTAATAATACTTACTATAATTGATAAAAGTACTAAAAGCATGGGTTGCCATGAAAGTTCTTTGTTGGTAAAATTGGCAAAAAACAAACCTGCTAAAAAAGAAATACCAGCATAAATTAATAGATTTTTATTAAAAACGCTATTGGAAAAATCCCAAATTTGTTGATTTTCCATTGCTTTTGGTGTTCTGTAACCATACCAACCATTAATTTTTTTGGGAGGAAATTTCCAAAAAATAATACTTAATAAAAACAACAATCCGTTTGTAGTTGTTACATAAATTAAAGATTCACTCATATTTTTTTTGTTTTGCTTACTGCTTACTGCTTACTGCTTACTGCTTACTGCTTACTGCTTACTGCTTACTGCTTACTGCTTACTGCTTCTTAGGTCGTAACAATCCCTCTTGAGCAAAAGAAGCTACTAAGGTTCCTTTTCTAGTATAAATATTACCTTTTGCCAATCCTCTTGCACCAAATGCGTTGGGAGATTCTGCCGAAAAAAGCATCCAATCATCAAAATTAAAGTCTCTAAAAAACCACATAGAATGATCTAAACTTGCCGTTTGAGTATTGCTAAAATTATATTTGCTAGCATTCGGGTTAAAAGCTGCATTTAAAACATTGTAATCAGAAATATAGGTTAATATTTCTTGTTTAGTTCTGTAATCTAAATTCTTAGAACTTCCTTTTAAACGAAACCAAACTTGCTCTTTAGCAGGTAAATCTTTTGGGTCTAACGGATTTGTAACTCTAACAGGTTTAAACTCTATAGGTCTTTTTACACTTAAAAAAGCTTTGGTAGATTTTGGTAAAAAATCACTAAATTGATCTAACATATCATCCCAACTTAATAATTCTTCGGGTTGTTTTATTTTTTTATTAAATGTTGTTTGATGCTCAAAACCATTTTCTTTTTGATGAAAAGAGGCAGCTAAAATAAAAATTGTTTTTCCTTTTTGGCTTGCAGTAACTCTTCTTGTAGAAAAACTACCACCATCTCTCATTTCTGCCACATGATAATTTATTGGCACAGCTAAATCTCCTGCTTCTAAAAAATAAGAATGTAAAGAGTGTAAAAACCTATTTTCTGGTATGGTTCTATACGCTGCGTTTACTGCTTGTGCTAATACTTGCCCACCAAAAACATTGGGGCTACCAATGGTATAACTTTCTCCGCTAAAATTATTTTCTCCTACATCAGTTAAGTTTAAAAGTGCAATTAATTCTGTACTTGTTTGCATTTTTTTAATTTTTAAATGGAAATTTTTGTTGAAACGGCGTTGGTTGTATCTTTTGCAAAAATAACTTTAATATTTTGTTTGTAATATTTTTTTTATGACGAAGATACATGGTTAAATCTTGTGGCACAGCACCTACAGAACTTTTAATTTCGCTAGCAGTTCTGCCAAAATTTATTTTAGATAATTTACGTTCTATGGCAATTTCTATATAGGTGTATAGCATTCTTTGGTAAATTGCATATGGTCTATTCCATTTATAATTTATACCCACAAAATGTGCATCTAAATTGTTATTGTTGATGATTCCAGACATAAAACCCACAAGCGTTTCTTCTAAATAAAAGGCTTTTAAAATATAATTCTTGCCAAAATGTTGCTTTAGATCAATGTAGGTTTCTAAATTAAATTCACCCAAATTAAAATTAGAGTTTTCAGCTACTTTTTTATACAAACTCGTCATTTCTGGCAAGGTTGTTTCAATATTTTTTGCTGTAATGTTTTCTATGTTTAAAACAGCACTTTGGTTAAAGGCTTTTTTAGCTTTTACTCTAAATTTAGTTTTCATAGCAGCCAAATAATCTGCAAAATTTTGCCAATTTTCATCTATTTTTAATAGCATATTGGGTTCTACAGAAAACGGATTGTAACTTACTTTTTTTAATTCGTCTGTAATAAATAAAGATTCATTTGTAAAATCTTTTAGTAAATATGCATCGATATTATTTTTTAAGGTAGCATTCGATTTTACAAAATGATTAATGGCCTTTGCCAATTTTAAAATAACCTTTTGTTTTTCTTGATTTTCGGCAATAAATAATCCATGTTCTCCACTTACAAAAGTATTACCAGAAATTAACAAACATAAAGGTTTGTTTTCTTTTAATATACCAAGTTTTCTGCCTAAAATTTTTAAAAAATCAAAATCATTTTGTAATGCATGTATGTAAAAGTTAATAATTTTAATGGTTGAAAAAGCAATGGGTGTTTCGTTTTCATCAACCAAAACAATATAAGAAAATGTAATTTCTGGATGATTTTTTTCAATTGACTTTAAAAAATCTCTATGAAAATAAATATTATTTTCACAATCTAAGGTTTCCCAAATTTTTTGGGGAATTTTATCAATAGAAGTAAAAAATAAAGCTGTATTTGTAGGCTTACAAGAAATCAAATTTATATACTAAATTAGTTAAATTACAAACCTCTAAAATAAGGCTTTTAGTTTATAATTTGTGGTTGTAAGGTTTTTAAGAATATATTATCTAATTATAACGTTTCTTTAACAAAGTTGCTTTAAGTGTTTAAGTAGGGCAAAATTCTAAAAAACTATCTTTGTAACAATTAAAAATATTTATTCGATTTATACAATCGAGTACAACTAATAAATTTATGAGAAAAATTATTCTTGCCATACTTGGCGTTTTAGCTATTATAGGAGCTATACTTTTAGGTAATTATATTGTAGCTAAAAATCAGAAACCAAAACCAAAATTTAAAAAGCAAATAAAAACTGTTTTTGTAACAGACGTACAAAACAAAAATATCCCTGTTATTTTAACTGCAAGTGGTAATTTAACTGCAAAAAATAGAATAGAAATATTTTCTGAAGTACAAGGTGTTTTAAAAACAGCCAACAAAGCATTTAAACCAGGCACAAAATATGATATAGGTGAAACACTTTTAAGTATTAATAGCGAAGAGTTTTACGCAAGTTTACAATCTCAAAAAAGTAATTTATACAACTTAATAACGGCTATTATGCCAGATATTAGGTTAGATTATCCTGATGAGTTTTCTAAATGGCAAACCTATTTAAATGGTTTTGATCTTAATAAATCTGTGCCTAAACTGCCAAATTTTTCTACTGATAAAGAAAAATATTTTATTTCGGGTAGCGGTATTTTAACAGCATATTACAATGTAAAAAATTTAGAAGTTAGGTATACTAAACATCAAATAAGAGCTCCTTATTCTGGTGTTTTAACAGAAGCTTTAGTAAGCCCAGGAACCTTGGTTAGATCTGGACAAAAATTAGGAGAGTTTATAGATCCAAGTATTTACGAGTTAGAAGTTTCTGTAAATGCTGCTTATGCAGATTTATTAAAAGCGGGGAATTCTGTAGACTTAACCAACTTAGAAAAAACAAAAAATTATATTGGTAAAGTAGTTCGTGTAAATGGTAGTGTAGATCAAGTATCGCAAACTATTAAAGCTTATATAGATGTAAAACATTCAGATTTAAAAGAAGGTATGTTTTTAGAAGCTAATTTAGTTGCAAAATCAATACCAGAGGCAATAGAAATTTCTAGAAAATTATTGGTAGATAATGCTGCTGTTTATACTGTTAAAAATGATAGCATTTTAACCTTAACTACTATAAACCCTGTTTATTTTGGCGCAGAAAATGTGGTTATTAAAGGCTTAGAAAATAACAATAAAATTATTACACAACCTTTACCAGGCGCATTTGATGGTATGGTTGTAAAAACTAATAAAAAGTAATTATATGAGAAAGATAATTGCCTATTTTATTAAATACCATGTTGCCGTAAATGTAATTGTTTTTGCCTTTTTTGTATTTGGTATTATTGGTGCTATTAGCATGAAATCTTCCTTTTTTCCATTAGTAGATTCGCAATTAATTCGAATTACTTTGGCATATCCAGGAGCATCACCAGCAGAAATGGAAGAAGGTGTAGTGCTTAAAATTGAAGACAATTTAAAAGGGATTGTTGGGGTAGAAAGAGTAACCTCTGTTTCAAGAGAAAACACTGCAAACGTAAATGTAGAAGTAGAAAAAGGAAAAAATATAGACATTGTTTTATCAGATGTAAAAAATGCAGTAGATAGAGTTCCTTCTTTTCCATCTGGCATGGAACCACCTGTAATTGCTAAGGTAGAAAGCATAAGGCCTACCATTAGTTTTACCGTTAGTGGAGAAAATGTTTCTTTAAAAGCTTTAAAGCAATACGCTAGAAATGTAGAAAACGATATACGTAGTATCGAGGGTATTTCTCAGGTAGAAATTTCTGGTTTTCCAGAAGAAGAAATAGAAATTGCTGTGCGTGAAAATGATTTACGTGCCTATAATTTATCGTTTACAGAAGTGGCAAATGCTGTTAGAAACTCTAACATTTTAATTACAGGAGGTAACATAAAAACAGCAGAAGAAGATTATTTAATTAGAGCTAGTAACCGTTCTTATTATGGTATAGAATTACAAAATTTAATTGTTAGAACAGAAACTAACGGAAATATTATACGGTTAAAAGATATTGCTACTTTAAGAGATATTTGGTCAGAAAATCCAGACAGACTTTATTATAACGGAAATCTAGGGATAGATATTACTGTAAGCAACACCAATAACGAAGATTTAATATCTTCTGCAGATAAAATTAAAGATTATATTTATAAATACAATCAACAACAACAAAACGTACAATTAAGTGTTACAAGTGATAGAAGTACAACATTAAAAGATAGAACTTGGTTACTAACTAAAAATGCAATTTCAGGTATACTCTTAGTACTTTTCTTTTTAGCACTTTTCTTAAACTTACGCTTGGCAATTTGGGTAGCTTTTGGTTTGCCAGTTGCTTTTTTAGGGATGTTTATTTTTGCAGCCCAATTTAATGTAACCATAAATGTTTTGTCTCTTTTTGGGATGATTATTGTTATCGGAATTTTGGTAGATGATGGTATTGTAATTGGAGAAAATATTTATCATCATTATTATGATTTAGGAAAATCTAAAATTAGAGCAGCCATAGATGGTACAATGGAAGTAATTCCACCAATTGTTTCTGCTATTTTAACCACAATTATCGCTTTTTCAACCTTCTTTTTTGTAGATGGTAGAATTGGGAGTTTCTTTGGAGAAGTATCTACTATTGTATTGTTAACACTAACAGTTTCTTTAGTAGAAGCTTTAATTATTTTACCAGCACATATTGCACATTCTAAGGCTTTAGATAGAAAAAAATTAGAAAGTGGCCACCTAAAAAAAACCAATAAAATAGATGTTTTTTTTACAAAAATAAATAAAGGTGCAGATAAGTATTTAGGTAAATTTAGAGACAATTATTATGTACCTTTTTTAAAGTTTTCTTTAAACAATAAAATTTTTGTTTTCTGTTTGTTTGTAGCAACCTTACTTTTAAGTTTTTCTGCTTTAAGAGGTGGTATTATTAAAAGTTCTTTTTTTCCAAGAATTGCTAGTGATAGAGTGCAAATTACTTTAAACATGCCACAAGGCACCAACGAAAAGATTACAGATTCTATCATTTCTATGATAGAAGAAAAAGTTTGGGTGGTAAATAAAGAATATTCTGCAAAGCAAACTGGAGATGCAGATGTGGTAGAAAACGTAATAAAAAGAGTTGGTCCAGGAAGTGCAAATGCAACATTAAGTGTAAACCTTTTACCTGGAGAAACTAGAGATTTTTCATCACCAGAAATTACAAATGCAATACAAAAATTAGTAGGTAAAGTATATGGTGTAGAAAGTTTGGTTTTTGGTTCTGGTGGTAATTTTGGAGGAAGTCCAGTTGCAGTTTCTCTTTTAGGAAATAACATTACAGAGTTAAAAGCATTTAAAGATGAGCTGAAACAAATTTTAGAAAACAATCCGTTACTAAAAGATGTAACAGATAATGATCCTGCAGGGATTAAAGAAGTACGTATTCAACTAAAAGATAATGCTTATTTACTGGGACTAAATTTACAGTCTATCATGTCTCAAGTACGTGCAGGTTTTTTTGGTTTTCAAGCACAGCGTTTTCAACGAGGTCAAGACGAAATTAAAGTGTGGGTTCGTTACGATAAAAAAGACAGATCTTCTATAAACGATTTAGATGATATGCGTATTGTAACGCTAAATGGCTCTAGGGTTCCGTTTTCTGAAATTGCAACGTATATCATAGAAAGAGGAGATATTGCTATCAATCATTTAGAAGGGAAAAGAGAAATACAAATTACTGCAGATTTAAAAGATTTAGAAACCAGTGAAACAGAAATTTTAGACAATATTAAAAACAATATTATGCCAGAAATTCTGTCTAAATATCCAACTGTTTCACCTTTGTATGAAGGGCAAAATAGAGAAGCTAAAAAAACAACAGATTCTGTAAACCTAGTTGGTCCAATTATTTTGTTATTAATTTACATTGTAATTGCATTTACATTCCGTTCTTACAGCCAGCCAATTCTACTAATTATTATGATACCTTTTAGTATGATTGGTGTTATTTGGGGGCATTATGTTCATAATTTTTCAATTGGTATTTTATCCTTTTTAGGTATTATAGCTCTAATAGGAATTATGGTAAATGATGGCTTGGTATTAATTGGTAAATTCAACAATTATTTAAAAGAAGGTTTTAAATATGATGAAGCTTTGATAAAAGCAGGCCAATCTCGATTTAGAGCTATTTTCTTAACTTCTTTAACAACAGTTGCCGGTTTAGCACCGTTAATTTTCGAAAAAAGTAGACAAGCACAATTTTTAATACCTATGGCAATTTCTATTGCATACGGTATTGCCATTGCAACAGTATTAACTCTGGTTATGTTACCTATGATGTTGGCAGCTTCTAACAAAATTAAAGTACATATAAAGTGGCTTAAAACAGGTAATAAAATCACCAAAGAAGAAGTAGAAAGAGCTATTATAGAAGCAGCGTATGATGAAGATGATATAGAAGAATTGCCTGCTGCAGAACAACCTTTAAATATAAATGCTAAAAATAGTACAAATGAAATTGAATAAAAACAGCATTATATACCTTTTAGTTTTTGTTGCTTTCCAAGGATTTTCTCAAGAAATTTTAACCAAAAAGGAAGCCTTAGAAATTGCCTTAGAAAAAAATTTCGGTATTAAAATTGCCAACAATAATTTAGAAGTTGCTAAAAATAATACCAGTATTTTTAATAATAGATATTTACCAACAGCCACCTTAAATTCTGGTGCAGATTATAGAACCAACAATCAAAAAATTGTTTTTACAGATCCACAAACTGGTAACAATTCTGAAAGAGTTGGTAATGGTGTAGTAACTAAAAACTACAATGCATCTATGGGTTTAAATTATACTATTTTTGATGGTTTGGGCAGAAAATACAACTACAAACAACTAAAAGAAACTTATAATTTAACAGAGTTACAAGCCAGAGAAACCATAGAAAACACCTATTTACAGTTGTTTACTTTGTATTTTCAAATTGCACGTTTATCAGAAAACACCAATAATTTAAAAGAAGCTTTAGGCATTTCTAAAAAACGTTTAAAAAGAGCCAAATATCAATATGATTATGGGCAATCTACAAAACTAGAAATGTTAAACGCAGAAGTAGATGTAAATAACGATAGCATCTCTTTAATTACTGCACAACAACAATTAAGTAACGCAAAAAGAGGCTTAAACGTAGTTTTAGGAGTAGAAAAAGACGTAAACTATGTTGTAGAAACCGAAGTCGATTTTAATAAAATGTTAGTTTTTGATGAGCTAGAACAAAAAACATTGGCAAACAATAGTTTGTTAAAACAAAACGAAAAAAACATTGCTATAAGCGAGTTTAACATCAAAATAAACAAGGCAAATTATTTTCCATCGTTAAACTTTAATGCCTCTTATGGATTCAATAGAACAGAAAATGAAAACTTGGTAAATCCTTTTGGTGCGCGCTTAATAACTTCTGATGGTTTAAATGCAGGTGTAACTCTATCTTGGAGTATTTTTGATGGTGGAACCACAAAAACACAAGTTGCTAACGCTAAAATTGCATTAGAAAATCAAGAAATTTTATTAGAGCAACAAAAAGTTACTATTAAAAACACCCTAAAAAACACTTGGGAAAACTACAATAATCAACTTTTTATATTAAAAGCACAAGAACAAAACGTGTTAACTACACAAAATAACTTTGATAGAACACAAGAGCGTTTTAAACTAGGGCAAGTAACTTCTATAGAATTTAGACAAGCTCAAATTAATTTAATTAATGCAAAAACAGCTTATAACAATGCTAAATTTGATGCCAAATTAATTGAATTGCAACTCTTACAGTTGAGTGGAGATATTTTAAATGTAACTTTTTAAAAAACTGATATTTGTCATAGTATAAAAAAGTCATTCATTTTAATTTTACCAATAAATTAGAAAAGATGAAATTTTTAAACATACCCTTAGTTTCGTGGACAAATGGTACAATAATGATTGGTATATTTGCATTGGTAGTAATTGGCTTAGTTGCTACAATATTCTTGCTGATGAATAGCGATAAGAAATCCACAAAATAATAATTTGGTTCGTATTTTTTAGGCTCAAGTATCTACTTGTGTTTTATGCTCTAGTTAGATAACTTTTCTGTAAATTTATCTTTTAAAATAGTTTTAAGATGAATACAGATATGATTGCCAATTTCGGTTATTTATTCGAAAAAGAATTGTTAGAAGAAATAAGTAAAATAGGCATTACAAAAAAATTTAAGGCAGAGAGCACAATTATAGAGTTAGGAGATTATATAAAGTCTATGCCATTACTAATATCGGGTGCTATAAAAATACTTAGAGAAGACGATAAAGGAGAAGAATTAGTACTCTATTATTTAGAAAAAGGAGATACTTGTGCCATGACATTGTCTTGCTGTATGGGACAAACCAAAAGTAAAATTAGAGCAGTTGCAGAAACTGATGTTTCTTTAGTTTTATTACCAAAAGAAAAAATGGCAGACTGGTTAACTTCATATAAAACTTGGCAATCTTTTATATTACAAAGCTATCATAATAGAGTAGAAGAACTTTTGCAAGCAGTAGATACCATTGCTTTTTATAAAATGGACGAGCGTTTGTTTAAATACTTAAAAGACAAAGCTATGGTTACACATAATGATGTTTTGCAAGTAACTCATAAACAAATTTCAGAAGATTTACATACCTCTAGAGTTGTAATTTCTAGGTTGTTAAAAAAGCTAGAAAACGAAGATAAAATTCAGCTTTTTAGAAACAGTATAAAAGTTTTAGAACTGTAACTTAGGTTACTGTAGACAAGAAAGCTACATCTTATTTTTGTAAAAAAAAGATGAGATTACTTACATTACTTTTAGCATTTACAGTATTTTTTAGTTGTAAAGAGACTAACAGGCCTACTTATTCTAAAAAGAATGTGGCAACTGCAAAAAACATACAACAACATGAAGGTAGAAAACTTATGGAAAACAAATGTTATGTTTGTCATAGTCCCTCTGCTTCGCATGATGATAGAATTGCACCGCCCATGGTAGCTATTAAGAAACACTACATATCTTCTAAAACCACTAAAGAAGAGTTTATAAAATCTGTACAAAATTTTGTAAAAAATCCAACCAAAGAAGCTGCAAAAATGAGAGGTGCTGTTAAAAGATTTGGAGTAATGCCAAAACAAGCTTTTGCAGCAGACGATATTAAAAAAATTGCTGATTACATTTTTGAGAATGCTATTGAAGAACCAGAATGGTTTGAGTCTCACTTTAATGAAGAAAGAGGAAAAGGAAAGGGAAAAGGAAAAATGAAAGGAAAGCAAAAACACAAAATGGGTGAAAATTTAAAAGATTTACCAACTTCAGAAAGAGGTTTGCAATTTGCACTTTCTACAAAAGCGGTTTTAGGTAAGAATTTAATGGGTAAAATACAAAAAGAAGGCACTTTAGCAGCATTAAAATTTTGTAATGTAAAAGCATATCCTTTAACAGATAGTATGTCTGTTTACCACAATGCAACAATCAAAAGAGTATCAGATAAACCCAGAAACCCTAAAAATACAGCCAATGTAGAGGAACTAAAAATAATTAATTCATTTAAAAATGATGTAGCCACAAACAAAGATTCAAAACCTATAGTTGTAGCGTCTTCAAGTAATGTAAATGTATATTATCCTATAAAAACAAATAGTATGTGTTTGCAATGTCATGGAACACCTAAAACAGATATTACAGTAAATACACTTGCTGCCTTAAAAAAATTATACCCAAATGATAAAGCTTTGGGCTACAGTTTAAACCAAGTTCGTGGAATTTGGAATGTTTCATTCAGTAAATAATAGTTCTTTGACATGAGCAAATTTTCAGAAATAATAAATCAAGAAAAACCCGTTTTAGTAGATTTTTTTGCAGAATGGTGTGGACCTTGTAAAATGATGAGTCCTATTTTAAAAGAAGTAAAAGACACATTGCAAGATAAAGTTGCAATTCTTAAAATTGATGTTGATAAAAACCAAGCTATTGCAACAAAATACCAAGTTAGAGGGGTGCCAACATTAATAATTTATAAAGCAGGGAAACAAGTTTGGAGACAATCTGGAGTTGTACAAAAAAATGAGTTAATTAGAATTTTAAATAGTTTTAGTTAGTTTTTCTAGTAGTTGATTTTAAAAGCACTTGTGTATGCAGGTGCTTTTTTATTTTAGATACAATCTAAACTATAAAATCCACCACAATTTTTTGTTCTTTTTTTAGAGAATTGAGTAATTAAATACGCAGTTGTAATTAGGTTTCTCAATTCACATAAATCCATAGAAAGTTCAGAATAATCATACAAACGCTTATTGTCTTCGTATAAAACACGTAATCGTTTTTCTGCACGATTTAAACGTTCATTAGAACGTACAATACCAACATAGTTGGTCATAATGGTTTTAACCTCATTTCTAGCGTGAGAAATTAATACATTTTCCATATTTTTTTTCAGACCACTATCATTCCAAACAGGAATATTTTCAGGTAATTTTACCTTGTTAAACTTCTTAGAAACATTTTTAAAGGCATTATGTGCATAAACCAAACCTTCTAACAAAGAGTTAGAAGCTAACCTGTTTCCACCATGTAAACCAGTTCTAGTAATTTCTCCACAAGCATATAGTTTTTTTATAGAAGTTTTTGCTTTTTTGTTCACATTTACACCCCCACAAATGTAATGAGCAGCTGGTACTACAGGAATATAATCTTTAGATACATCAATATTTAAAGACAAACACTTTTTGGTGATGTTTGGAAAATGCGCCGCAAATTTTTCCATATCTAAGTGTGTACAATCTAAATACAGGTGTGGTTTACCGCTTTTTTTAAGTTCGTTATCTATTGCTCTTGCAACAATATCTCTAGATGCTAATTCTTCACGTTCATCATAATTATGCATAAAGAAATTACCATTAAAATCTCTTAATTTTGCACCAAAACCTCTTACTGCTTCAGAAATTAAAAAGGCAGGATATTCTCCTGGGTTATATAGAGCTGTTGGATGAAATTGAATAAATTCCATTTCAGAAATTTCAGCTTTAGCCCTATAAGCCATGGCAACTCCATCTCCAGTTGCTATTGTAGGGTTTGTGGTGGTTTCATAAACTTGGCCATTACCGCCAGCAGCTAAAATGGTAAATTTACTGATGATGGTTTTTACGCTATCTTTTTTTATGTCTAACACATAGGCTCCAAAACAAGAAACTTTAGAGTTTCTTTTGGTTTTTTTCTGTTTAACTTGATGTTCTGTTATCAAGTCAATGGCATAATGATATGTTAAAAAATCAATATTTGGTTGTGCATTTATTTGTGCTAATAGAGTGCGTTCAATTTCTGCTCCAGTAATATCTGCATGATGTAAAATTCGGTTTTGAGAATGTCCACCTTCACGACCTAAGTCATAATCTCCTTGTTCATTTTCATCAAATTGAGCCCCCCAATCAATTAATTCTTGTAATCTTTTTGGTGCATCTTCAACCACCATTTTTACTACTTCTTCATCACATAAACCATCGCCTGCAATTAAAGTGTCTTTAATATGCTGTTCAAAAGTATCTACAGTTTTGTTATATACAGAGGCAATACCACCTTGCGCATATTTGGTGTTAGATTCGCTTTGTTCATCTTTAGTGATGATGGTAATTTTAGCTTCTTCAAATTTTTTTGCTGTTTTTAAAGCAAAGGTTAATCCTGCAATTCCAGAGCCAATCACTAAAAAGTCGGTAGTAAGTATTTTTTGTTCAGAAGGCATATTGTTATTTAGAGATTTCTAACATTCTTTGAATGGGTACAATAGCTTTTTTGCATAAATCAGCAGCTACTTCAATGTTAGGTAACTCATGTTTTAAACATAAGTATAATTTTTTCATCGTATTCATTTTCATATACGCACATTCACTGCAAGCACAAGTATTATCTTCTTTTGCAGGGGCAGGAATAATGGTTTTATCTGGATTTTCTTGCATCATTTGATACAATATACCAGCTTCTGTGGCTACAATAAATTTATTTTTATCGCTATTTCTAACATGATTTAAAAGTCCAGAAGTAGAGCCAATATATTTGGCAACTTTTAACATATGCGCTTCAGATTCTGGATGTGCAATCAATTCTGCATCTGGATGTTCTTTGTACAAATCAATCAATTTTTCCATAGAAAAAGCCTCGTGAACCATGCATGCTCCATCCCAAAGTAGCATTTCTCTTCCAGTTTCTTTGTTTAAATAATCACCTAAATTTCTGTCTGGAGCAAAAATAATAGGTTGCTCTTTAGGAATCGCATCAATTATTTTTCTAGCATTAGATGAGGTACACACATAATCGCTTAAAGCCTTAATTTCTGCAGAACAGTTGATGTAGGTTACAACAACATGGTTCGGGTACTTTGCTTTAAAAGCAGAAAACTCTTCTGGTGGACAAGAATCTGCTAACGAGCAACCTGCTAATAAATCGGGTAACAAAACTTTTTTATCAGGATTTAAAATTTTAGCAGTTTCTGCCATAAAATGCACACCAGCAAAAACAATCATATCTGCATCTGTTTTAGCAGCTTGCTGTGCCAATGCTAAACTATCACCAACAAAATCTGCAATTTCTTGAATCTCATCAATTTGATAATAATGAGCTAATAAGACTGCGTTTTTCTCTTTTTTTAATCGAAGAATTTCTTTAACATAGTTAATATTAGGAGTTTCGATATCTAAAAAACCTTTTTCGTTAAGTTTTTCTTTAGCAGCGCTTAAAGTTTCCATAAAAATTGTTTAATTTTAACTAATATACAAATATAAACTCTATTTTATTGGTAAGAAAATGATTAGAGTTATTCTATTAAATTATAACTATTATGCAAGAAATGTTGAATTTATCCCAAATTTTTTGGACAAATAAGTATGAAACTAACAAAATTGGTTGGGATTTAGGAGAAGTATCTCCACCTTTAAAAAATTATTTTGATCAATTGCAGAACAAAGAACTAAAAATATTGATACCTGGAGGTGGAAATTCTTATGAGGCTGAGTATCTTTTTAATAAAGGATTTCATAATGTTTATGTAGTAGATATTGCTAAACAACCTTTAAACAATATAAAATTAAGAGTCCCAGATTTTCCAGATTCTCAGTTAATTCATGCTAATTTTTTTGATGTTGACAATCAATTTGATTTGATTATCGAACAGACCTTTTTCTGTGCAATAAACCCCAAATTGAGAGCAGCTTATGCAGCAAAAATCAATACTATTTTAAAACCCAAAGGGAAATTAGTAGGTGTGCTTTTTAATGCGGTTTTAAATGAAGATCATCCACCTTTTGGTGGCAATACTAAAGAATATTTAAACTATTTTCAACCTTATTTTAAAAATATTCAAATAGAACCTTGTTATAATTCTTTTCATAGCAGAAAAGGAATAGAGTTGTTTGTTAAAATTGATAAATGGTAACCTTTGTTACACTAAAAATAGCTGTAAGGTTTTACATTTACTGTATTTTTAAATCATTATTATGGATACAGAAATATTAGCAAGAATTCAGTTTGCCTTTACAATTGCCTTTCATTACATATACCCACCTTTAAGCATAGGTATAGGGTTAATTATGGTAATTATGGAGGGTTTATACCTAAAAACAGGCAATAAACATTACGAATATTTAACACGTTTTTGGTTAAAAATATTTGCCATAACTTTTGGTATTGGTGTGGCAACAGGAATTATAATGGAGTTTGAATTTGGTACCAATTGGTCTGTTTATTCAAAATACGTGGGTGATATTTTTGGAAGTGCATTAGCAGCAGAAGGTTTATTTGCATTTGGTTTAGAAAGTACTTTTTTAGGTATTTTAATTTTTGGATGGAATAGAGTATCACCTAAAGTACATTTTATTTCTACAATTGGTGTGTTTTTAGGATCTATGTTTTCTGCAGTTTGGATTGTTGTAGCCAATAGTTGGCAACAAACTCCAGCTGGTTACCACATTGTTGGAGAAGGTTTTAATGCAAGAGCAGAAGTTACAGATTTTTGGGCAATGGTTTTTAATCCATCAAGTGTAGATAGAATTATTCACGTTTGGCAAGGCGCTTTTTTGGCAGGAGCTTTCTTGGTGCTAAGTGTGCATGCCTATTATCTTTTAAAAGGACGATATACCATAATTTCTAAAAAAGCATTTAAAATTGCTTTAGCTGTGGCAACCATTATTTCTTTAACACAATTAGCTTCAGGACATAGTTCTGCTGATGGTGTTGCAAAAAATCAACCTGCAAAACTAGCAGCAATGGAAGGTCATTATGAGAAATCTGCACCTGCAGATTTGTATCTTTTTGGTTGGGTTGATAACCAAAGTCAAGAAGTTACAGGTTTAGCTTTACCTGGTGGATTATCCTTTTTAGTACATCAAGATTTTGAAGCAGCTATTACTGGTTTAAATGCATTTCCTGAAGAAGACAGACCAAGTCAAGTCAATGCTGTTTTTCAGTTTTATCATATTATGATTGCTATTGGAATGTTTTTAATCGCATTAACATTATATGCAAGTTTTTTATGGTGGAGAGGAAAATTATTTGATAAAAGATGGCTTTTGTATATTTTTGCATTCTCGGTAATTTTACCGCAGATAGCCAATCAGGTAGGTTGGTTTGCAGCAGAAATGGGTAGACAACCTTGGATTGTTTATGGTCATTTAAGAACCAATGAAGGCTTTTCTCAAGAGGTATCATCAAACCAAATTCTTTTCTCATTAATCTTGTTTTTAGTTGTCTACACGCTATTATTTCTTTTATTTATGTATTCTCTAAATAAAAAAATAAAACAGGGGCCTTATGATGAAGCTAAAAACGATTTAAAAATTATTTAAAATGGTAGAATTAGAAACTTTTTTAGGGATAGATTACCCAACGCTTTGGTATTTAGTTGTTGGTTTATTATTTTCAGGTTATGCCATACTAGAAGGCTTTGATTATGGTGCAGGAGCGTGGCATTTATTTTTAAGAAAAGATTTGAGTAGGCGTGTTGCTATTAATGCCATTGGGCCACTTTGGGACGCAAACCAGGTTTGGTTGATAATTGGTGGTGGTGCTTTGTTTGCAGGTTTTCCTGTAATGTATGCAACCATGTTATCTGCAATGTATATTCCGTTTATGTTGTTTTTGGTTTTATTGGTATTACGTTCTTCTGCTATAAAGTTTAGAAGTTCAGAAGAAATGATTTGGTGGCGAAAAACGTGGGATATTATTTATTTTATTTCCAATACATTAATTGCTTTTTTATTAGGTGTAGTTTTAGGAAATGTATTGCAAGGTTTTGAAATTGGCGAAAATTTTAGTTACAAAGGTGGAATATTTTTTGCTTTTTTAAGTCCGTATGCAATTATGGTAGGTTTAACTACCCTATCTATTTTTATGACCCAAGGGGCCATTTTTTTATTATTAAAAACAGAAGGTCGCTTATACGCAAGGTTAATTTTCTTAATTAAAAAAGGAATGATTTTTTTCATCATTTCTTTTGCTATTACTTCATTATATACACTAATATTTTTGCCAGGTGTAACCGATAAATTCAAAGAATATCCTGTATTTTTTATATTGCCTCTTCTTGCATTTTTGGCAGTTGCCAATGTACCAAGATTGGTTTCTAAGAAAAAATATGCAAATGCTCTGGTATTTTCATCGTTAACCATGGCGTTTTTATTAATGCTAGTTGCTTTTCAATTGTATCCTGTTTTATTACCTTCTACCATAGATACTAAATTTAGTGTTACTATATATAAAGCAGCCTCTTCACAAAAATCATTAGGAATTATGCTAACTATTGTTGTTATAGGTGCACCACTTTTGGCAGGGTATTTTTTGTTCTTATACAAAACATTTCATGGTAAAGTAAAATTAGATGATACTAGTTACTAAGTATTTAATTTATATATTTTATGAAGCACCATTATGGTGCTTTTTTATGTAACAAAAGTTACTGTATGCTACTTATAAAAATCTAATATTTACGAAGGTTAAAGCATTCTATTTATAAGAGAATCAAAATACTATAGATAATATCAATGTTTTAATTTTTTAAAAAACTAAATATCATTTAATATGTCTAAAATCGTCATTTTAGGAGCAGTAATTTCAGGGCACGTAGCAGCTTCTCATTTAAGAAGAAACTTGTCTAAAAAGCATGAAGTTGTTGTAGTGTCTCCTAATAGCAATTATCAATGGATTCCTTCTAATATTTGGGTGGGAATTGGTAGAATGAAATCTGAAAAAATATTATTTCCACTAGCACCTTTATATAAAAAAAAGGGAATTGGTTACAAACAAGCAAAAGCGATTTCTTTTTTTCCTGAAGGTGATACGAATGAAACAAAACCTTATGTTTTAACCGAATATGTTACAGGTGAAAACAAAGGAACTCAAGAAAAAGTAACTTACGATTATTTAATAAATGCAACAGGGCCTAAATTAAATTTTGAGGCTACAGAAGGATTAATTCCAGGAGAAAACAAAACCTATTCAGTTTGTACATATACACATGCAGATCATGCTTGGGAAGGTTTGAAAAAGCAGATTGCTTTAATGAAACAAGGCAAAAAGGTTAAAATTTTAATTGGAACAGGACATGCAAAATCTACATGTCAAGGTGCTGCTTTTGAATACATTTTAAATATAGAGCAAGAATTATGCCGTCATAAAGTTAGAGATATGGCAGAAGTAACTTGGATTTCTAATGAATACCAATTAGGAGATTTTGGAATGGACGGAATGCTAATGAGTTATGGCAGCTTGACAATGAAATCTAGTGAAATGGTAGAAATGATTTTTGTAGATAGAGATATTAAATGGATTTTAGGTGCAGGAGTAAATAAAATTGAAGATGGCATTGCTTATTATGAAAATTTAGAAGGAGAATATAAAACAGAAACCTATGATTTTGCCATGCTAATTCCAGCATTTTCTGGTCATGGATTTAAAGCATTTGATAAAAATGAAAAAGATATTACAGATAAATTATTTAGAGGTTTTATGATTGTTGATGCTGATTATTCTTCAAAACCTTACCAAAATTGGTCTGTTCAAGATTGGCCAGAAACCTATCAAAATCCTAGTTATCATAATATTTTTGCCCCTGGTATTGCATTTGCACCACCACATGCAATTTCTAAACCTAGAAAAAGCAAAAACGGAACAGATATTTCTCCATCTCCACCAAGAACTGGTATGCCTTCTGGAATTACCGCAAAATTAGTTGCAGACAATATTATCGACTCTATAAAATCAGGTAAAGAATCTTTAAATCATAAGGGAAGTTTAGGAAATATGGGAGCTGCTTGTATAGCTTCTGCTGGTTTTGGAATGACACAAGGAAGTGGGGTTAGTATTACTACATACCCAATTGTTCCAGATTATGAAAAATATCCAAAAACTCAAGGAAGAAAATTAGGAAAAACTTTTGGAGAAATTGGTTTGGCTGGGCATTGGCTAAAGTTAGCACTGCACCATGCCTTCATTTATAAAGCAAAAATGAAGCCTTTTTGGTGGTTAATTCCTGAATAAGGAATCAAACCTCTATAGTTTAATATAAAATAAAGTAATAATTTTTTAATATCATAAAATGTCACAAAGAATATCAAAATATCAGCGTTTTAAAATGATGAACCCCATTATTCAGCTATTTAAATTTATTTATTTAAGTATTAAAATAATGATTGTTGTTGCTGGAGGACATGGAAGTACTCGCATTAAAAATAAATAGTAGTTTTAGTTTAGTTAGTTTAAAATTGGGCATTAAATTTTTTAATGCCCAATTTTTTTTTTTGATGTTGACAATCAATTTGATTTGATTATCGAACAGACCTTTTTCTGTGCAATAAACCCCAAATTAAGAGCAGCTTATGTAGCTAAGGCTTTTGAGTTATTAAATACGAATGGAAAAGTCGTAGGTTTATTATTTAATGAACCCTTAAATACAGATAAACCTCCATTTGGTGGATGTAAGGAAGAGTATATTAACCACTTTAAACCTTATTTTAATATTACTATAATCGAAGAATCATACAATTCTATACAACCAAGAGTAGAAAGAGAATTATTCTTTAGGGTAGATAAATGTTAAAAATACCCATAAATTTTTTAGATTTTAATAAAAAAAGAGTGTTTAATATATTAAAAAATTAAAATTTATCGTCTTTTGTAACAAAAGTTACATAAAAATTTTTAAAAGCCTATTATTTTTAGCCATCTAGATTACTAACTAATAACTAAAAAGAATAAAAATGAAATCTCACTATCAAATTTTAGTAATTGGAGGAGGAACAGGAGGAATTATGACTGCTGCCAATTTACTTTCTAAAAACAAATCACTAGACATAGGTATTATAGAACCTGCAGAATGGCATTACTACCAGCCTGCTTGGACTTTAGTGGGTGCAGGAACGTATGATTATGAAAAATCAAGACGCTCTATGTCTTCTGTAATGCCAAGTGGAGCAGACTGGATAAAAGATTATGCTACCGTATTTAAACCAGAAGACAACACTGTAGAAACTAAAGAAAACGGTGCAATTACCTATGATTTCTTAATTGTATCTCCAGGATTAGTAATGGATACTTCTTTAATAGAAGGTTTAACAGAATCTTTAGGAAAAGGCGTGGTATGTAGTAATTATACAGATCCAAAACACACTTGGGAAGTATTAAAGAGTTTTAAAGGCGGAAATGCTGTATTTACACAACCAACAACACCAATTAAATGTGGTGGAGCACCTCAAAAAATAGCTTATTTAGCAGCAGATTATATCAAGAAAAATGGACTTAAAAATAAATCAAATGTGGTGTTTGCAACACCAGGTTCTGTAATTTTTGGTGTTAAAGAAATAAGAGAAAGTTTAATGCAAGTTATAAGTAAATATGGTATTCATTTTAAACCATTTTATGCGCCAATTAAAATTGATGGCGCAAATCAAATGGTTACTTTTAAAGTTGTTGGAACAGGAGAAAACACATGTATTATTAATCAAGATAATGAGCTAAAGGAAACCATGTCTGGCGAGTCTATTATAGAAATGCCTTTTGATATGCTTCATTTAGCACCACCTCAAACAGCACCCAAATTTGTTAAAGAATCACCATTAGTTAATGATGCAGGTTGGTTAGATGTAGATAAAAATACTTTACAGCATAATAAATTTGCTAACATATTTGGTTTAGGTGATGTTGCAGCATTGCCAACAGCAAAAACCGGAGCTGCAATACGTAAGCAAGTACCTGTAGTTTCAGATAACATATTGCAATTAATAGCACATAGTAAAAAAGGTAATAAATCATATAATGGCTATTCTTCTTGTCCTTTAGTTACAGGATACGGAAAAATGATTTTAGCCGAATTTGATTACGATAATAATTTTATCCCAGATCCAAAACTTAAACAAATGTTAGTTTTTAATAGCGAAAAAGAACATTGGCGTTTATGGATGCTAAAAAAATACGGACTTCCATACTTATACTGGAATAAAATGATGAAAGGAAAAGAAGTATAAGATACTCAAAGTATTAATAGTAGATCATGGCTGTCTAAAAAGTATCATAAATTTCACTACTTTTCAGACAGCTTTTTTTAATGTAACAAAAGTTGCACTAAGTAATAACTGCTTTTTAGAAATTTGACAAATTCAAAATTACTTTAGCATTATGAAAATTATTGTTGCCTTTCTATTTTCAATTTTAATAATAAGTTCAAGTTTATCTCAAGATCAGTTTACAGTTCAAATAGAGCCATTAGAAATTACAAATGCGCCAAGTGTTCATTCTTTTTCATGGGGAAAAACTTCTGACGGGAAATGGGTGGTTTTTGGAGGTAGAATTGACGGTTTGCATCAAAGGCAGCCTTTTGCTTCCTTTTTAGAAAATGATAATAATAAAAATGTATTTGTAATAGATCCAGTAGCAAAGCAATCCTGGAGTACTTCAATAAGTGTTTTACCAGCATCATTATTTGAGCAACTACAATCTACAAATCAAGAATTTTTACAAAGAGGTAACACTTTATATATTATTGGTGGATATGGTTTTAGTGCCACACAAAATGACCATATTACTTACGATAAATTAACAGCAGTAAATATTGATGGCTTAGCTAATGCAGTTATAAATAATACAAGTATTACCTCTTTTTTTAGACAAATTACCGATACAAATCTTGCTGTAACTGGTGGACAATTGGGCTTGTTAAACGATGTGTTTTATTTATGTGGAGGACAATATTTTGAAGGTAGATATAATCCCCAAGGACCGAATAATGGACCTGGATTTATTCAAAAATATACAGATGAAATTAGAACCTTTCAAATCAATGATGATGGTACGAACCTAAGTATTGTAAATTATTCGGCACAACAAGATACTAATAATTTACATAGAAGAGACTACAATATGGCTTATCAAATTTTTCCAGATGGTACAGAAGGTTTTACCATGTTTAGTGGCGTTTTTCAGCATACAGCTAATTTGCCTTGGTTAAATTCAGTAGATGTTACAGCCTCTGGTTACACTGTTAATAATACTTTTAACCAATATTTAAGTCAATATCACAGTGCAAAAATTCCTGTTTTTGATGAAGAAAATAATACAATGCACACCTTATTCTTTGGAGGTTTGAGTCAATATAAATTAGATGCCAATAATAATCTAATACAAGATGATAATGTACCATTTGTAAAAACCATAAGTAAAGTATCTAGGTTTAATGATGGCACTATGGAAGAAAGTAGTTTAGGAATAGAAATGCCAACTTTTTTAGGTTCTGGAGCAGAGTTTATTCCATTACATAATGAAACTAATTATGTGTCTGATGAAATTGTAGATTTGAATAATTTACAAGAAGGCAAAACATTAGTTGGTTATATTTTTGGAGGAATAGAAAGTACACAAGAAAATATTTTTTTTATTAATGACGGTTCGCAAAGTTCCGCAAGTAATTTAGCCTTTAAAGTATTTATCGATAAAAAATCAACATTAAATACAAGTGAGGTTGCACTTAAATTAAACAATATTTATAATGTAAAAGTATATCCAAACCCGTCATTAGGCCTTTTTTCTATGGAGGTTTTTATACCAAATACAGAAAAAAGTAGTATCGAAGTCTTTGATATGATAGGAAAAAAAATAAAGACCATCACTTTAAAAAATACAATTGGAATAAAAAAAGTTTCTTTAGATCTAACTAAAGAAGCTTCTGGTAAATATATATTGGTTTTTAAAAATAACAATAAAACGATTAGGCAAAAATTACTTAAACAATAACTTTAATAAGATTGTTTGTTATTGTAAGTCAACTTAAGTTTAATTTAAAAAAAAGAGGGCTATAAAAAACCCTCTTTTTAATGAATAGTTTAAAAGTTATACTGGAAAAAAGCAGTAAAATTTCTTCCAGGTTCAGTGATAGGAACCCTACTAAAATTAGCTTGATTGGTAAAACTAAAATTTAAATGGTTGTTATAGGTTTTGTCAAAAACATTAATAGCAGCAAAACCTAAATTTGCATTTTTAAAAGGTTTAAATCCAAAACGAACATCAACAGTTTGGTAACCATCTGTGCTTATTTCTCCAAAGCTTGGGGCAATCTCATTTTGAGAACTGGTACTATTATACTGCACATTTGCCCAGTATTTTTCTTTATTTGTTCCTAAAATTAATCTTGCATTAAATGGCGGAGTTAATGGTAAAGATTCATCTAAATCTTTATTTTTTGCATATACATAAGCCATTTCAGATTTAAAATAATAATCAGTTGAAATTGCAGTTTCAAAAGAAGCTTCAAAACCTGTTCTATAAGCGTTGTTTAAATTTTGAAACACTTTAGGGTTTACAGGTTGTGCAGTTGGCATAAACTTTCTGTTTTTTGTTGGATCTACAATCCCTACAATAAAGTTTTGCAAATCAGAATAATACACAGAAGCAGCATATTTAATGCTGTTTTTGCTGTTTTTTGCTTTAAAACCAACTTCAAATTGATTGTTTACTTCTGCTTTTAAATCTGGATTTCCAATATATTCATAAGGATCTTGATTGATGGTAAAGTGATTGATGTAGCGTTCAATCATATTTGCAGAACGAACTCCTCTACCAAAAGCAGCTTCTAAAGTAAAGTTTTTAGAAACCATTTTTTTTAATGAAACTGTACCACTAATATTATTTTCTGTTCTTTTTTCTAGGTTATAAAGTGCTGCAAAATCTGCTTCTGGGTCTTTAATGTCAGAAATTATCCTATCATATCTTACCCCAGCAGTTATCAAGGTGTTTTCTGTAAATAACCATTTTGCTTCTGTAAATAAGCCAAAATCATTTACGTAAGAATCTTGCCAAACTTTATCGTTAAATTCTCTAGGTGTTGGTAACATGTTTCCATTCATTACTTTTATCAAACGTGTTCTTTCACCATCTCTAGCAATAAGCATTGCATCTACACCAGTAAAAATATCTACATTTTTAGAAGGTTGCCAATTCAATTCTATTTTTCCTCCCATTGTTGTAGCTTCTACAGCAGAAGAAGCTTCCATCATCATAAAAGATGGTCTGTTGGTATTCGTCATTAAATGATCTACATAGCTATAATATGCTTTGGCAGAAATACTATTTAATTTTCCTGATAAATTCCTTTTTTTATAGTCTAAAGAAGCAATGCTACTATTGTCATACTCTGTATCCATAGGTAAACCTGCGTGTAAAACATCACGTCCAAAAGATTGTCTCCAATGAAATTGTAAACGCTCAAAATCGGTAAAATTATAACCTACTTTTACACCATAATCTGTGCTTAAAAAAGAAGACGGAATTTCTGTACCATCCCCATCTTTATAACTTCCAAAATCTCTGTAACCAAAATTACCTACCACATCATATTTGTCTTTCACATACTGTAATTGCAACATGTTTACGGTAGCATTTCCGTTGGTTTCAAAACCCGAAGAAAACCTACCATGAAAGCCATTTTCTAAATAATTAGTTTGTTTAGAAACCATATTTACAATACCGCCAAAAGTAGCTCCATAACGCACTGTATAAGGTCCTTTTATAATTTCTATTTTAGAAATTTCTTCAGGAATAATATGCGTTGTAATAGGATCCATTCTGTTTGGGCAAGCGTGCATTGCTTTGGTTCCTCCATCATATTGTATGTTTAATTGTTCATACTGGCTTCCTCTAAAAGAGGGATCTATCGCATAATTTCCTCTCTTGATTACAGAAAAACCATTGATGTTATTAAATAAATCTGCCACGTTTTTAGGCTGCACAACGTTTTTAGCATATCTGTTAGAAATAATAGTATGTATAGGGTCTTTTTGTAATTTTCCAGTTACGATTACTTCATCTAGTTTTACTCTTTTTATGGTGTCTTTTTTAGTCTCTTTTTTGTCTTGAGAAAAAGAGATCGTAGAAATAAGTGCGCATAAAAGCACACTACAAATTGTTTTCATTTTTAAATTTTTAGTTTTTTTATAAAATTGTATACTCTTAATTATTTAATAAGAGATTTTTTAAATAGTAAAAAACTAAACTCGTGGTGGATGGAAACTGGAATGGCTAGCTAAGTATTTGTAATAATTTTGATAACCAAAATCTGTTTTTTTGGTAGTTGGTTTTATCTTAAAATCTATTGCTAAAGTTGTATTTTGCTGCAATAAAATATCTTTAAAATCAATAATTTGAAGAGGAGCTTTCTCTGAACTTTTATTACTTTCTGTAACTTTTTTTAAATGACATTTACCGTTACATTGTAATTGGGGTTGGTCTTTGTTTTTACACAACTCTTCAATAAAACCAATAGGATCTATAGTATAATACATATAGGTAAAAGAAACCCTTAACATATTATATAATACAAGACTGCTTAAAAAAAAAGCATAGAATAGGGTTTTATATTTAGAAAGAAAAACCAACAGAAATATCTTATTATATTAAAGTTATAACAGCACAAATATAAGCTTCAAAAATAACATATACGTGTAACTTAGGTTACTTATATGTACTCTTTTTCGCAATACCTTTATACAAAGAATTTTAAATATTAGAAATTATGAAAACAACAATTAAAACAACAATCTACTTTTTTGTGATGGTATCTTTTGTGATGGTTGCAAACGGGTGTTCAGAAGATTCAGATGCTGCTTTTGAGATAGATTTAAGTCAAGATGATACAGTAGGTTTACAAGACACTATAACAATTTCTCAAAAAGATGCTGATGCGTTATTGTTTATGTTAGAGGAAGAAAAATTGGCGAGAGATACTTATGAGTATTTAGACACAACTTGGGGTTTAAATCAGTTTGCAAACATTAAAAAAAGCGAACAAACGCATATGGATGCTATTGAAAATTTATTAAAACAGTCTAATACTACTTATACAATATTAGAATATGGTGTTTTTAGTAACTCAGATTTGCAAGCATTTTACGATACATTTAAAGTAGATGGTGCAAAAAGTGTTGTAGATGCTTTACAAATTGGTGCAACTATAGAAGATTTAGATATTAAAGATTTAGAAGACTATGTTTTAGAAACTAATAATGCACAAATTATAAATGTATATCAAAGTTTACAGTGTGGTTCTAGAAATCATTTAAGAAGTTTTATGAAAGGTTTAGATAAAAATGGAGGCACATATACACCTCAATTTATAACTCTAGATGAATTTAATAGCATAGTAAATAGTAGTAACGAGCAATGTAATTAACTTTTAGTTTTAAGTTTGGTAAAAAGCACTCAAGCCTTTATGGTTTAAGTGCTTTTTGTTTGGTAACTAATGTTACTAAAAAAACATTTTATTCAATTTAGTTTTGCAGTATTAAAATTAAATACATGAAAAAAATAGTAAAAAGCATACTTATAATTGTGTTATTGTTTTCTAAACAATTTGCCGCACAAGAAATAATTTCGATTGGTAAGTCTGAGGTTTTATCTAAAATTTTTGATAAAAACTTATCTTTAAAAATTTCTAAAGAATCGTTTCATGCTGCCAAAGCAGATTATAAACAAACCAATGCTGTTTTTTTACCAAATATTACAGCAAGTCATACAGGTATTTCTACTACAAATCCTTTAATGGCATTTGGTTCTAAGTTAAATCAAGGAATTTTAACTCAGAACGATTTTAATCCTACCTTATTAAACAATCCAGTACAAACTCAGAATTTTGCAACCGTTATAAAAGTAGAACAACCTCTAATTAATTTAGATGGTTTTTATCAAAGAAAAGCTGCCAAATCTAAAATGGATGCCATGTCTTTACAGTCGCAAAGAACAGAAGATTATTTGTATTTTGAAGTAGAAAAAGCCTACATGCAATTGCAATTGGCTTATAAAGGAGAACAAGTTCTAGAGAAAGCTTTACAGACCGCAAATGAAAATAAAAAATTAGCAGCAAATAGCTTTCAACAAGGCTATTTACAACGTGCAGATGTTTTAAATGTAGAAGTACGTGTTACAGAAATTAAAAATCAGTTGCAAACAGCAAAAAGCAACGTGCAAAATGCGTCTAATTATTTGTCTTTTTTAATGAATGATGAGCGCTATGTAGTTTACAAACCTTCAGATAGTTTAACGGTTTCTAATTTTTCTATGGATAACAAAACCATTTCAGAAAACAGATCAGATATCAAAGCAATGCAACTTTCTACCAAAGCTTATGAGGCTATAAATAAAGCCGATAAAATGTCTTTTTTACCACGTTTAAATGCTTTTGGAAGTTATGAAATGTATGACAATACCGTTTTTCAAGGAAATGCAAGTGGATACTTAATTGGAGCGCAGTTAAGCTGGGATATTTTTAAAGGCTCTAAACGTTTTGGGAAAGCACAAAAAAGTAAAGCAGAATTCGAAAAATCGAAGTTAGCTTATAATCAATACGTATCTCAAAGTAATTTAGAATTCAATAAAGTACAGCGTCAACTAATAGATGCTAAAAATAAATTAGAACTAACAGCATTAGCAGTGCAACAATCTAAAGAATCTTTAAGAATTCGTAAGAACAGATTTAAAGAAGGTTTAGAAAAAACTTCTGATTTATTACAAGTAGAAACGCAGTATTTACAAAAGCAATTAGAGCATTACCAAACTGTATTTGAATATAATTATACCCAAAAATATTTAGAATTTTTAACAAAAGAATAACCACTTAATAGCGCTTAAGAAGACAGCACAATGTCAAGTTTAGTGCATTCGATTACTAATTAAAAAACAAATCATAAAATGAAAAAATATATTTATATCATCACACTAATTTCTACAATATTATTGATAATAAGTTGTGGTAGCGAAGACAAAAAAGTAGCTCAAGATACTACGCCAACAATCCATGTAAAAGTTGCTAAAGTTCAGTTAAATACTAATAATCCTTTTTTATCTGTAAGTGGAAAAATACAAGCTACAAATAGTGCAGATTTAAGTACAAGAATGATGGGTTATGTAAAAAAAGTGTATGTAAATGTAGGCGATAAAGTTAAAAAAGGTCAATTATTAGTGGCTATTAACAATGCAGATTTACAAGCTAAAAAAGCACAAATAGATGCAGGTATAACACAAGCCAAAACTGCTTTTACAAATGCTGAAAAAAATTACAAACGTTTTACAAATTTGTTTGCTAGCAATAGCATTACTCAAAAAGAAATGGATGATATGACGGCTAATTACCAAATGGCAAAAGCAGGTTTAGAGTCTGCCAAACAAATGAAAAACGAAATCAATGCTCAGTTTACATATTCTAATATTACAGCTCCTTTTAGTGGGGTAATTACCAGTAAAAATGTAGAAAATGGAGATATGGCAAATCCAGGAATGCCTTTAATTAGTATAGAAACTCCAAAAAAGTTTGAAGTAATGGCAATGGTGCCAGAAACAGAAATTTCTAACATTAAAAAAGGAATTACCGTAAATGTGTTGGTAAAATCTATTGACAAAACTATTAAAGGAAAAGTTACTGAAATTAGTACTTCTGCTAAAAATACAGGTGGGCAGTATTTGGTAAAAGTAGATCTAGAAAACACAGATGCTAACATTTTATCAGGAATGTTTACAACAGTTCAGTTTCCTATTTCGCAGAATGTACAGTCAGCAATGGTTTTAATCCCTACTGCTGCTATTGTTAAAAACGGTCAATTATCGGGTGTTTATACCACAAGTCAAAGAAATACCGCTTTGTTACGTTGGTTACGTTTAGGTAGAACTTATGGAGATAAAGTAGAGGTATTATCTGGTTTATCAGCATCAGAATCTTATATCGTTTCTGCTGATGGAAAATTATTTAACGGAGCAAAAATTTCAATTCAATAACTAAATAGTCGCGTTAAGGATAGTAGTGGAAATCCTTTTTTTGCTGCCATATATGGCAAAAAAAGATTGAAACGGATAGCCTGTTAAAACGCCCAAAAAAATAAATAATATGAAAGAAGGTTTAGCAGGAAAAATTGCAAAAGTCTTTATCGGTTCTAAATTAACGGTGTTGCTAATGATTGTATTTATGGTCATTGGTGTGTATAGCTCGTTTTTAATTCCGCGTGAAGAAGAACCACAAATAGATGTGCCAATGGCAGATATTTTTGTGGGTTATCCAGGGGCAAGTCCTACAGAAGTAGAATCTAGAGTGGTAAAACCTTTAGAGAAATTAATCTCAAATATTAAAGGTGTAGAGTATGTGTATTCGACCTCGATGAACGAAAAAGCCATGGTAATTGTGCAGTTTTATGTAGGCGAAGATATTGAGCGTTCGTTTGTAAAATTGTACAATGAAATTAACAAACACATGGATCAAATGCCACAAGGAGTTACATTTCCCTTGGTAAAAACACGTGCTATTGATGATGTGCCAATGTTAGGCTTAACCTTGTGGTCTGAAAATTATAACGATTTTCAGCTTGGGCAAATGGCACAAGAATTAGAAAGTGAAATAAAAAAGGTAAATGATGTTTCGATTACCCATAAAATTGGAGGAAGAAACAGACAATTACGCGTTATTTTAGATAAAGATAAATTAGCCGCAAGCGGATTAGATTTCTTATCAGTTTCTAAAATGATCAAAGCCAATAATACACAATTAAGTGCTGGAAGTTTTGATAAAAATGATACCGAGTTTTTAGTAAAAACAGGAAAGTTTTTAGCCTCTAAAAAAGATTTAGAGAATTTAGTAGTGGGTGTAAAACAAAATCAGCCAATTTATTTAAAACAAATAGCCAATATTATTGACGGACCAGAAATTCCACAAAATTACGTGTCTTTAGGGTTTGGAAAAGCAAGTGAGAAATCTACAGCTTACCAATCTGAATATCCTGCAGTAACAATTTCTGTAGCGAAAAGAAAAGGGGCAGATGCCATGAAAATTGCTGAGGTAATTATAGATAAAGTAGATCATTTAAGAACTACTTTAATTCCTGATGATGTTCATGTAGAAGTAACAAGAAATTATGGTGAAACTGCTTCTCATAAAGTATCAGAATTATTGTTACACCTTATCGGTTCTATCTTTGCTGTAACTTTAGTAGTAATGCTAGCTATGGGCTGGAGAGGTGGTTTGGTGGTATTTTTATCTGTACCCATTACGTTTGCATTAACCTTGTTAAGCTATTATATGCTAGATTATACCTTAAACAGAATTACACTTTTTGCACTGGTTTTTGTTACGGGTATTGTGGTTGATGATTCTATTATTATTGCCGAAAATATGCACAGGCATTTTAAAATGAAACGCTTGCCATTTAAACAAGCGGCCTTATATGCTATTAACGAAGTGGGTAACCCAACCATTTTAGCAACCTTTACCGTAATTGCTTCTGTGTTACCTATGGCTTTTGTATCTGGTTTAATGGGGCCATATATGGCACCAATGCCAATTGGAGCCTCTATTGCAATGATTTTATCATTATTTGTAGCCTTAACCATTACACCTTATTTAGGATATATTTTCTTAAGAGAAAAAGATAAAAAAGGCGCAGAAAAGAAAGCTGAAAAGCCTTTAGAAGAAACTTTAATTTATAGAATTTACAGTAAGTTAGAAAGACCATTATTAGAAAGTAAAACCAAAAGATGGTTGTTTTTAGGAGGAACATTTTTTGTGTTAATAGCAACAATGGGCTTGTTTTTAACCAATTCTGTAGCAGTAAAAATGTTGCCTTTTGATAACAAAAATGAGTTTCAGGTGGTTATTGATATGCCAGAAGGAACAACATTAGAAAGAACAGCAGTAGTTACGCAAGAAATTGCTCAGTATTTATCTACCAGACCAGAAGTGGTAAATTACCAAAACTATATTGGTACTTCTGCACCCATTACATTTAATGGCCTGGTACGTCATTACGATTTACGTGGTGGCTCTAATATGGCAGATATTCAAGTGAATTTGGTAGATAAAGGAGAACGCTCTATTCAAAGTCATGGAATTGCAAAATTATTACGACCAGAAATTCAGAAAATTGCATCAAAATACAATGCCAATATAAAGTTGGTAGAGGTTCCACCTGGCCCACCGGTTTTATCAACCATTGTTGCAGAGGTTTATGGGCCCGATTATAATGAGCAAATTAGAATAGCAAACGAGGTTCAAAACATTCTAAAAAATACAGATGACGTGGTTGATATTGATTGGATGGTAGAAGCCAATCAAAAAGAATATCAATTTGAAATTCATAGAGAAAAAGCCATGTTGTATGGTGTAGCACCACAGCAAATTGCCTATACAATGAATATGGCTTTGTCTAATAGACCAATAACCAATTTATATGATGAAGATGCTGTAAATCAGGTTGGTTTGGTGTTGAGTTTAGATGAAAAAGAAAAATCTACCATTTCTGACATTTCTCAATTAAAAGTAAAATCGAAACAAGGAAACATGATTCCTATTGCAGATTTGGTTGAAATTAAAGAAACCAATTCTGCAAAAAGTATCTACAGAAAAAACCAGAAAAGAGTGGTGTATGTCTTGGCAGATATGGCTGGCGAGTTAGAAAGTCCTGCCTATGCAATTTTAGGAATGGAAAAGAAATTGAAAGAAATTAAACTTCCAGAAGGTTATCAATTAAATGAAATGTATTTAGGTCAGCCAGATTTTGAAGACGATTTTACAGTAAAATGGGATGGAGAATGGCAAATTACCCTAGAAGTTTTTAGAGATTTAGGAATTGCCTTTTTAGGAGCATTAATTTTAATTTACATTTTAATTGTAGGCTGGTTTCAAAACTTCAAAGCACCTATTGTAATGATGGTTGCTGTGCCTTTATCATTAATTGGAATTATTTTAGGACACTGGATGATGGGAGCCTTTTTTACAGCAACTTCCTTTATTGGAATGATTGCTTTGGCAGGAATTATGGTAAGAAACTCTGTTTTACTGATTGATTTTATCAACCTAAGATTGGCAGAAGGAATTCCGTTAAAACAAGCAGCCATAGAAGCTGGAGCAGTTAGAACAACACCTATTTTATTAACAGCAGGTACTGTGGTAATTGGTGCTTTTGTAATCTTATTTGATCCAATTTTTCAAGGATTGGCAATCTCTTTAATGGGAGGAACCATTGTATCTACAGTGTTAACTTTATTGGTAGTGCCATTGGTGTATTATATGATTGAAAAAAAGAATTATAAATAAATAATCAGATGAAATTAGTATTCGTAACAGCAGTAGAAGAATTTCAAACAGCTATTTTAAAAATCTTTAAAAAAGCAGCTATAGAAAATTTGAGTACCACAGAAATTAGTGGATTTAAAAATATTCCTTTAGAAATTTCTTCCAATTGGTTTTCAGCAGGAAAAAATGGCAATGGATCTACTTTGTTTTTCTCTTTTACAGATGATGAACATATAGATATGTTATTCAATTTAATAGAAGATTTCAATAAAAACTTAGAAACTAAAAATCCTATAAAAGGAGTTGTGTTGCCTGTAGAAAGATTTATATAATTATTAAAAAAATAAGAAAATGTTAAATACGTATTTTAGAGTAATAGTAGGGTTTATGGTTTTATTTATGGTAAGTTTATCTTACTATGTAAGTATAAATTGGTTGTGGTTTGGTGTCTTTATTGGTATAAATATGATACAATCTGCCTTTACAAAATGGTGTTTGTTAGAAACGATATTATTAAAATTAGGTATCAAAAAATAAAAATTTTCCCTAATTAAAAAAAGAGGTTCTCTTCATTTTTAGAAGAAACCTCTTTTTAGTTTATACCAATTCTAATCGCTTAAAAACTTCACATAATTAACTTTTTTAGGGTGAAAAAGATTTCAAATTTTAGGTTATCAGTAGAATCTAAGAATACGTTGTAGAAAAAAGAATTCTACTTATTGTTAAAAAAAGAGAAGTTTATTACTTAAATGCATTTAATCCAGTAATATCTAAACCCGTAATTAATAAATGAATATCATGTGTGCCTTCGTAGGTAATTACACTTTCTAAATTCATCATATGTCGCATGATGGAGTATTCCCCAGTAATTCCCATTCCACCTAACATTTGTCTTGCTTCTCTTGCAATTTTAATAGCCATTTCTACGTTGTTTCGTTTCGCCATAGATATTTGAGCAGAAGTTGCTTTGTCATCATTTTTTAAAGTACCTAACCTCCATGCCAATAATTGTGCTTTGGTAATTTCGGTAATCATTTCTGCTAATTTTTTTTGTTGCAATTGAAACTGACCAATAGGTTTGCCAAATTGTTTTCGTTCTTTTACGTAACGCAAAGCTGTATCATAACAATCCATAGCAGCACCAATGGCACCCCAAGCAATGCCATATCTTGCAGAGTCTAAACAACCTAAAGGCGCACCCAAACCAGATTTATTAGGGAGTAAGTTTTCTTTAGGTACTTTTACATTATCAAAAATTAACTCACCAGTTGCAGAAGCACGCAAAGACCATTTGTTGTGGGTTTCTGGAGTAGAAAAACCTTCCATACCACGTTCTACAATTAAACCGTGAATTCTACCTTTTTCATTTTTAGCCCACACGACAGCAACTTGTGCAAAAGGTGCATTAGAAATCCACATTTTTGCACCATTTAATAGATAATGGTCACCTTTATCTTTAAAGTTGGTTTCCATTCCACCAGGATTAGACCCATGATTGGGTTCAGTTAAACCAAAACAACCCATCCACTCACCAGAAGCCAACTTTGGTAAATATTTTTTACGCTGTGCTTCTGTACCATAGTTAAAAATAGGATACATTACTAAAGAAGATTGTACAGAAGCTGTAGATCGCACACCAGAATCTCCACGTTCTATTTCTTGCATAAGTAATCCGTAAGAAATTTGATCTAAACCAGCACCACCATATTCCTCAGGAATGTAAGAACCAAATGCGCCAATTTCTGCCAAACCATTAATAATTTGTGTTGGAAATTCTGCTTTTTGAGCATACTCTTCGATAATTGGAGAAACATCACGTTTTACCCAATCTCTTGCAGCTGTTCTAATCAACTTGTGTTCTTCAGTTAGTAAATCATCAATATTATAATAGTCTGGTGCTTTAAATAAGTCTGGTTTCATATAAAAATGTCTAATTTTAAACAAATTTAACTATAATTGTTGTATTGTAAACAAAAATATATTTAAATAAGAATCTGATAACTAATTAAAAATACGGATCTTTTTTAAAGTTAGCACCCAGTAATTGTTAAAAAGTTGCTATTTTCTATTAAGTTTGTAATAATGAAATACACTTTAGGGAAACAAGAACGTTTAAAGCGTAGAAAGTTGATAGAAAAATTATATACTGAAGGGAAATCTGTTAAGAGTTTTCCTTTAAGAATGATGTATTTACAAACACTACATACATCAGACTTTCCATGTCAGGTAGGGGTTTCTGTGCCCAAAAGAAATTTTAAGTTGGCAGTTAGTAGAAATCGTATAAAGCGTCTTTTAAGAGAAAGTTACCGTTTGCAAAAAGAAATTGTTTATAATAATTTAGAAGAACCTTATGTATTTATGATTTCGTATATTGGAAAAGAAGAACCAGTTTATGAAGAGGTGTTTTTAAAAATGCAAAAATTATTAAACTTGTTTGTAGAAAAAACAAAAGAAATAAAAAATGAAGAAATTACTAGTTAACAAAAAAGTAGTTATTCTACTTTTAGTAGGTACTTTACTTTTAACATATTCCTTTCAATCTAAATTTTTTGAAGTTGCCAAACAAATAGAAATTTACAATACGCTGTTTAAGGAGTTAAACATGTATTATGTAGACGAAATTAATCCTGCAGAGTTAACCAATAAAGCTATTAAAAATACTTTAAAAGATTTAGACCCATACACCAATTTTTACAACGAGCAAGATGTAGAAACTGCAAGAATAAGAAGAGCAGGAGAATATGGTGGTATTGGTGTATCTGTATATTATTCAAAAAAAGGAATTGAGTTACAAGAAATTTACAAAGGTTTTTCTGCTGACAAAGCAGGCTTAAAAGCAGGTGATATTATTATTTCTGTGGATAATCAATCTATAAAAAACATGGAAAGAGACCAATTATCTATGTTTTTAAAAGGAACACCAAACAGTAAATTTACGGTTGAAGTAGATAGACAAGGTACTATTTTAACAAAGGAAATTACTAGGGATAAAGTAATTGTAAATCCTGTACCTTTTGCAGAAATGATTGATGAAGAAACGGGTTACATTACCTTAACAAGATTTAATGAAAAAGCATCTTCTGAAGTAAAAAAAGCCTATAAAAAATTAAAAAAACTAGGTATGAAAAAATTGGTTTTCGACCTTCGCTCTAACCCTGGAGGTTCTTTGTTAGAATCTATAAGAATTTCTAATTTTTTTTTACCAAAAGGCAAAACCATTGTTACAACAAAAGCTAAAATTAAAAAGTGGAGTAACACTTATAAAACACAAAACGAACCTTTAGATTTACAAATCCCTATAGTTGTTTTAATTAACGAACGTTCTGCATCTGCATCTGAAATTGTAAGTGGTTCTTTACAAGATTATGATAGAGCTGTAATTTTAGGTAAACGCTCTTTTGGTAAAGGTTTGGTACAACGTTACAGAGACTTAATGTATGGTACTCAACTAAAACTAACCATTTCTAAATATTACACCCCAAGTGGTAGATGTATTCAAGAATTAGATTATACAAATAGAGATGATCAAGGTCATATCCCTAAATTTTCAGACAGAGGTGTAAATGCCTTTAAAACTCAAAATGGAAGAACCGTTTACGATGGTGGAGGGGTTAAGCCAGATATTGAAATGAACACAACTAATAGAAATAAAACTACAGAATCGTTGTTGCAATCTAGAGCCGTTTTTAACTATGTAACTCGTTACTATTACAACAATAAAGATTTTAAAGATTTTGAAAATTTTGATTTTAAAAATAGTGATTTTAAAGATTTTACCAAATATTTAAAAACAGATACCACTTTTGTAACCGAGCAAGAAGCCTTGTTTAAAAAAGCTTATTTAGCCTCTCAGAATAGTAATATTTCATCAGAATATAATGCTATAAAAGAACAATTATATAAAGATAAAATTGATATAATTTCTAAAAATAAAGATATTATTTCTGAGATTTTAAAAATTAAAATTTTAGAAAGATATCTCTATAAAGAAGGTGTTTATAAATACAATTTAACTAAGGATAAAGTTATCGCAAATGCGGTTAGTTTATTAAAAGATAATAAACAGTATTACAAAATTTTATCAGGTAAATAATTTTAAATTTGTCTAGCAAAATAAACAATGTCAGAAATTAAAAAATTAGCAAGAACAAGAGCACAAGAATCTACCAATGCCATAGAAAAATTATATATTTCTATGCGTCATTTATTTAGTAGAGGTTTTTACAAACCTATGGGTGTTTCTGGCGAAACACTAAGAAAATCTTTATTACTTTTAAGACCCGAAATTTATGGTTCTATTGCAGAAGAAAGAATAGAATTAAATGGGTTAACGTATGTAATAGAAAGACTTCCTAAAGGCATAGAAGAATGTCAATACATAAATTTAACTGCAGATGAAGGCTATAAAAATTCTCACTTTGAAGCCATTATACCTCCTAAAAGAAGAAGAAATTGCTATAGAATAGATAAAGATCAAATGAATATTGAGATTACCAGAGGAAGATCTGAAATCTATGATATTTTAACGCACTTAACGTTTCTTTTTATAGAATCTCATAAAATTCAGGAAAGAGTAACCTTAAATGAGGGTGAAGATTTTACAAGAGAGTGGAAACATTTAGAGGATATTGTACTACATCAAAAACAAATTTCAGAAAAAGAAAGAGAAGTAACCCTTGTACATTTAGGTAATATTTTAGGAAGGTCTTTTGATGAAGTTTTAACCATTTATAAAACATTTGCCACTAAAGAAAATCCAGATCGTTTTTTTCAATTGATATTTTGGTTGGGTAAATTAGCCATCAACGAAGTATTAGAAAACAAAAAAAGAACAGTAATTTTTAGTTCTATTTTGGTACAAGAAATTGGGCATCATATTTATGGAGAAATCTGGGCAAATAATATTAAAAAGGTTCTAAAAAATAATCATTTATTAGAAAGACCTATTCATATTATAAGTGCAAACATGCACAGTGTATTAAATTCTGTATATGCAAAAAGTGCATTACCAAAAGAAGCAAAAAACTTAAAAGGGTTTGAAATTTATCAATTACTAAGCAACGAAAACAGCAAACCAATACAAAAAAAAGTAAAAGATTTTGCCTCTAAAAATGGACTGATTTATATTAAAGATACATCAGGTACTAATATAAACGTACAAATAATAGATACAGCTAAAATAAATTTTGATATTTTAACGTTCTCTAAAAAAGCAAATGCTAAAGAAAATCCAGTAATTATAGTAATGGATTATGCTTTTGGCGAACAAGCTTACGAAACTATGGATGAGTTATTAAAACCATATACTTGTGATAAAAACACAAATACACATTTAGATGTAAAGTCAATTTCTATTATGGGTAAAGCCGGTATTTTAGAGGGTGGTAAAGGAGATATTATGATTCCATCTGCTCATATTTTTGAAGGTACAGCAGACAATTATCCGTTTAAAAACCAATTAAAAAAAGAAGATTTAGAAGGTTTTGGTGTAAAATCTTTTGATGGTTCTATGATTTCAGTGTTAGGAACATCACTTCAAAATAAAGATTTATTAAATTTTTTTCACGATTCTACTTGGAATGTCATTGGTTTAGAAATGGAAGGTGCACATTACCAAAAAGCCATACAATCTGCATCAAGAATTAGAGGTAATATTTCTGAAAACGTACAAGTGCGTTATGCCTATTACGCATCCGATAACCCCTTAGAAACTGGGGCTACTTTAGCTTCTGGAGGCTTAGGTATGACAGGAGTTACACCAACTTATGCCATAACTCAAAAAATATTAGAACAAATTTTTTAACAGTAAACATAGATATTATAACCAAACAACCATATGTCAACAAGTCATAATAACAACGAAGAAGAAGTAGATTTAGGATCTTTATTTAAAATTATTGGTAAAGGTTTTCAAAACCTTTTTAATTTTATTGGAAATATTTTTAAAGGTATTTTTCATTTTTTTATTTCCATTTTAATTTTCTTAAAAGATAATATTGTAAAAATAGGGATTGCAGCTTTTATAGGTTTTGCTATTGGTGTGTTTATCCAAGTAAAATCTGCAGATAAATATGAATCTCAAATGTTGGTACAACCCAACTTTAAAAGTGCCAATCAGTTGTATAATAATATTAGTTATTATAACGATTTGGTAAAACAAAAAGATACAGCTAATATTCAAAAAACATTTAAGATAGATAAAGAAACAGCAGCTTCTTTAAAAAAGTTTACAATAGAACCTATCATAAATGAGAATGATATTATTAACTCCTACAACGATTTTATTTTAGATGTAGATACAACTACTGTAAAAAGTTACAATTTTCAAGATTTTAAAGCTTCATTCTCACTTTTGGACTACAAAATTCATAAAATAAATGTGGTGTCAGAAAAAAATGATGTTTTTAATAAGTTAGATGAGGTTATTTTATCATCAGTAATAAAAAATAAATATTTTAATAGAGTAAAAGAGTTAACCAACGAAAATTTAAATAGAACAGATTCTTTATTACGTACTAATTTAGCTCAAATAGACTCTTTAAGAGTTGTGTATACGAAGGTTATGTTAGAAGAGGCAAAAAAACAAAATAGTGGAACTAGCATAGATTTAGGGGGGAAAATGAGAACAACCAAAGAACTAGAGTTGTTTGAAACTAATAGAAAAATAAACGCAGAGTTAGAAAATATTGTAAAAGATAAATCCGAAAAATATGAGGTAATTAATGTAATCTCTAACTTTCAACCTATCGGTTCAGAAATAAAGGGAGTAACTAGAAATATTGCTTTTCAGTTGTCGGTTTTAGGCGCATTAGCAATGATTTTTATTCTATTACTAATAAAGATAAATTCTTATTTAAATAATTATAAGAAGTAAGAATGCAAACAATTTTAATTACTGGAGGTGCAGGTTTTATTGGATCCAATTTTATTACATACTTTATAGAAAATAATAAAGAAATTCATGCAGTAAATTTAGATTTGCTCACCTATGCCAGTAATTTAGAGTATATAAAAGAATTAGATAATCATCCAAGATATACTTTTTTTGAAGGAGACATTTGCAAGAGGGATTTAGTTGAAAATTTATTTAAAGAATATAATTTTTCTGGAGTAATTCATTTTGCAGCAGAATCTCATGTAGATAATTCCATAAAAAATCCAGATGCATTTGTAAAAACCAATGTTTTTGGCACTTTTACGTTGTTAGATGTCGCAAAAAATTATTGGATGAATGCTCCTTTTGAATACAAAGAAGGATATGAAAATGCAACATTTCATCATATTTCAACAGATGAGGTTTATGGTACATTAGGCGCCAAGGGTTTGTTTACAGAAACCACACCTTATGCACCAAACAGTCCTTACAGTGCTTCAAAAGCGTCTTCAGACTTTTTAATAAGAAGTTATTTTCATACGTATGGAATGAATGTAGTAACCACCAATTGCTCAAACAATTATGGCCCAAAGCAACATGATGAAAAGTTGATTCCAACCATTATTAGAAAAGCAATTTCTGGTGAAAATATTCCTATTTATGGGGATGGAAAAAACATTAGAGATTGGTTATACGTGCAAGACCATTGTACAGGGATTGAGTTGGTTTATAAAAATGGAAAATTTGGAGAAACTTATAATATTGGTGGCAAAAACGAGCGTAATAACTTATATATTGCCAATAAAATTTGTGAGATTTTAGATGAAATTTATCCAAAGAAAAACTCTTACAAAAATCAAATTAGTTTTGTAAAAGACAGACCTGGTCATGATTTTAGATACGCCATAGATGCCTCTAAAGTAGAAAATGAATTGGGTTGGAAAGCCTCAGAAAATTTTGAAACTGGAATTTTAAAAACCATACAATGGTATTTAAAAAAATACAATTAATATGAAAGGAATAGTTTTAGCAGGAGGTTCAGGTACAAGATTACATCCACTAACTTTAGCTGTTAGCAAACAGTTAATGCCCGTGTATGATAAACCCATGATCTATTATCCAATTGCTACCTTAATTTCTGCTGGAATTAGAGAAATATTAATTATTTCTACACCACAAGATGTACCATTGTTTCAAAAATTATTAGGAGATGGAAGTAAAATAGGTTGTAGTTTCCAATACGAAGTACAAGAAAACCCAAATGGTTTAGCAGAAGCTTTTATTATTGGTGAAAAGTTTATTGGTTCTGATAAAGTTGCCTTAATATTGGGCGATAATATTTTTTATGGATCAGGTTTAGCAGATCTTTTAAAATCAAATAACAATCCAGATGGCGGTATTGTGTATGCTTATCACGTAAATGATCCAGAAAGATATGGGGTTGTAGAATTTGATGAACATAATAAAGCCATTTCTATTGAAGAAAAGCCAGACAAACCAAAGTCTAATTATGCAGTTCCTGGAATCTATTTTTACGATAATGAAGTGGTAACCATTGCAAAAAACATCCAACCCAGCAAAAGAGGCGAATTAGAAATTACAGAAGTAAATAATGTATATCTAAAAAAAGGAAAACTCGCTGTAGAAATTTTAGATAGAGGTACAGCTTGGTTAGATACAGGTACTTTTAACTCATTAATGCAAGCAGGGCAGTTTGTACAAGTAATTGAAGAAAGGCAAGGTTTAAAAGTAGGGTCTATAGAAGCAGCAGCGTTTAGAGCAGGTTTTATTAACAAAGAAGATATGATGGCACTCTCAGAACCTTTATTAAAAAGCGGATATGCCAATAATTTATATAAAATATAATGAAAGTTACAGAAACACATTTAAAAGGTTGTTTTGTAATAGAGCCAACAGTTTTTAAAGATAAAAGAGGAAGTTTTTTCGAGGTTTTTAATCAGAAACTATTTGAGAAAACAACCGGTTTAAAAGTTAATTTTGTTCAAGATAACCAATCGATATCTCAAAAAGGAGTTTTAAGAGGTTTACACTTGCAAAAGGGGCAGTTTGCACAAGCCAAATTAGTAAGAGTTATACAAGGTAAAGTTTTAGATGTTGCTGTAGATGTTAGAAAAGATTCTGCAACTTTTGGTCAACATTTTTCTGTAGAATTATCTGGAGACAATAACAAACAACTATTTGTACCAAGAGGATTTTTACACGGTTTTGCTACTTTTGAAGATAATACCATAGTTTCTTATAAGTGTGATAATTACTATCATAAAGAATCTGAATATGGTGTTATTTATAATGATAAAAATTTGAGGATTGATTGGAAATTGAATGAAAGTGAGGTTGTTTTATCTGATAAAGATAAAAGGTTAAAAATATTTAATGAGTTTTCTGATAAATCTGAAAACGGAAATAAAACTGTATTAACATATGGAACTTTTGACTTGTTACATTATGGACATATAGAAATTCTTAAAAGAGCAAGTAAATTAGGAGATAAATTAGTTGTTGGTGTTTCTACAGATGAGTTTAACAAGATAAAAGGTAAAAAATGCAAAATACCTTTTGAGGAAAGAAAAAAATTTCTAGAATCATTAGAATTTGTAGATGAAATAATACCAGAAACTAATTGGGAACAAAAAATTGATGATGTTTTAAGAGTTAAAGCAGATATTTTTGTTATGGGAGATGATTGGGAAGGTAAATTTGATTTTTTAAAAAAATATTGCCAAGTAATATATTTACCTAGAACCGTTGGTATTTCTACAACAAAATTAAAACAAATTCTTTGAAAAAAAATAAATGATAAAACAAGTTGTAAAACTCTTTAGTTTTTTTTTAAAAAAGAACGTAAAGAATGTTGTGTATGTAAGTTTTCCAGATATATCTGATAATAGTTTTGCGATGTTTTGTTATATGATAAATACCAAAAAAGAGTACACTAATATTTGGTTAGTAGACAAGTTAAAACAGAAAGATAAATATGAAGTTTTAATAAAAAACTATACAACTTCTACAAATTATAAGATTCTAAAAAAAAGTTCATGTAAGGGGTTGTTCTTTTTTTTTACCTCTAAATATGTATTTCATACACATGGAGTGTATAATAAATTACCACTTCTTAAAAATCAACTTAATATAAATTTATGGCACGGTATGCCGTTAAAAAGAATTGGTCATTTAGATAATAATACTCTTGTTCCAGAATCTAATTTTACCATTGCAACTTCTAAAAAGTTTAGTAAAATAATGCAAGGTGCATTTAAATTAAATGAAGATCAGGTAATAATATCAGGTTTACCAAGAAACGATTTTATTTTATCAGATAAATTTACCTTATTAGATGTTATTTCAGAAAAACAAAATACGTATGCAAACACAATACTTTGGATGCCAACTTATAGAAAGTCTACTATTGGAGATATAAGAGTAGATGGTGAGATAGATGGAATGAATGAATTTTTAAATGAATCATTTCTAAATGAGTTAAATGTGTTTTTAACTAAATTAAAATCTTTATGTGTTATTAAATTACATCCTATGGATGTGTTAAAGCCAAAAGATTTTAAAGAATATTCGCATTTATCAATAATTGATAATTCAAATTTTGTCGAAAAAGGAATTTCTCTTTATTCAGTTTTAAATTCTGTGGATTTATTATTAACAGATTTTTCATCAATATATATAGATTTCTTATTGCTAAATAAACCAATAGGTTTTGTAATATCTGATTACCAAGAATATTTAAATTCAAGAGGGTTTGTTTTTGACAACCCAAAAGAATTGATGCCAGGTGAATTTATAGCAAATAGCAAAGAATTATTATTTTATTTAGAAAAGCTTTTTATAAATAAATCGGATGATTTTGAAAAACAACGAAATGTGGTAAAGAACATTTTTCATGAAGAACAGAATTCATTTTCAGAAAAAACATTTAATTCTATTTTAAATTAGAATGTTAAAAAACTTAAATATAGATCACAAAACAATTTTAAAAAATTTTTCTTACTTAACAGTAATGAAAGTTTTAAATATTGGGATTAAAGTAATTTTAGCTGCATATTTAATTAGAGTTCTAGGTAATGAAAAATATGGATTATTAACTTGGTTAGATTCTGTTATTCAGTATTTTATAATGATAATAAATTTTGGATTTAACATTTATGCAGCTAAGTATATTGTTGAAAATCGAAAGAAAACTGAAAGTATTAATGAAATAGTATCTTCAATTTTTATTATTAAAACAATTTTATTTCTAATATCTGTAGTTTGTATCTTTTTGTTAGGTCAATTTGAGATGTTTAACATTTATAAAAACATACTATTATTATTTATGTTTTGTGGTTTAGGAGAAGTATTATTTCCTGTTTGGTTTTTTCAAGGAGTAGAAAACCTAAAACCAGCAACAATAATTGTTTTCTTATCAAGATTATTTTTATTATTAGGTACCATTTTCTTTGTTAAAAGAGGACAAAGTATTAACGTTTTCATTTGTTTGTTTGTCTTGTCGTCTATATTAATGGGGGGGTTAGGGTTCTATTTGTTATTTAAGAAATATAAAATAAAGCTAATTAAGGTTTCTTTTTTGAAGCTAAAGACCTATTTTAAAGAATCTTTACCCTTTTTTATTGGAAGGTTTTTGTCTCTTGTTTTTAACTTTGGAACCATTTTTTTTATTGGTAAGTTTTGTGAATTGGATGAGGTTACTGGTTTTGATTCTAGTTTAAAGATTGTAATGCTAGGTGTAATTCCGTTTGAGATGTTGCAACAAGCTGTTTTTCCAACAATTTCTAGAACAAAAAATAAGAATATGCTAAAAAAACTAGTTTTTGCTTCCTTTTTTTTAGGTTCAATTATAGGTTTAGTTATATATTTCTTATCAGATAATTTAATGATATTATTTGGTGGAGAAGAAGTTTTAAAATTCTCAACTGTTTTAAGGTTTTTATCAATTTTATCTCCTTTTGTTGCTTTAACATTTATATTAGGAACTTGTTCTTTAGTTGCTTTTGGTTATTACAAAGAATATAATTTTTCTTTAATTGTTACATCAATTATTTATATATTAGTTTTAAGTATTTTATATATTTTTGATCAATTAACCTTTTGGAACTTAATTTATTTAAGGGTTTTTGGAGACGTTTTAATGTGCATCATAAGACTTTACTTTTCAATACAGAAAAAAACAATAACGCTGTTTAAATTTAATTAATTTGAAAAACTTTATTTTTTTATTATTTTTTGTTTTTACAGGTATCCAATTTTTTATTGCAGAAATAACACCACTTACACTTTTTTCTTTTTTTATAAATTACCTAGTAATTATGGTAATAATGTATTATCACTTTTTTTTAGAAAAAGAGCATTCTCCATTTATGTCTGCATATTTAATATTTAATCTTCTCTTTTTTATAATTGCTCCTCTTTCACAAATCTATTCAGAAACAGCTACTTATGTAAATAACTACCCATATAATTGGTTAGAAGCTATTAGAGCAAATATTTATATATTAATATTTAACATTACTTTTTTTGTAAGTTATATTGTTTTAAAAAAGAAACATAGTTATGTTAAAAGTTATGTAATAAGTAAAAAACTACCATTTAATATTTTAATTATTTTACTTTTAAGCTTGGTAGTTCTGTTACTAAATATAGATTATATACAACAAAAATTAATGACTCCAACTTGGAAATTACAATATGATAATAATAAGTCTATAAAAATTATTATATCTAAAGTTTTATTTTCTATACCATTAGCGGGTGTTGCACTGTGTGTTATGTATTTTAAAAAGAAAAATAGAAATGCAACAAATTGGTTAACAATATTAATTTCTCTAGGTATATTTTTATTTCTAATTTTAGTGTTTAAAAATCCATTTATGGAAAAAAGGTCTGGTTTAGGACCAATTTATTTTTGTTTAATTTTCTTGTTTATTCCTAAGTTACTAAATTCTAATATAAAAACAACTTTAGTTTTATATTTTAGTTTAATATTTTTAATGCCTTTAATAGCTGTTTTAACTCATTTAAATTCATCGTTTTCTGAAGTATTAAAAAACCCCTCTCTAGTTTTAAAATCGTTAAATAAAGATGTATTGTTTAGTAATTTTGACACTTTAAATTTTGATGCATATGCAAATTTCTTAGCAACAATAAAGTATGTTTCTGTAGAAGGTTTTAGTAAAGGCGAACAATTAACTAGTGCTTTTTTCTTTTTTGTGCCAAGGTCTATTTGGCACACCAAACCTAGTACTACAGGTCAATTAATAGGAGATTATTTAATAAAAGATTATGGGTTTTGGTTTAATAACCTATCTAACCCATTTGTATCAGAAGCCTATTTAAATTTTGGTGTTTTTGGGATTGTAATATTTGCATTTTTTCTAGCTTTTTTTTTAACAAAGGCGTTGATCTATTTTAAATCTTTAGATTACTTAAAAAAAACGGTAGCTTTTTTTATTGCAATTCATTTAATTTATTTTCTTAGAGGAGATTTTACAAATGGTTTTTCTCAATTAATATTAGTTTCTTTTGGTATTTATGTTATACCTAAAGTTGTTATTTATATTTTTAAAGGAGTTAAATTATGGTAAAATATTTTAAAAATAATTTTTTAGAAAGTAGTATTAAGATATTATTTTTGAATCTTTTTTTACTACCTATTTACCCAGATAACTTTAAACCAACAGTTGTAGGTTTGTTTTGTCTTTTTAGTATACTATTTTTTATAATAAAAGATTTGTCTTTTAAAGTTGAAAAAAAAAAGATAATACATTTATTAATAATAAACAGTTTACCGTTTTTAGTAATTTTAATCACGCTGTTTTATACAGATAATATTAATTATGGTTTAGTTTTATTATTTAGAATTTTACCGTTAATATTATTTCCTTTAGCTTTTTATTTATTAAAATCTAATAAAATATTATTTACAAATAAGATTTTAACTTTAGCTAAATTGTTTTTTTATTTTAGTGTTTTATTTCTATTTATTTCTATTTGTATTTATTTTTTTTTTAAAGGATTTGTAACTAAAAATTTTTTTTTAAACTATAGTTATCGTATTATTTATCAGATAGGTTATTATTCTATTCACCCAATTTATGCGTCTATTTACACCTCTATAGCATTATTATTTTCTATTAGCTTATTTAAAATAAAAAAATACAAATTATTTATTTTGGTTGGTAATATTTTACTCATAATAAATTTACTACTGTTATCTAGAAAAAGTGCTATTTTTATGATGACTGTAATATTTTTGGTTTATTTAATCTACAACCATAAAATAAATTTTAAAACTAAAATAATAGCTTTTATTTGTCTAATTACTATAGGATTTTCAATTTATAAATTTGTACCAGATATTAGTAACAGATTTAAAGATTTAGTTGGTTTCATGCAAAAAGACAATCATAAAAGTTCTTCTAACCTAAGACTTAATATTTATAAAACTAGTGTATCTTTACTTAAAGAAAAACCTCTTTTTGGCTATGGTATTGGTTCTGGAGAAGAGGTTTTGTTTCAAAAAGAAAAATTAAATAATTATTTTAAAGGGAAACATTACAATAGTCACAACCAATATTTAGCTTATTTATTAAATACAGGTGTATTTGGTCTACTTGTATTTCTTTTTTCTATTTTTAAAAACATAAAATTAGCTTTTTTAAATTCTTTTGAACACCTATCTTTATTATTTTTTTTTATGTTTTTAATGTTTATTGAGAATATTTTAGATAGACAAAATGGAGTAATAATGTTTTCACTTTTTATTAATTATTTTGCTTTTTTTGCTGTTTTAAATTCAAAATATGAATAAGATTTTATTAATAGGACCATTTCCAAAACCAATTTCGGGTGTTTCTTTAGCAAACAAAGTTGTTAAAGAAATTTTAGATGATTCTAAAGATTATAAAGTAGATTTTATAAACACTTCCTACCCTGTTTTTGAAGACGCTGTAGGTAGTTTTTCTTTTAAAAAAATATTATTTTTTTTAAATATTAATTTTAATGTTTTTAAAGTCTTTAAAAACAACATAATTTATTTAACACCTGGTCAAACTTTTTTCGGCATCACTAAATATTTCTCATTTATTTTACTTTCATCCTTATTAAGAAAAGAATTAATTATTCATGTGCATGGTAATTATTTAGGTACCCAATACAGCCAATTATCTTTTTTAAAAAAAAATATATTTTATTTTTTATTATCAAAATTTACAAAAGGTATAGTTTTATCTAAATCTTTAATTAAGAACCTTACTCCATTTCTTAAGCCAGAGCGTATATTTATATTAAATAATTTTGCCCAAGATTACTTATATAATAGTAATACAGAAAAAAAAACAACAGCTTTAAGAATTTGCTATTTAAGCAATTTAATGGAAGAGAAAGGTATAATTTATCTTTTAGACACATTAGAAGCCTTAGAGAAAAATAATGTTTCTTATAAAGCTAAAATTGCGGGCAATATAGATGAATCTTTAACAGAATTAATTTTAAATAAAATAAACAAATTAAAACATACTATTTATTTAGGTGTTGTTTATAAAGAAGATAAAAAAAAATTACTAAATTGGAGTACCATATTTATTTTACCTACATTTTATAAAATGGAAGGACAACCAATAGCTATTTTAGAGGCGCTAGCAACAGGTAATGTTATTATTTCGACAAAACACGCAGGTATTCCAGATATTATAGAAGATAAAATAAATGGTTTTTTAATACCAACTAAAAGTACAGACAGTTTATTAAATGCACTTGTTTTTTTAGATAAAAATAAATTAGTAACCAGTAAAATTTCTATCCATAATAAAATATATTTTAATAAAAATTTTACAATTAATATTTTCAAAAAAGAATTTTTAAAGATTATAGCTAAAAAATGCAAGAACTAAATACATTTATATTACCAAAAAACTTTAGAGGAAGAAATGCTTTTGTTGTTCAATTATGGTGGCTTATACAGTCATTATTATTTAGTAATTCGCCACAATTTTTATATGGTTTTAGAAGATTTTTATTAAGATTATTTGGAGCTAAAATTGGTAAAAAAGTAATAATTAGACAGTCAGTTAAAATAACATATCCATGGAAAGTATCTATTGGAGATTACTCTTGGATTGGAGATGATGTTGTTTTGTATTCACTAGGAGAAATATCAATTGGTAAAAATACAGTAATCTCTCAAAAATCATATATATGCACGGCTTCTCATGATTATTTACAATCAGATTTCCCTATTTTTGCAAAGAAAAATACCATAGAAGATGAATGTTGGTTAGCAACAGATGTTTTTGTTGCACCAGGAATTACTATTGGTAAAGGATCTGTAATTGGTTCTAGAAGCAGTGTATACAAAGACATACCTGCTAACAAAGTTTGTATTGGTAATCCTGCAAAAATAATAAAAGACAGAAAAATTGATTAACAAAAAAAAAATACTATTAATTTCTCCCTTTTTTTATCCAGAACCTATTTCTACAGGTAAGTTTAATACCAACTTTGCATTGGGTCTAGCAGAAAAAGGGCATGAGGTAACTGTATTATGTTTTCACTCTTTTTACCCAGATTGGAAAGTAAATACAAGCAACAAACCCTTAAATAATTTAAAAATTATAAGAGGAGGTAAAAATTTAAAATATCCAAAGAAACAATTTCTAAGAAGAATTATTTTAGAACTTAGTTTCGCTTTTTTTATACTTAGAAAAATAAAAAAACATCAAAAAGAAAAAGATATTATTTTACCAGTTTTCCCTCCAAGTTTTGCATTTTATTCACTATTGTTTTTTGTGAATAAAAAAATTAGAAAAGTGGGTATGGTACACGATTTACAAGAAATTTATTCTATAAATAAAAAAGGAATTGTAAATAAAATTGTACGTTTTTTTATACATAAAATAGAAAAGCAGTGCTATTCCAAATGTGATAAATTAATATTTCTTTCTAACGAAATGAAAAACGAAGCAAAAGAGCTTTATAATTTAGAAGAACAAAAATTAGAAGTACAATACCCATTTATAAATCTTACAAACAAAATTTCAAATTCTTTAGGTAATATATTTAATGATAAAAATATAAACATAGTATATTCTGGTGCTTTAGGTGAAAAACAAAACCCTTTTGAATTGTATCGTTTTTTCGATTTCGCTTCACAGAAAATAGACAAAACTCAATTTTATTTTTTTTCTCAAGGAAGTATTTTTGAAGAATTAAAGGAAAAGAATACCAATAAAAAAATTCAATTTCATAGTTTAGTTAAAAAAGAACAAATAGAAGAGTTATATAATAGAAGTAATGTGCAATTAATACCACAAGCTAAAAACACATCTAAAGGTTCTTTACCTTCTAAACTTCCTAATTTATTAGTTTCTGGATGTAAAATTCTTGTAATTACAGATAAAAACAGTGAATTAGAACAACTTTTTAAAAAGAATAACTTACATCTAATAGTTACAAGTTGGTCTCAAGAAAAACTGCTAGATTCATTAAAATTACTTTTGGAAATTAAAAATAATACCAGTAACCAACAACAAATTGCAAAAAAATTATTTACAATAGAAGAAATGATTCGTAAAGTATTATTATAAACAATATATTTGTTTCATAACATAAGAAAATTGAAAAAAAGATACTCTTACTTAATAAAACCATTACAAGTTATACTAGATGTTTTTTTAATATTTCTTGTAGTCTTTTTAATAAAAGATAAAGAATATTTAAACTATACTTTTTTAGTTTATATTATGCTTTTTTGGTTAATAACAGCTTACATAACTAGGTTTTATAAGATTTATAGGCATTACCATTCTCTTAAAATTTTAACTTTAATCGCAAAACAATACTTAATTTTTATTTTAGGCTATTTTGCATATTTTGGTATTTTTAGAGAAGGAGACGTTGTAAACAATCAGTTTTTAATTTTAAGTTCTATTTTAGTACTAGTAGCAATTGTAAAATTTATATTTTTCTTTTTATTAAAAAAATATAGATCTTTAGGAAACAATTTTAGAACTACAATAGTTTTAGGTTATGATGATTCTGCAAAAAAAATAATTAAAATATTTAATAGCAAAGCAAATTTAGGGTATAAGTTTTTAGGTTTTTTTTCTGATAGAAGTTATAAAAACTCACACTATTTAGGAGAAATCAATCAGTTTTATAAATTTATAGAAGATAATATAGTAGATGAGTTGTATTGTTCTTTATCTAATTTATCTGAAAAAAAATTAAAAGAGATTAAAAAATTTACCACAGAAAAAGGTATTTCTTTAAAATTAATACCAAGCTCCACAGAATTATATTCTAAAGATCAAAGCATAGAGTTTTATGATGATACTTTACTTGTTTTAAATGTAAAAAAATTACCATTTGAGTTTACAGAAAACTTTTATATTAAAAGAATTTTCGATGTATGTTTTTCATTATTTGTCTGTTTATTTATACTCTCTTGGTTAATACCAATTCTTTGGGTTTTGGTAAAATTAGAATCTAAAGGGCCTTTAATTTTTAAACAACATAGAGAAGGTATTAATGGAGATGAATTTGTTTGTTACAAATTTAGATCTATGGAAATAAACGAGCAATCAGATAAAGTTCACGCAATAAAAAACGATTCGAGAGTAACAAAAATTGGTGCTTTTTTACGAAAAACAAGTATAGATGAATTACCTCAGTTTTTTAATGTTTTATTAGGAGATATGAGTGTAGTAGGACCAAGACCGCATTTAGAGAGTTTATCTTTAGAATATCAAAAAGATGTAGACGATTATTTAAAAAGACACATTGTAAAACCTGGTATTACAGGTCTTGCACAAATTAGTGGTTATAGGGGCGAAATTAAAAAGAAGTCTGATATTAAAAATAGAGTACGTTTTGATATTTTTTATATAGAAAATTGGTCTTTCTTTTTAGATATAAAAATTATAATACAAACCGTTTTAAATATTTTTAAAGGCGAAGAAAAAGCATATTAGATGGTTAAATGTTTTTATTTAACGGCCAGTATTGTAGTTTACAATCAAAATTTAGAAACCCTAAATAAAACAATACAATCTTTTCTAAATGCAAAAATTGATAAAAAGTTGTATTTAATAGATAATTCTCCAACTAATAATTTGGAAAATTATTTTAAATACCCAGAAATAGAATACATTTTTACAGGGCAAAATATTGGTTTTGGTGCTGCACATAACATGATTTTAAATAAAATATCATCTAAGTACCATTTAATTTTAAACCCTGATGTAGTTTTTAATGTTGATGTAATTCCTACCTTAATAAAAGTCTTAGAAACGAACATTAACATAGCTTTTACAACGCCTAAAGTAATTTATCCTAATAATGATTTACAATATGTTTGCAGAAAACACCCTTCTTTTTTTGATCTAATAAATAGAAGGTTACATATATTTAAAACACAAATTTTTAAAAACGAGTATAGAGATAAAAACTTAGAAAAACCTTTTTATCCAGATTTTATTCATGGTTGTTTTATGCTCTTTAGAACAAAAGATTTACACAGTTTAAATGGTTTTGATGAACGTTATTTTCTATACATGGAAGATGCTGATATTTGTAGAAAGATAGATAAATTGGGGAAAAAGAAATTATACTTTCCTGATGTAGAAATTATTCATCATCATCAAAAAGGTTCCTCAAAACATTTAAAACTTTTTCTTTATCATTTTTCTTCAGCCATAAAGTATTTTTTAAAGTGGGGTTTTTAGTTTTCTAACTATTTATCAAATATATTTGCAACCACAACAATACAACAACAAACAACACAAATGAATATTCTTATTTTAGGTTCTGGAGGTAGAGAACATGCTTTTACATTAAAATTATTAGAAAGTAACAAGGTAAACCAACTTTTTGTTGCACCTGGTAATGCTGGTACAGCTAACATTGCAACTAATATTAATATCAATCCAACAGATTTTAACGCTGTAAAACAAACCGTTTTAGACAATGATATTAAAATGGTAGTTGTGGGCCCAGAAGCACCCTTGGTAGCCGGCGTTCACGACTTTTTCTTAGCTGATGATGCCTTAAAAAATATTCCTGTAATTGGCCCTAAAAAAGACGGAGCATTGTTAGAAGGGAGTAAAGATTTCTCTAAGCAGTTTATGCAAAAACATGATATTCCAACTGCAAAATACCAATCTTTTACAAAAGAAAATTTAGCAGAAGGTTTTGCGTTTTTAGAAACTTTAGAACCACCTTTTGTATTAAAAGCAGATGGTTTAGCAGCAGGTAAAGGTGTTTTAATTTTAAACTCTTTAGAAGAAGCAAAAACAGAATTAGAAGAAATGGTTTCTAACAATAAATTTGGTGAAGCCTCTACAACTGTAGTAATCGAAGAATTTTTAAAAGGTATAGAATTGTCTGTTTTTGTTTTAACAGATGGTAAAAACTACAAGATTTTACCGTCTGCAAAAGATTACAAAAGAATTGGAGAAGGAGACACAGGTTTAAATACAGGTGGTATGGGTGCAATTTCCCCAGTTCCGTTTGCAGACAAAGCTTTTTTAGATAAAGTAGAAGAATTAGTAGTAAAGCCAACCATTAATGGTTTGCAAAAAGACGGAATTGATTACAAAGGTTTTATTTTTATTGGTTTAATGAATGACCACGGAAACCCATCTGTAGTAGAATATAACGTTAGAATGGGAGATCCAGAAACCGAGGTTGTTTTACCAAGAATCGAGTCAGATTTATTTGATTTGTTTGAAGGCGTTGCCAACCAAACCCTTGATCAAAAATCTTTTTCTGTAACCCCAAAAACAGCAACAACTGTTATGTTGGTTTCTGGTGGATACCCAGAAGCTTATCAAAAAGGGAAAGAAATGACAGGTTTTGACACACTAGAAAATTCCATTGCTTTTCATGCAGGAACAACCCTTAAAGACGGTAAAGTAGTTACAAGCGGTGGTAGAGTTATGGCAATTACTTCATTCGGAGAAACTATAGAAGAGGCTTTAGAAAAATCTTACAACAGCATTCATAAAATTCATTTCGATAAAATAAATTACAGAAAAGATATCGGTTTCGATTTGGTTTAAAAAGCGTTTTATTTGGGCGTTTTAACAGGCTTTTTATTATATCTTTTTTCCGAAAAAGAAAAAAAGGATGCCATTTCAATCCTTAACGCAGTTTTTTGTTTCAACCAAACATCAAACGAAATAAGAGTATTTGTCGTGTTTTAAAAAATAATGCTATTTTTTACTATCGAATTTTTTGCTAAATAAAAACTCACAAAAATTGAATTAGAAGCTAATTTAATTTGCCTTTTCTAAAGTAAAAGAAAATTCAGAACCTTCGCCATAAGTACTTTTTAACAACATGGTTTGGTCGTGTGCTTCTACAATATGTTTTACAATAGACAAACCTAAACCAGATCCACCTTGCTCTCTAGATCTACTTTGGTCTACTCTGTAAAAACGCTCAAATAAACGTGGTAAATGTATAGATTTTATGCCTTCGCCATTATCTACTACCTTCACAATAAATTTATCTGAACTATAAGAATCAACAGCTAAAATGGTAGTTCCATTAGGTTTACCGTATTTAATTGAATTTACAATAAGATTTATAAGTACTTGCTCTATTTTTTCGATATCTCCTTTTACAAAGACTGGAAATTCATAAATTCGATCGAATTTTAAGGTAATGTTTCGTTTTTTAGCTTTCATTTCAAATAAATCGAATACATTTTGTACCAATTCTAAAATATTAAAAACCTTAATATTTAGTTTTAAACCATCTGTTTCTAATTTAGCAATCATGTCTAAATCTTTAGTAACAGCAACCAATCTTTCTACACCTTTGTTGGCTCTTTCTAAGTATTTTTTTCGTATTTCTTTATCACTTCCAGCACCTTCTAAAAGGGTTAAAATATAACCTTGTACCGTAAAAAGTGGTGTTTTAAGTTCGTGTGCTACGTTTCCTAAAAAGTCTCTTCTAAAAGAATCTCTTTCTGTTAAGCTTTTAATTTCCATTCTTTTACCCTCTACAAACTTTTGCATTCTTTTAGATAGTTTTTCTATATCTGTTGTTACAGAATCTTTACGTAAATCTTTTACATCTAGTATAGATACGTCTTCGTAGATTTTCTTTAATCTTCTGTAAATAAAATGCTCTGCCCTGTATTGTATAATAAAAAAAGAAATAATAAAGAGTGCCGCAATCGAAATAATAAGGGCTCCTATGCCTAAGTGTTTAACAACTACAAAATATGATATAGTGGCAATTATTACTGATAAAAGTGTTAAATATATGGCAGACCAAAGTGCGTAAGAGTATGTTCTTTTAAATTTCATTTAGGCAAGTTAATTATCTGCGCCTTCTAAAACAAATTTATAACCTACCCCTTTTACGGTTTTAAAGTGATGATCTCCTATTTTTTCTCTTAATTTTCTAATATGTACGTCTATAGTTCTGCCACCAACAACTACTTCATTACCCCAAACAGTATCTAAAATAACTTCTCGTTTAAAAACCTTGCCAGGTTTAGAGGTAAGTAGAGAAAATAATTCGAATTCTTTTCTAGGTAAAGAAATTTTAGTTCCTGCTTTATAAACTACATATTCTTCTCTGTCTATAACAATGTCTCCAATTTTAAAAGCTTCTTCGCTTTGTTTATCAGATTTTAATCTTCTTAGTAAAGATTTTATTTTACTTAATAAAACCTTTGGTTTTATTGGCTTGGTTATATAGTCGTCTGCACCAGCTTCAAAACCAGCAACTTGAGAGTAATCTTCTCCTCTTGCTGTTAAAAATGAAATGATAACATTTTCTAAAGAACTAATTTTTCTAATTTTTTCACAAGCTTCTATACCATCCATTTCTGGCATCATAATGTCTAATAAAATTAGATGGGGCATATTTTTTTTAGCAGATTTTATGGCTTCTTGTCCGTTATTAGCTGTAAAAACTTGGTAACCTTCGTTTTTTAAGTTGTAACCAACAATTTCTATAATGTCTGGTTCATCATCAACTAATAAAATTTTAATATCACTTTTGTTCATAAATTTTTAAAAAACTGTGAGTATCAAAAATACTAATAAATAAATTATAATAACAAACACTTAACAATCATTTAATCTATTGCTATTTCGTTAACATTAAAATAACCTTAATTATAACCTTAAAATATTAGCTAATTAACAATTTGATAATAATATATATAGGAATACTATACCTTAAAAATTCTTATATTTACTCAATTAATTTAATTTAAATTTTTACATATGAAAAAAAATTACTTTTTTACTTTATTATTAACTTTATGTTTTAGTCTTTTTTCCTTTGGGCAAGACTTGATTATTACTGGAGTAGTAGATGGTTCTCTTAGTGGAGGAACACCTAAAGCGCTAGAATTATATGTAGTAAATAATATTTCAGATTTAAGCATTTATGGTGTAGAAAGCGTGACAAATGGTAATGCTTCAGGAAATGCTCCAGAATTCACATTTCCAGCTGATCAAGTAACAGCAGGAACTTTTATTTATGTAGAGTCTGTTTCAGGAACAAACCCTTCAGCTTTTAATGATTTTTTTGGTTTTAATTCTACATATCAAGATGGAGTATTATCAGTTAATGGAGATGACCCAATTAAACTTTATATGAATGGAACAGCAATTGATGTTTTTGGTTCGGTTGGTACAGATGGTACAGGTGAAACTTGGGAGTATATGGATGGTTGGGCTTACAGAAAAGATGGTAAAACAGCAAACACTACTTTTACTGATAGTGACTGGACATATAGTGGGCCAAATGCATTAGATAATCAATCTACTAATGCATCTGCATCTATCCCTTTTCCTGCAGGTACTTATTCTATGACTGCTTCTACAAATCCAAATTTAGCTATAACATCTCCATCAATTAATGAGGTTTTTCAATCTGTAACTGAAGTTTCAGTTTCAATAGAAGTAAATAACTTTGCAGTTTCAGGTGATGCTGGAGGAGGTGTTAGTGATAACTCTGGAGATGGTTATATTAAGTCAACTTTTGAAACGCAAAGCGGATCAACAGAAAACAGTAACTTTTTTACAACGACTTTACCAAATATAACTGTAGCTGCTGGTAATACTTACACTTTAACTCTTGAATTAGTAGATAACTCAGGTAATTCTTTAAGTACACCAGTTACACAATCTGTTACTTTTTCAGTTATTTTTCCTTGTGATATTCAATTAGCAACTATATTAACAACATGTGAAACTTCAACATCTGGTACAGACACATATACAACTAGTATAGATTTTACTGCTGGTAATACTACAACTTATACGATTACTGCAAAAGATAGTAATAATAATGATGTTGGTACTATTGGCGGTGATAATCCTAGTACAAGTGCTACAGGAACCATAACAATTACTGGTGTTCCAGAAGGAACAGATTTTACAGTAAAAGTAATTGGAGCAACTGGAAGTAGTTGTGATTTAACAAGAAATATTTCTAGTCCTAGCTGTATTGCTTTTCCAATAGAAGAAGATTTCGACTATGCAGACGCAGCAAATTTAGGTGACCAAGCTTCTTGGACAAAGTTAAATTCTGGTGATGATATGATAGTAACTGCAGGAAGTTTAAATTATACAGGATTAAAAGCATCTACAGGCAATAAAATTAAATTTGATGAAACAGGTTCTGAAACTTATACTGAATTTTCTGATATTTCATCAGGTACAGTATATACTTCTTTTTTATTAAAGGTTACTGGTTTTCAAACTGGTACAAGTCCTGATTTAACAGACGGAGGTTATATAGCAGCTCTTGCTGGTAGTACAAGTGGATATGATGCAAGATTTTGGGTAAGACCAAATCCAGATACAAGTGGGTCTACTTTTGATATTGGTTTTGGAGCAGAATCTTCTAGTCCACCTTTTACAACAGCTACTTATAATTTAAATGATGTTCTTTTTGTTGTAATGGCTTATAATATGGACGATGCAACCATAAGCACTTGGGTAAATCCAGATAGCACTTCCTTTGAAGGAACAGCTCCTACAGCTACATTAACATCAACTGACAGTTCTCCTCCATCTGCAATAAATCTTTTTATTTTAAGACAAGATTCTAATAATGAAACACCTTTTATAGAAATAGACGCTTTGCGTATTTCAACTTCTTGGGCAGATGTTACTCCAAAAGAAGCAACTACATCTGTTAATAAAAATAATTTAAAAGGTTTTACAACTTACCCAAACCCTATTACAAATAAAGAATTTACAATAACAAGTAGTAATGTAGCTACAAAACAAGTTGCTATTTTTAATGTTTTAGGTAAAAAAGTTTTAACAACTAATTTTTCTGGAACAAAATCTACAATAGATGTTTCTAACATAACTTCTGGAATTTATATTTTAAAAGTTACAGAAGAAGGAAAAACAGCTACAAAAAAGTTAGTAATTAAATAATATCTAATTTTTACATTTTTTAAAAGCTCCGAATTTTTCGGAGCTTTTTTTTTTATTATCTTTAGAGTAGAAAAAGAAATCTATGAATTTAAAAGTTAAAATTGCCAATATCTTATTTTTAGATATAGAGACTGTACCTCAAGAAAGTAATTGGAATAGCCTTTCTGAAGCACATCAAAATTTATTTAAAAAGAAAACACAATACCAACGCAAAGAAGAATTTACAGCAGAAGCGTTTTACGAAAGAGCAGGTATTTGGGCAGAGTTTGGTAAAATTATTTGTATTTCAGTTGGTTATTTTGCAGAAAATCAATTTAGAGTAACTTCTTTTTATGGTGATGATGAAACCAAAATTTTAGTTGATTTTAAAACTATGTTAGATAAACATTTTTCTAAACCTTCTCAGGTTTTATGTGCTCATAATGGTAAGGAATTCGATTTTCCATTTATTGCTAGAAGAATGATTGTTAATCAAATAGAACTCCCTAAAAAATTAAATTTATTTGGTAAAAAACCTTGGGAAGTACCTCATTTAGATACCTTAGAATTGTGAAGATTTAATTTTTAATATATAAAATAATCCTTTTTCAGATATTTCAATTTTCTCATTTTCATATTTT
>Ga0209136_1000098_pt1 | contig 64936 bp, 55 predicted proteins | sample SaaInl0LU_22_DNA_FD_184640 | JGI IMG/M metagenome (GOLD analysis project Ga0209136, IMG submission 184640) | Marine microbial communities from expanding oxygen minimum zones in the Saanich Inlet - ESP_90LU_22_DNA (SPAdes) (version 2) | ecosystem: Environmental > Aquatic > Marine > Intertidal... | reverse complement strand
TTTTTGGGGAGACTCTTTCATATCATGCAACTGCAACTAATAACCTCAGATAAAACAGACCCCATTCTAAACGTAAAAGGAATTCCTAAATCGGATGTCTTTAAATTAATTAATGAAAATGTAGAAGAGCAAAGAAGAATAAAGAGCGTTCGATAATTTGATTAAAGTCAGATGCAAACGAATAACCGCAAATCGATTCATGAAATAAATAAAAGACAAACCAAAAGAATTTCTGTGAAATTGAACGATTAAAGTATCATTTATTCAAAGATTTTTTAGCGCACTCAATCCAAAAACCTACTAAATATTGCCTATTATCCATTCATAAAAATAAGATGAGTTCTTATCCTGTTTGACGATTCAAATAGAAATCATATGATGAAAATAGGGGGGAAATGGTGCAACTTACTCTTCATCCTGCAAAGAAGCTTTGAAATTAAAAAAGCAATGTTGCAGAGACCTTAACATACCACTAACTATTTAAAAACACATCCAATGAAAGAATCAAAAAAAGAAAACACCTCTATAGAAATGGAAAATTTTACTACAGGTACAGGAACCACAAATTATCCTAAAGATACCGTCATAGAAATGCCTGATGATTCAGGGGAATTACAAAGCATTTCTATTGATACTCCTGAGCAAGCATTTGAAACTGCTTTAGACGCAATGCAATCCAAATTGGACAACTCCAAAAAACAAAATGAACAGTTCCTTGCAAACCCACCTAAAATAGCGGAAAATAAAAAGAAGAAGAAAAAAGGAATCCTAAACAAAGCAGCAGCTTTTTTTCAAGCAGATGATTACACTCATTTTGATCTTAGTATTGAAAAAAGGAAATTATTAACACCAGAAGTAATACAAGAAACTTTACAAAAAGATTTAGATTCTTTGAAGAGTGAAATTAGTTCGTCTCTACCGAGACCTAGCAGTGACTTGAGTAAAAAACTAGAGAGACTTGATAGAGACATTGAAAAATTTGAAAAATTCTTAAATGCATCTGATATAGCGCTGGATTTAGAAGTTAGGAAATCAAAAGGAGAACTGACGAAGAAAGAATCTGCAAAATCTTTTTTTCAAGGAAAAGAACACATGAGAAGTATCATAACCAGATCCTTTATTCAAAGTCTTTTATCTGCTGCATCTGGCAGTGCAACGCAAATAGGTGCGGCAGCTCTTAAAGAATTGGCTTTTAAATCACTTGTCAGTCAATTGACTAAAAAAGAAGCAGATGGAATCGTTGAAGATTATTTAGAGGGACTTGCTGAAACTAGTAGGCCGGAAGTTACTACAGCGAATACGTCGGAAATTATTTCAGATGAAGCTCTTACAAACGTTACAAATGCTATTACAACCAGCGAACCAGCAAAATTTTCAAAAGACATCTGTGAAAGTCTTTTAGCTCACATTGAAAACCTAGAAGCACTTCCTGATACTGCAGATGAATTAAAAGAACTCGCAAATAATTTTCTAAAAGGGGAAATAGAGCGTTTAGGTAATGAAAGGTCTTTCTCTCATAATTTTATAAAAACCATGAAGGATTGTGTGGACTTTAGCTCTGAATTTAAGGGAGCTGTGAAACCAGACAGTCCCTATTATGACGCTACTGAGCTTAATTACAATACAATTGTAGGAGGTGATTTTGCAATCGCAATGCTGAAAGGCTCCGTAATTCCTGTTTTTGACTCCTTATATGAAAGAGGTAAAGATAATAGGGAAAGTGAGAAAATTAGTTCACACAAAAAAGATATCGGTAAGTTTAAAAAATTTCGTGAAGAAACAGTACTATCTATGAAAAATCAAGCGAAAGGAGTCGGAGCAACTCTCGCTCTTGTTTTTCTAATAAAAGGCGCATCAGGACAATTAACTTTTGATGGAGTTGGAAAAGACGTAACTTTCAACGCTCTTCAAGTTATAACAAATGGATCTATTGATGGAGTTCGATCCTTAAGTAGTTGTGGGGACACGTGCTCACAGATTACCAAAGCCACATTAAGAACTTTAGTAGGTAGAGGAGCACCTCAAATTGCTAAATCTGCTATGTCAAGGGGTAAAGAATTTGGAGCTACTGGAATCGCAGTTACTACAGATTTAGCAGGAGTGCTTTTAGGAGGAGCTATAAAAGAAATAAATGGAGCTTTGTGGCAAAAATCAGCAAACAATCCTGATGGATATATGAATTCTTGGGCTGGCAAAGCTGCATCCCACGAACAAGATTTATTTAAAACTCTTAAAAAAAGAGCAGGTAGCAATCCAACAGTACTCAACTTTCTCAAAGAAATAGGTCAAGCTAATAATCGTTTGGCGCAATCGGATACATATATCAATCAGGAAGATCCTCGTTTAACACAGGTAATTACTGCTCCCTCAGTGAGTAAAAAACCACCAAGTTCTGGAGCAGGGTCATCAAATTATGTCTATAATGATCCTGTAACAGGAATTGCGACAGCTACAGTTAAACCTAATCCACTTAAGACCTATTCTGATCCTGTAACAGGAGTTGCTAAAGTTACCGTTAAACCTGATCCACTTAAATCTCTTCAAAAGCAACAAAAAGACTTAGACAGCCAAATTGAACAAATTGAGAAAACTAGAAAAGATCCTAAAACAAGTGATCGACAAAAGAAACTACTCAAACCAGAAGAGGAAGCCCTAAAATCTCAACGCGCTAGAATTAGAGAACAGAGAGAGCAAATATTAAGTTCTAAATCTCATACAGCTAAAACAACTACTTTTGCTGAGGTTCAAAGTGAAAGACAACCAAAAAAAATTGATGCTTCGAAGTTTAAGTCTCCATCAATAACAAGTAAAACAAATGTAAGACCAAAAAGTTCAAAACAAAGTTCAAAACAAAGTTCAAAACAAAGTTCAAAACAAAGTCCAAAACGAGGATAACCTAAGTTACAAGCTCGTTTTTTTTACTCGGCTCTGACAAACATATTCAAAGCCGCTTTATTTTTATCTTGAAAAAATAAAATCTAAAAAATGGGAATCATAAAAAAACTTTATGCATTCCCATTTTTTATTCTGTTGAAACATTAGCAAACCTCTCTTCTTTTCCAAAATAAACAACACAAGAAAATGACTCGGAGTCCTCATTTATTATTTCACAATCGTTTCTCAAAGCGAAGCCATTTGGAAAATAAAAACACGCGATGCTCATATCCCAAATTCGTTCTAAAATCACACATTGGTATGACAAAAAAGCTTTTTAATAATTCACAATATCAAATTAAACTAAGTATCTTTGTTCCCGATTCATAACACACAAAAATGTCCCCCACAAAACGTAAGGAAGCATTCATTCAACTGGGTGCATTTCTGAGCCAGTTCACCACAACAGGAATTCAAAAGAAAGAAAACATCCCTCAAAACGATCTTTTCTTTGAAGCTTTTGAAATGCAAATCAAACGTGCCAAAGAGTACAACGGTTGGTTCACCGAAGAAAATGTATTGTTTTCAATAGAAAACTGGAGTTTATTGCTCACGAAAAAAAACATCGAGCAATGGTGTTCCTCGTACCACTTTCCCGACAAGGCTACGGAAAAAAGAGTCGCAGTTATCATGGCAGGAAACATACCTTTGGTTGGTTTTCACGATTTCTTATGCGTTTTACTCTCCGGAAATTCCATCCTCGCCAAACTATCCTCAAACGACAAATATTTTCTTCCACTCATTGGAAAATACTTGGCATACCTTGAACCCGAATTCAAAGAAAAAATCACATTCACAGAAGCAAAATTGGAAAATTTTGACGCGGTAATTGCTACGGGCAGCAACAACACCGCACGTTATTTCGATTATTATTTCGGAAAACACCCACACATCATACGAAAAAACAGAAACACCGTGGCCGTTTTATCTGGAAAAGAGACCCCGGAAGAATTGGAAGAAATGGTCAATGACGTATTTCGTTATTTCGGTTTGGGATGTCGCAGTATTTCCAAAATATTTGTTCCCACGAACTACGATTTGAATGCTATTTTCAAGGCAGCCTACAAACACAAAGACATCATTGCATACGATCGGTACGCAAACAATTACGATTACAACAAAGCAGTCTATCTTATGAGCCTTTTTAAAATACTTGAAAATGGCTTCTTGATGCTCAAAGAAGACGAAAGTTACAGTTCTCCGATTTCCTCTTTGTTTTATGAATATTACGACAACACGGATGCTTTAAAAACAAAATTAGTGAACGATAGTGAACAAATACAATGCATTAGTTCCAATTTAGACATTCCAAATGCCATTGCGCTCGGAAAAACGCAAAGCCCTCAATTGTGGGATTATGCAGACGGTGTCGATTCCTTGGATTTTTTGTTGAAACTTTAGTTGATAATTTCACACAAAAAGTATGGTAATCTGAAAAAAAAGTCTAAAATTTGCATTACGTTTTTACCCAAAATATTGAAAGAAAACTTATCTCATGAAAAAACATAATTTTAGTGCAGGTCCCTCGATTCTTCCTCAAGAAGTATTGCAAAAGGCAAGTGAAGCAATTGTCAATTTCAACGGATTGGATCTCTCCTTGATTGAGATTTCTCACCGAAGCAAAGAATTTATTGCGGTAATGGACAAAGCACAAGCATTGGTAAAAGAATTACTTGAGTTGCCTGAAGGATACTCTGTATTGTTTTTACAAGGAGGTGCGAGTACCGAATTTTTAATGGCTCCATACAACCTTTTGACTGTAGGAGGAAAAGCAGCTTACTTAGACACCGGATCTTGGAGTTCAAAAGCAATCAAAGAAGCAAAAATTTTTGGTGAAACTGTAGTCGTAGCATCTTCAAAAGACAAAGGATACAATTACATCCCAAAAGGATACGAAGTTCCTTCAGATGCAGATTACATTCACTTTACATCGAATAACACGATTTTTGGAACACAATTGAACGAATTTCCTGGCGGAGATGTCTTGAAAGTTGTAGACATGAGTTCCGATATATTTTCAAGAAAAATAGATTACAGTCAATTTGACGTGGTTTATGCAGGAGCTCAAAAAAATATGGGTCCCGCAGGAACAACGGTTGTGATTGTAAAAGACGAAGTTTTAGGGAAATCTGGAAGACAAGTTCCTTCCATGTTAGACTACAAAACGCATGCAGAAAAAGACAGCATGTTCAACACACCTCCTGTTTTTGCCATCTATGTTTCTATGTTAACCTTAGAATGGCTAAAATCCAAAGGTGGTGTGGAAGCTATTGAGAAAGAAAACAGAGCAAAAGCAGCTCTTCTGTACAACGAAGTAGACAGCAACCCTTCTTTTGTCGGTTTCGCTGCGAAAGAAGACCGTTCAATCATGAACGTAACGTTTAATTTGACAGACGAATCCTTGAAAGAAAAATTTGACACACTATGTGTCGAAGCGGGAATCAGCGCCTTAAACGGTCACAGATCCGTTGGTGGATATCGCGCGAGTATCTACAACGCAATGTCTATTGAAAGCGTAGAAGTATTGGTAAAAGCCATGCAAGATTTGAATAAATAATTGAAACTATTTCAAACGACACCTTACAAGTGTCGTTTTTACTTTATATCTAAATATCAGAAAAATGAAAGTATTAGCAAACGATGGATTGGCACAAAGTGGCGTAAGCGCTCTCGAAGCTGCTGGATTTGAAGTCCTTTTAACAACTGTTGCTCAAGAGCAATTGGAAAACTTTATCAATGAAGAAAATATTGACGTAATTTTGGTGCGCAGTGCTACAACCGTACGTCAAGAGTTGATTGACGCATGTCCTTCTATCAAAATTATTGGTCGTGGTGGTGTTGGTATGGATAATATTGATGTACAATACGCAAGAGACAAAGGTTTGCACGTAATCAACACACCTGCAGCATCTTCCCACTCTGTTGCTGAATTGGTATTTGCTCATTTCTCAGGACTCGTTCGTTTCTTACACGACTCCAACAGAAACATGCCTTTAGAAGGAGAAGCAAACTTCAAGGGATTGAAAAAAGCCTATGCCGGAGGGATAGAGTTGAAAGGAAAAACACTGGGCGTTTTAGGTTTTGGACGTATTGGCCAAGCTACTGCAGCTATTGCCCTTCGATTGGGAATGAAAGTAGTCGCTTTTGATCCATTTATGGACGCAGCTACAATTGCACTTGACTTTATTGATGGACAATCCATTGACATCACAGTGAACACCATCTCAAAAGAAGAGGTCTTAAAGCAATCTGATTTCTTAACCTTACACGTACCTGCTCAAGACCAATATGTGATTGGTGCCAGCGAAATTGAATCCATGAAAGACGGAGCATATATCGCAAACGCTGCACGTGGTGGTGTGATCGACGAGGTTGCTTTGATTGCAGCCTTGGACAGTGGTAAATTAGGAGGTGCTGCTTTGGACGTTTTTGAAACAGAGCCAAAACCTGCAGTACAAATATTGATGAACCCTAAAGTTTCTGTAACACCACATATCGGCGCTGCAACTGGAGGTGCACAAGATAGAATTGGAACCGAATTGGCTTCGCAAATTATTGAATTGTTGAAATAAATCAATAATTTATTACTTCTAAAAAAACCATCTTTTCTTAAAAGATGGTTTTTTTTATCGCACAATATTCCGAATTGAGATCCTTTCAAAATTTGTGTTTTTTTTAGCACTCAAACCCACCACAGACAGCATCTCTTCTAACATATTGTCTTTCAAAATCCCATGATTTTCATTTCTAGATTTCATAGAAGGACCTTTGTTTATTTCGCAGAGTAAGGGCTCGTTGTTTGTATTCAACAAAACATCCAATCCGAAAACCTGGAAACACTTGGCTTTCTCAAGATGCTGATAAGTGCCAAACTCATGATACGATGCGTCTAAAAGATTTTCTATTTTCAACTTTAACAACTCGTAAAAATCTTGTGGCACAATCTCTAAATCTTTGAGCATGTCTCCCATCAAAACAGGAAATTCATCAGGAACTCCATTTTTGGCATGCGTCACCATGCGCTCAAATAAATCGGAGGCTACTCTAGGCTCCTTTCCATAAACGCACAACCCCTCATTGTACAGATAAGAGGTCAGTTTGTTCTCGTGCAAAGTCAACAGTACATATGTTCTAAAATTGAATGACGTTCCTTGGTAACGCTGAAGATAAGTCAATAAAGGCTGTGCAATTTCAAAATATTCTTTTTGCTCAAACACCTTTTCAGTAGTCTCTACCAAAGAGAGTCCTAATCTGCGATGTTGATCCGTTTTTAAAATAAAATGATTTCTTACGTCTTTTTTCAACAACTTCAAATCTTTGTCGTTGTGCAGTACAAAAGTCTCCGGCATTACAAGCGCTGCTTTTGTCCTACCATAGGCTTTTACTAGATTTCTCCATACCCCTGCCCTATTGACCAAACAATCGGTTCCACTGACCAAACCAATATACTTACCTCCCGCATCTTTGAGTTCTCCAAACACAACCTCGTTTGATTTTTTGGGCGATGGGTAATACACATCCCAATGAGCAACTTTTGAAGAAATTTCAATGTGATTCCTTTTGAAAAGATCCAAATATCTTTGGGACAGCTTTTTGTCACTCCAACAAACAAGGGGTTTCTGCATGGCTTTCTGATGAATTACAGCCCTCTATTAAAAGTACGATATTGTACAAAACAACGTATTTACGCGCGAACCAGTTCAGAAAGATACACATTCTAAAATCATTATTTTATATATTGCCGTAATTTCAAAATTAAAAGAAATAGAATGTCAAAAATTCAATTCCAATAAATTTTGCAAACCTCTCTTATGAAGCATTTGACTTTTCTAACACATTTAAACGCCATCAAAAAAGCTCCTTTAGGAGGCATAAAAGCGCAATTCAAACTCGCACCAGAAACTCGAAAAATTCGGACAATGAACGCGCCTCACGTCGCAAAAAAAGCAGCGGTTTTGATTCTCTTCTATTCCGGAAAAAACAACAATACACATGTGTTACTCACCTTAAGAGCCAATTACAATGGAGTTCATAGCAATCAAGTAAGCTTTCCTGGTGGGAAAAGAGATTTGGACGACAAAGACCTAAAAGAAACCGCCCTAAGAGAATGTTTTGAAGAAGTAGGTATCGCACCTGAAAGAGTAACACTGTTGAAAGAGATGACAAATGTCTATATTCCACCAAGTAATTTTTTGGTGACGCCATATATGGCCTATGCCATTGGAAAACTAAATTTTACTCCCAATCGCGAAGTAGCACAAGTTCTCGAAACACCCCTCAGTGACCTACTAAATGACGATTTTGTACATTTTGAAATCCATAAGTTGAGGGGCACTCCAAAGGTTCAAATTCCATATTTTCAACTGAACGATCACAAAGTGTGGGGCGCTACAGCCATGATCATAAGTGAAGTTAAAGAACTTTTAAAACCCCTCTCATTCTAAATAGTTTTTGTACATTTACAGCCTTAAAAATTAACGTCTTCAATGAAACTAATCAAGAAAAATCCTTTTGGCCATATCCTCTTTATCAAAAAATGGTTGATCAGAATTTTAGGAATCATCTCACACAGACGTTACAATAAATTTAACAAATTGCAAATTGAAGGATCTGAAATTATTCGGGACTTACCCGATAGCAATGTGCTGTTTATTTCGAACCATCAAACTTACTTTGCCGATGTGGCTGCCATGTTTCATGTTTTCAATGCCGCATTGAAAGGCAGAGTCGATTCGATTAAAAATATCGGATACATTTGGAATCCCAAATTGAACATCTATTACATCGCGGCAGCAGAAACAATGAAGGCAGGGCTATTGCCCAAAATATTTGCTTATATCGGATCCGTATCCATTCAACGCACTTGGAGAAGTGACGGAGAAAATATAAAAAGACAAGTAAGAATGTCTGACATTAGTAATATTGGGACCGCGTTGAACGATGGATGGGTAATTACATTCCCACAAGGCACTACCAAACCATTCAATCCCATACGCAGAGGAACAGCACATATCATAAAAACGTACAAACCTCTGGTGATCCCTATCGTCATTGACGGCTTCCGAAGATCTTTTGACAAAAAAGGACTGTTGATCAAAAAGAGAGGGGTACTGCAAACCATGGTCATTAAAAAACCATTGGAAATAGATTACGAAAACGATTCTTTTGACGACATCGTAACGCAAATTGAATATGCAATCGAACAACACCCTTCCCTATTAAAGGTCATTTCTGTAAAAGACTATAAAAAACAAGAAGACGCCCTAAATAAAAAACGTGAATTTTGGCAATCTTAATACCTTAAAGAGCCACTATAGTACAAATCGATAGATTTTTGTATTTTTATTGTCAAAAATTATTCTATGACAATTACACAACTAAAATATATTATAGCAGTCTCAGAGCACCAAAACTTTACGGTTGCTGCAGAACATAGTTTTGTAACACAGCCTACTTTGAGTATGCAAATACAAAAATTAGAAGAACAGTTGGATGTTCAAATTTTCAATCGAACAAAAAAACCAATTCAACTTACCGAAATCGGTAAAAAGATTATTGCACAGGCTAAAATAATTGTCAACGAAAGCAACCGGATTACTGACATTGTGCACCAACAAAAAGGTTACATTGGAGGAGATTTCAAACTGGCAATGATTCCTACTGTTATGCCGACTTTACTCCCAATGTTTTTGAAAACATTCCAAAAGAAGTACCCGAAAATAAATTTACAAATTGAAGAACTAACTACCGAAGAAATCGTCAAAAGACTAAACGATGGAAATATCGATGTTGCCATTGCAGCGACTCCTTTGGAGGAAGAAAACATTCTTAAAAAACCTTTGTATTACGAACCTTTTGTGGGTTATGTCCCAGATAATCATGCTCTTTCCGGAAAGAAAAACATTGCAATGAATGATTTGGAAATTGACAATTTGTTGCTCTTGGAAGACGGCCATTGTTTCAAGGACAACGTCTTGAACATCTGCAATACTGCTGGTGCAAGGAAAGAAAAAAATTTCAGACTGGAGAGTGGAAGTTTTGACACCTTGATAAAACTTTCAAAAGAAGGGATGGGGATGACACTTCTTCCCTACCTTCACACCTTAGACGTACCAACAAGCGATCGATCCTTCTTAAAAGAATTTGAAAAGCCAGCCCCAGCAAGGGAAATCAGTTTGATATTCCACAAATCACAACTAAAAATGCAATTGATCGAAGCCTTGAAATCAACGATAGATAGTATTGTAAGAGGCGCTATTTCCTTTAGCGATGTGGAAATTATCAGTCCTATTTATCAGAACAAATAACAACACAGAAGTCCGTATGACTTGAAAAAATAAAAAAAGACTGCCTATAAGCAGTCTTTTTTTATTTTACCAATTTCATTCTATCATAAAGTTCAGGTTTTGTTTCTAGATACGATTTCAGCCAAATATTCAATTCTTCAATTTCATGTGGAACCAAAGTATCATAAGCTTTGTATAATTCCTTTTGAAATAGATCCGGATTAAAACTCATCTTTTTGAGAATTGTTTTTGTGTATTCAAACGCCTGTCTAGCCATTATTTTCATTCATTGATTGAAACGTCATCAAACATAATCAAAAAAGATTTTTGAAAAAAACCAAGACAAAAAATTTAACAAACCCTTAGCTATTCGAATTTACAACTTGGAGATTTTACCTGCCAAATCAATAGCTACTTTTTCCAAATCTATCTGTATCGATTTGAAATGTGCTTTTTTCGAAAGCTCGTTTTTTTCGTGAATTTTATCCATCAATGCGTCAAAACTTACAATGGCTTTGTCGATGATTTTTTGAGATTTTTTAGTATCTGCTTCTGGAGTAACAAATTCCCATATATAACACGCCTCAATCAAATCGCCCAACGTATTGTGAATGTCTTTTTTTAAATTTTTAATAGATGCCATTTTTTCTTAATTTTTAGTTTGTATTTAAAGTTGCCACAAATTTTCCAATTCTGTTATAGAACAAAGCGTTGGGTACAATGTGGTTGATTTTTCAGAGTCACAGACATTTTCGTGCTCCCAGGTCGTATGAAATGGAATATGTACAGCCTTTGCTCCAATTTTGACCAAAGGTAATACATCTGACTTTAAGGAGTTGCCTATCATTAAAAATTCGGAGGGAGCAATTTCCAAATGTTTGAGTATTTTCAAATAATCCGATTCTTTTTTATCACTCATGACTTCTACATGGTGGAAATACTTTAACAAACCTGATTTTTGTAATTTTCGTTCTTGATCTAACAAATCTCCTTTCGTAGCAACAATGAGACGAAAATCACGACTCAAACGTTTCAATACTGCTGGGACCCCGGGCAAAAGTTCGATCGGCTTGTACAACATCTCTTTGCCGATGCTTATAATTTCTTGAATAACCGTAGCCTGTACCTGATGATTTGACAATTGAAGCGCAAGCTCAATCATCGACAATACAAAACCTTTGACTCCGTATCCGTAGTAAGGTAAATTTTCAATCTCCAATTTGTACAACTCTTGATTGATTTTGTTTTCGGTTTCATACACCGATAACAATTTCGCCACCTTCTGCTCTGCCTCTCTGAAATAAGGCTCATTTACCCATAGCGTATCGTCTGCATCAAAAGCAATTACTTTAATTTTTTGCGCTTCTATTTCCATAATTTATTAGCCAAAATCAAATCTTCGGGCGTATCAATCCCAATCACTTTGTGAGGGGTCTCTACCATTTTTATCTTTTTCCCGTATTCTAAAAAACGAATGCCTTCCAACTTTTCTGTCGCCTCATTCTGTTGCATAGACATCGTTGTAAAAGCCAACAAAGCCTCTTTTCGGAAAGCATAAATTCCGATGTGTTTGTAGTAGGTAGTTTCTATTTCTTTATTTCTTGGATACGGAATGGGCGCTCGTGAAAAATACAAAACATGATTCTCATTGTCCATGACAACTTTTACATTGTTTGGATTTTCGATTTCCTCCAAGGATTTCATCGGGTGCACCAGCGATGCGAGATCAATACGCTGCGCGGTATCCTTGTAAAAAACCGCTATCAAATCCTGCAAAGGTTCTTTTCTTGTAAAAGGCTCGTCTCCTTGCACATTTACAATGATATCTGCCTCTACAGCTTTTGCCGCTTCTGCAATTCTATCAGACCCGGTCTCGTGATCTTCCAAACTCATGAATACTTTTCCGCCGTTTTTCAACACCTCCTCTTTGATTTGTTCACTATCTGTGACCACATACACGGCGTCAAAAAGACCTGTATTTAGGGTCGCTTCATAAGTTCGAACAATTACGGATTTTCCCGCCAAACTTTGCATTAATTTTCCGGGGAATCTCGAGGCGCTATAGCGCGCAGGAATCATGGCAATGACTTTCATATAGTTCTTTTCTTAGTGTGTAAAGTTAATTTTTTTCTTCAAAAATAGAGTCTTTTATTTCTTTTTGAGCACTGTTGTTTTCAACTTCTGGACATGTTTTAAATGAAGATGGTTGATGGGATTGATTCCCAAGTTTTTTATGTTTTTACGTGTAAAGCGCAATGCAACATCATAATACAACGGGACCACAGGCGCCTCTTCAATCAAAATTCGATCCATTTTTTGATACAGCAAATGACGCTGTTTGGCAACGGTAAGTTGATTGGCAGCAACATACAAGCTGTCAAACTTTTTGTTTTCAAAATGGGTGTAATTGGGCCCGTTTGGAGAAAAATAATCGCTGTGAAAAATAAACAAATAATTCTCTGCATCCGGATAATCGGCAATCCAACTTCCTCGGTATGTACTGAGCTGCCCATTCACTTTGGCTTGACGCAAGGCAGATGGTGGCATCACATTTACATTGACTGTCAAACCAACTTTTTCCAAAGCGCGTTGCATATAAGTGCAGAGATCTACATATTGATGGTCCGTATTGATCGTAACCACTGGATTTTCATCTCCTGTTTCCTCTACATATGATTGCACCAGTTGCCGCGACTTTTCGGGATTGTAAGCGTAACCCGGTTCATTGCAAAATGACGGCAATCCTTTCGGAATGAATCCGTGAAGCGCAGGTGTTCCAATACCATTTCTCAAATACAAAATCATTTTTTGGCGATCAAACCCATAGTTGATCGCTTGTCGTATTTTTTTAGAATGAACGGCTTTTTCTTTTGTCTGATCTAAGCAGAAACCAAGGTATTCTGTATTTAAAAAAGGACTGGAAATCAAATTTATTTCTTCGGCATAACGTGCTTGGAGGGTTCCCTCCTGTGTCAACAAATCGTCTTTATAAGAAACATCAATACTATTTAAAAAATCTATATTTCCTTGAACAAACTGTAAAAACTCACTCTGCTTGTCTGGTAAAAAAGAAATGGATACCGCCTCCATATAAGGCAAGCGATTGCCGTGAATATCCTTCTCATAATAGAGCGGATTTTTCCGAAACACCAATCGGGTATTCTCTACCCATAATTTGAACTGAAAAGGACCCGTCCCAATCGGATTTGATCGAAATTCGTCTCCAAAAAATGAAACCGCTTCCTGGGGAACAACAGCACAGTATTTCATACTCAACAAATTCAAAAACGGAGGAAAAGCTTGTTTCAATCGAATTTTAAAAATAGAGCTCTCCACCGCCTCAAAAGAAGCCACGTAATTCAAAACCCATTTTCCGGGAGAGGCTATTTTTGGATCCTTCAAACGACGGAAACTGTATTCAAAATCTGAGGCCGTTACATTTCGTGTTTTTTCAGTCCCAAACAGCTCGTGTCTGTGAAAAAAAACATCCTCTCTTAAAAAAAAAGTATACTCCAATCCATTTTCTGAAATTTTCCACGATTTTGCAATGTCAGGTAAGACTTGCAAAGAATCATTTAACTGCACGAGCCCATTGAACAATTGTGAAGTTGCCCAAATGGTTCGCAAATCTTTTGAAAATGCGGGATCTAATGTGGTAACATTCGCATGCTCGTTGTATCGAAAAACTTGAGAATCGTCAAAATCTCTCTCTTCTTTAGAACAAGAAATTGTTGCGAAGAGCACACCAAAAAAACATCCTACTAATTTTTGCAACATACTGCGAAGATACGAAATAAAGACGGTTGTAATCGTCGAACAAAAGTCTTCTCTTGAGATGAACGAAACTATCTATTTTTTCTTTTCAAACTTAAAAATATAAAACTTATTTTTGCACACGCGAATAATCAAAGTATGCATACCCAAAAGAAAGTAGCTTTTTACACACTTGGATGTAAATTAAATTTTTCAGAGACGTCCACCATTGCTCGTAATTTTACAGACGTTGGATTTGAACGTGTAAGCTTCGAGGAAGTTGCTGACATCTATGTCATCAACACCTGTTCAGTAACTGAAAATGCTGACAAAAGATTCAAAAGCATTGTAAAAAACGCCTTGAAAAAAAATGACAATGCCTTTCTCATTGCGGTGGGATGCTATGCGCAATTGAAACCTGAGGAATTGGCCAATGTCTCTGGTGTCGATCTCGTTTTGGGGGCTACCGAAAAATTCAAAGTAACCGATTACATCCGTGACTTGTCAAAAAACGACATGGGAGAAATACATTCCTGTGAAATTTCAGATGCCGACTTTTATGTAGGCTCCTATTCCGTTGGAGACAGAACCCGCGCCTTTTTAAAAGTACAAGATGGCTGTGATTACAAATGCACCTACTGTACAATTCCATTAGCGAGGGGTATTTCAAGAAGTGACACCTTAGAAAATGTTTTAAAAAATGCCAAAGAAATTTCAGAAAAAGGCATTCAAGAAATTGTATTAACCGGAGTCAATATCGGTGATTACGGAAAAGGCGAGTTTGGCAATAAAAAACACGAACATACCTTTTTTGAATTGGTACAAGCACTGGACAGAGTAAAAGGCATCAAGCGCTTGCGCATTTCTTCTATAGAACCCAATCTACTAAAAGACAAGACGATTGATTTTGTAGCCACCTCCAATAGTTTTGTTCCTCATTTTCACATTCCCTTACAAAGCGGGAGCGATACTTTGTTGAAATTGATGAAAAGAAGGTATTTGCGACAAGTATACACCGATCGCGTGCAAAGAATCAAAGAAAAAATGCCCAATGCATGTATTGGGGTAGATGTTATTGTTGGTTTTCCTGGTGAAACAGACGCGCTTTTTCTAGAAACCTACCAATACTTGAGCACATTAGACATTTCTTATCTACACGTCTTTACCTATTCTGAGAGGCCCAATACAGAGGCTGCAGAAATGAGCGAAGTTGTGCCGCTAAAAACACGAAAAAAAAGAAGTAAAATGCTACGTGGACTTTCTGTAAAAAAGAGACGTGCCTTCTATGAAAGTCAGTTGAACTCCGAGCAAACGGTTCTTTTTGAAAGCGAAAACAAAGAAGGTTACATTCACGGTTTCACAGAAAACTATGTCAAGGTAAAAACTCCTTGGAATCCTGCTTTGGTAAATACAACACACCACGTTGAATTGACAAAGATTGACGAAGATGGCATGGTACGATTTGATTGGCTAGATTCACTAACGACAAAGTAATTTGTTTAATTTGTTTGAAATTCCCCAAACATTCCCCAACTTTGAATGACCGAACAATTGAATCACTCTGTTTTGAATTCGAAAAAAAAACACATCTATTTCATTCCTGGCACTGCAGCCAATTCAAATATATTTGAACGCATTGAATTGCCTTCTGACACCTTTGAGCTGCATTTCATAGAATGGCTGATTCCTAATGCTAAAAATGAAAAAATAGAAAGTTATGCACTCCGCATGTGTTCCCAAGTAAAACACAAAAATCCGATTCTCGTCGGTGTTTCCTTCGGTGGAGTGATCGCACAAGAAATGAGCAAAATCATTACCTGTGCACAAATTGTTCTCATCTCAAGTATCAAAAACCGAAACGAACTTCCGAATGGCTTGGTCTTTGTAAAAAAAAGCAACGCTTACAAATTATTTCCTAGTAACTCCCTTACAACCCTTGAGAATATTGTAAAAAACCTGTTTGGCAAAAAAGTAAAAAAGCGCATTCTAATCTACCAAAATTATCTATCCTTTAGAGACCCAGTCTATCTCAAATGGGCCATCCGACAAGTTTTACATTGGCGTCAAAGCAACAGCCTTCCGAATTGCTTGCATATTCACGGGGACCAAGATGCCATCTTTCCAATAAAGCACATCCAAAATTGCATCCCAATTAAAGATGGCACCCACGTCATGATTCTTACCAAAGCCAAAGAAATCAGTCAAATTTTAAACCAGAAACTCCGCTAGGCCTTTCATTTTCAATAAAAACAAAAAACAAATTTCTTTTATTTTCGTTTTCAAAAAAAATCGCCAATATGCGCTATTCCTCTTTTAAAGATTGGCTTGAACTAAATAGATAAAATCAACAAATTAGAGCGGAAAATTCGTATTTTTACATCCATGATTGCACACGAACAACTTGGCAAGTTAACGGTCAGAATCGACCAACTAAAATCGTATCTTCAAATCGATAAAAAAAAGATTCTGATTCAAAATGAAGAAGAAAAAAGTGCCAACCCCAATTTTTGGAGCAACCCCAAGGAGGCCGAATTGGTAATGAAAAACCTTCGAGGACTCAAAAAATGGGTAAATGATTACGAAAAAATCGTTGGACTGAAAGACGATTTATTGGTGCTGCTTGATTTTTTCAAAGAAGGAGAGGCTTCGACAGAAGAAGTGAATCAATTGGAAAACGAGTTGTCGCAATGTCTAGAAGCCATAGAATTTAGAAATATGCTCTCTGATGAAGGAGATGATTTGAGCGCTGTGATCCAAGTGACGGCTGGTGCCGGTGGTACAGAAAGCTGTGACTGGGCTCAAATGTTGATGCGTATGTATATGATGTGGGCCAAAAAACAAGGGTACAAGTTGAAAGAATTGAATTACCAAGAAGGTGATGTAGCTGGTATCAAAACAGTGACACTTGAAGTCAACGGAGATTTTGCTTTCGGGTACCTTAAAGGCGAAAATGGTGTCCATCGTTTGGTGCGCATATCCCCTTTTGACAGCAATGCCAAAAGACATACCTCCTTTGCTTCTGTTTATGTATACCCCCTGGTAGATGACAGTATTGAAATCGTTATCAATCCTGCCGATATTGACATTACAACAGCACGCTCTAGTGGGGCTGGTGGGCAAAACGTCAACAAAGTGGAAACAAAAGTACAGTTGACACACAAACCCTCTGGAATTCAAATTTCGTGCTCAGAAACACGCTCTCAACATGAGAATCGTGATCGTGCCATGCAAATGCTAAAATCACAATTGTATGAAATAGAACTGAGAAAACAACAAGAAGCCAGAAGTGATATCGAAGCGAGTAAAATGAAGATTGAGTGGGGAAGCCAAATTCGAAACTACGTGATGCACCCATACAAACTGGTTAAAGACGTCCGTACTTCTCAGGAAACCGGAAATGTAGACGCTGTTATGAATGGAGAAATTGATCCTTTTTTGAAAGCCTTTCTAATGCTCAACTCACAAAGCGAACCAACAAACGATTTGTAATTAAAGAACAGTCTCAGAACAAACCATCTGTAAAAAATATATGATCACAATATACCACAACCCACGCTGTAAAAAAAGCCGTGAAGGAGTTGCACTTTTGGAAGAGGCTCAGACCGACTTCGAAATTGTCAAATATTTGGACACACCTCTTTCCATAGAGGAAATAAAAGAACTCTTAAAAAAGCTGAATTACACCCCAATACAATTGGTGCGCAAAAACGAGACCGTTTGGAAAGAAAATTTCAAAGGAAAAGAAATGTCTGATCAAGAAATTATCCACGCAATGGCAAATTACCCAAAACTAATAGAGCGTCCCATTGTTGTTTTCAAAAATAAGGCGTTGGTCGCAAGACCTGCCAAGGCCATCAAAACGTTATTCTGATGTTGCCCTATAGAAGCGCTCAAAAATATTTATATCCCTAAAAGAATCCTATGAAAATTAAGAAAAAAGGCGTTTGGAAAAGCTGGAATGAAAACATACAACATTCCTACGACAATCTCTACCAAATTACAACAGAGGAAGAACTACAAAAAATCATCAAAGAATCCGAAAAAGTTCGCTTTTTTGGAAACAAACAATCTTCAGCAGACATCGGTGCTGGAATAAGCACGCTAATTGACATTCGTTCTTATGATGCAATTCTTTCTTACGACGAAGAAAAAAGACACATTACTGTGCAAGCTGGGATCAAGCTCGTTGACCTCATCGAAGCGGTAGAAGACAAAGGTTGGTGTATTCCATGTTTGCCCGATATCAACACCGTGACGCTTGGAGGTGCATTGGCTACAGGAACCCACGGAACCAGTGGAAAGCTCCTAGCGAGTTATGTGCATGAATTTCGTGTGATTTTAGCAGATGGATCTATCAAAACAATCACAGAAAAAGAGGAATTGATGGATGCCTTTCGAGTTTCTTTAGGAGTTTTGGGAGTTTACTCTACTGTAACGTTTGCTTGTGAACCTATTTACACCTTGCATGTAAAAGAAGGCCCTAAAAAAGATGAAAACTGGTTAGAAAACATTTCTTCCAATTTGACAAAATTTGATTTCCTGAGAATCCTATGGCTTCCTCACACAGGCAAAGGATATCAGATTACCGGGGAAAAAATCCCAGCAGACACGAACGTTTCTGAAAATTTGGGGCCACAATATTTACAGTACCGCCGTTCATTTTCCAAGTTTCTCTACAAATATTCCCATATTTTTCCTTGGATTACAGCCATTGCCAATAAAATTTTAGGCCGTCTATTTTTTAGTAGTAAAAGAGAGCTCAAAGGATCCTTGTACCAAGCAACCGTTACCAAGTCAAGAGGTTCTACCATTGAATTGGCTGAATGGACTGTAGACCTTGCTGTTTTTCCTCAAGTATTCAAAGAACTAAAGAAAACGATCAACCAATGGAACAACAATTCTTTTATTCACATTCCAATGGACGTCCGTTTTTTAGAAAAAGACAACTCGTGGTTGAGTTATGCCTATAAGCAAGATACTGTTACGATGGGATGTGTTTCTAGAAATGCCTCAACAGCAGATAGCTACGAAGCATTTAAAACCATTGAGCGCATCTTTATCAAATACGGTGGTCGTCCGCATTGGGGAAAACGCTTCGATGCTAAAGACGCGCAACTGAACAAAATTTATCCGAAATGGAAAGACTTCAAAACTTTGCGAAAAGAACTTGATCCAACCAACAAATTCCTCAACGGATACTTGAAAAAAGTTTTCAATGAAACGACTTAACAATCTAAAATGAGCGTCATACAACTTCCTCCCGCTGTCTTATTTGATTTCGATGGTGTCATCGTAGACAGTTTTCAAGCACACTTTCAAGCTTGGCAAAGTGCGTACAAAGAATTATTCGGCGAATCTAGTTTGGACTTTCCACACCAAGAGTTGTGTGGAAAATCTCCGCTGCTCATTGCAGAATACATCTGTCAACGTGCCGGAAAAAAAGAACATGCAGCGCTTTATTTCGCGACAAAATCAGCTCATTTACACAGCAGTAAAACCGCTCCTACCCTCCTTCCAGGAGTCAAAGAAATACAAACCTTTTTGCACGGCAAGGACGTTCCGCATGGGATTGCGAGCAATGCCACAAGAGATTTTATTGGCAATAGTATTTCTCAGTTACAGCTTGGATTCGTTACATATCTTGGTGTCGAAGATTACACCCATCCAAAACCTCATCCAGAAGCCTATCTATCACTCGCAAAAGAATTGGGTATAACGCCTAACGACTATGAAAAAACATGGGTCTTCGAAGACAGCATTACAGGAACAGAAGCGGCAAAAAAAGCAGGGATGTTTCCTGTCGGCATTTTAACAATAAACTCAGAAACTACCATGAAAGCTGCCGGTAGCAAACTTGTATTCCCAACCTTATTGGAGGCATATGAGTTTTTAAGAAAGGGCCATTGATGCAATTTTAATTCCCGTAAAAAACATCAAAGACTTGTAAACTCTATAGAGTCTGCAATTCCTCCAACTCTATTTTAAAGTCGTGCTGTAAATCTTCATGCAAAGCGCTGATCTTCTTTTCAATGGATACGAGTTCACGGTAATACAAATTTCGCAGCAATAAGTTGTACTGAATAGAAGGACGCAACGCTTGTAATTTTTCACAAAAATACAGCAACAAAACAACCTCTGTTTCCTTGTTTTTAGCATAACGAATGTTCGTTTTTACCCCTTTTAACACTTTACGAATCGTCTTCTTCATGTAAAAATAGCTTTTCGTGTTGATGGCTTCAAACTGGTCGTCTATTTCTTGTTGTATCGCGAATACAAAACTATCTTGATCGTTTGCTTCAAAAAGTAAATACGTAAGCAATTCTTTATTTTCTTTTTTGAATTTTGCCAACTGCAAACACAAAGACAATAAATCTTCTTTTTGTGCATGCATTAATTCTGATTTTAGTTCACGTAAAGAAGCAGCTTTCATTGTTGACATTTAGGAGTTGGAGCATAAAAATACTAAAAATTAAAACGCTTGAAAACACACGATACACCTATTTCACTTGGTACTCTTACAAAAAGCACCAAACCTTTCAAAAAAGGACATAAAAAAAGGGATTGCAATGTATTGCAATCCCTTGACATACTTTAAACAAGCATTTATTTTTTCGACTTCGCTTCTTTTCTCAATTGCAAGTTTTCCATTACCGTACCTCCTATCCAGTAAGGAACTACAAAAGTTAACAAAAAAATCAACAACCAAAAACCAGCTGTAAACACAAAAAGAAAAGCTAAAAATCCGAAGTATTGAGATGCGTCCATATAATTTTAACAAATAGTTTAAACTTGCTACAAAAATACTACTTTTTTCAAATTACCCACTATTATTATTCGCTATTTTTTAAAGAGTATCAAAAAGAAAACACAACCCACACAAAAAATAAAAATTAGCAACTTGAAGGCAGTGCGTTTTGTATATTTGTAGCGTCTTCCATAGCATGGACAGACAGGAATGTTCCGATCACAATACAACTATTAAAAAAATAAAACACAGCACAAATGGACTACAGAATAGAAAAAGACACCATGGGGGATGTAAAAGTTCCTGCAGACAAATATTGGGGTGCACAAACAGAACGCTCAAGAAACAACTTTAAAATAGGTGCGAGTGCTTCGATGCCACTTGAGATTGTTTATGGTTTTGCCTACTTGAAAAAAGCGGCTGCACATGCCAACTGTGATTTGGGAGTATTGGAAGCGGCAAAACGAGATTTGATATCCGCAGCTTGTGATGAAATATTGGAAGGGAAACACGATGATCAATTTCCATTGGTTATCTGGCAAACAGGTTCTGGTACACAAAGCAATATGAATTGCAATGAAGTGATTGCCAACAGAGCACAAGAATTGGCTGGAGGAGTTATTGGAAAAGGAGAAAAAGCCATACAACCAAACGACGATGTCAACAAATCCCAATCTTCGAACGATACATTTCCAACAGGAATGCACATCGCGTGTTACAAAATGATTGTGGAAACGACAATTCCTGGAATTGAAAAATTGCGCGATACACTACAAGCAAAATCAGAAGCTTTCAAAGATGTGGTTAAAATTGGTCGTACACATCTGATGGATGCAACACCGTTGACAATTGGTCAAGAATTCTCAGGATACGTTTCACAACTAAACCATGGTCTCAAAGCCCTTAAAAACACCTTGGCACATCTCTCAGAGTTGGCCTTAGGAGGAACTGCTGTAGGAACGGGCTTAAACACGCCTGCAGGTTACGATGTGTTGGTCGCAGCAAAAATTGCAGAATTTACCGGCTTGCCTTTTGTAACTGCCGAAAATAAATTTGAAGCATTGGCGGCACATGATGCCATTGTAGAATCTCATGGAGCCCTCAAACAAATAGCAGTCTCTTTAAATAAAATAGCCAATGACATCCGCATGATGGCTTCCGGTCCACGTTCGGGAATTGGAGAATTGATCTTACCCGCAAACGAGCCAGGATCTTCTATCATGCCAGGAAAAGTAAACCCTACTCAATGCGAAGCCATTACAATGGTATGCGCACAAGTAATGGGGAACGATGTTGCTGTTACGATTGCAGGAACGCAAGGACATTACGAATTGAATGTTTTCAAACCTGTCATGGCGGCGAATTTGTTGCAATCTGCTCGGCTGATTGGAGATGCCTGTGTTTCTTTTGAAGAAAACTGTGCCTATGGAATTGAACCCAACCACAAGGTCATCAATGAATTGTTAAACAACTCATTGATGTTGGTAACAGCTTTGAATACAAAAATAGGATACTATAAGGCTGCAGAAATCGCTAATACAGCACATGCAAATGGAACCACCTTGAAAGAAGAAGCTGTTCGCTTAGGTTATGTGACACCAGAGGAATACGACGAATGGGTGAAACCTGAAGATATGATTGGGAGTTTGAAATAATTCATCCTTCTCAACAAAAAAAAGGGCACTGTTATTTATCAGTGCCCTTTTGCTTTTTATGTTCAAAGCATCCGAAAGAATTAATTTTTCAAGTTCCTGAATGTTCGAAACGTCAAATTTATTCTCGGTTGTTGCACTTTCTTCGTTTTCGGCAAACTGTGCAGCCAATATTGTTGTGTTACACCTTGCATTACCAACAGACTTCCTTTTTCTAACAAAAAAGAGATCTTCCGTTTGCTCTCTTTGTGCTTGAATACAAAATTTCGTTCGGCTCCAAAACTCAAGGAAGCAATAACTCCGTGTTCTTTCATTTCTTTTTCAGCGTCTGTATGCCAACCCATACCTTCTTTTCCAGAAGGATAAAGATTCAACAAACAAGAATTGAAGGTTTCTCCAGTACGCTTCTCTACCAACGCTTTTAAGCTTCGCAAAGCATTTGTCCAAGGCAGCGCTTCTCTTCTCACATTCGCATAGGTATAGGATACGGTTTCATCAGCATACAAAGCTACTTTTCGATCCAAAACAAGATGTTTTCCAAAAATTTTTACCGAGTCGTTTTCCCAAGCGATATCGTCTAAAAATTCTTCCATGTATTCTTGGGATTCCTTTGCGGAAAAGAGAGGTCCGTGGTAATACACCTCTCCGTCAAAAGGCAACTTATTGGACAAAACACCAGTGTCAAACAAGTCCATAAATATTAAAATCGTTTGCCTTCCAAATCCAGTAGAAATACATAATCTCGAGCCACTTCTTTCAAAGCATCGAATCTTCCAGAAGCACCTCCGTGCCCGGTTTCCATATCGGTATGCATCAATATTTTTTGAGTTCCCGTATGATTTGCTCTCAATTTTGCGACCCATTTTGCAGGCTCCCAATACTGTACTTGTGAATCGTGTAATCCTGTGGTAATCAATAGATTTGGATACGCTTGTTTTTGAACATTGTCGTAAGGTGAATACGATTTGATGTACGCATAGTACTCCTTGTCGTTCGGATTTCCCCACTCATCGTATTCTCCAGTTGTCAAAGGAATGGATTCATCCAACATCGTGGACACAACATCTACAAACGGAACCGCAGCAATTACTCCATTGTAAAATTCAGGATGCCAATTGATAACAACCCCCATCAAAAGTCCTCCCGCAGAACCACCCATGGCATAAAGGTGCTTTTCAGACGTATATTTCTCTGCAATCAAAAATTTACTGCAATCAATAAAGTCCGTAAACGTATTTCGTTTGTGAAGTAGTTTCCCGTCTTCGTACCACCTTCTACCCAAATATTCACTTCCTCGAACATGCGCGATCGCATACACAAAACCTCTGTCTAAAAGTGTCAATCGTGTGGTGCTAAAACTTGCATCGATCGTATGTCCATAGGAACCGTAGGCATACAACAACAAAGGCGTATCGCCATCAATTGTTGTGTGTTTGTGATACACCATCGAAACAGCTACTTTTTTTCCGTCGCGAGCAGGCACCCATATTCGTTTGGAAAGGTAATTTTCTTTCTGAAACTTCCCTCCCAAAACTTCTTGCTCTTTTTGAATTTTTTTCGTTCCGTTGCCCATATGATAGTCGATCACAGAACTCGGTGTCGTCATTGAATTGTATCCATAACGCAACACTTCAGTATCAAACTCTGGATTGGCATAGACATAGGCTGCATAGGTTTCTTCTCCAAAGGGCAAATAATAATCTTTGGTACCGTCCCATTTCTTAATTCTGATCTTGTTCAATCCCGCACTTCTCTCTTCCAAAACCAAATAATGTTTAAAAATAGAGATGTCTTCCAAAAGAACTTCTTTTCGGTGCGGAATAAGCTCAGTCCAATTTTCCTTATTTGTCTGTTTTACAGGAGTTTTCATCAATTTGAAGTTCGTAGCACCATCTTTATTCGTAAGTACATAAAAGGCATCTTCAAAATGAGCAATGCTGTATTCTAAGTTTTTTTCTCTGGGGTGAAATACACGAAATTCGCCGGACGGCTGGTCGGCCTCTAGAATTCGATATTCGGTAGATAAGGTACTGTAAGCACCTATTACCAAAAACGCACTGGATTTTGACTTGGTAACATACACTCCAAAAGTGGCATCTTGCTCTTCATAGACCAAGACATCTTCAGAAGTTGAAGTTCCCAATACATGTCTGTAAATTTGACTGCTTCGCAAAGTAACCGGATCTTTTTTGGTGTAAAAAAAAGTTTGATTGTCATTGGCCCAAACCCCACCACCTGTAGTATTCTCAATAGTCTCTTCAAATATACTGCCTGTAGGCAAGTCTTTTATATGAAGGGTGTACTGCCTCCGACTTACCGTATCTATACCATAAACGACTTTGTTGTTGTCAGGACTCACAGAAAGTCCACCTATGTTGTAATAATCATGACCTTCTGCCATTTGATTCACATCGAAAAGAATTTCTTCATCGGCCTCTAAGGATGCTTTTTTACGTGTATAAATCGGATATTGATTGCCTTTTTCATATCGGGTAATGTAAAAGTACCCGTTTTTGAAATAGGGTACGGAAGCATCGTCTTCTTTGATTCTTGACTTCATTTCTTCAAAGACTTCTTTTTGAAATTTCTCTGTATGCTTCAATTCCGCCTCCAAATACTCATTTTCCGCTTCTAAATAGGCAACCACTTTTTGCGTATCTTCATCCTGTAGCTCAGCATTCTTTTGAGCATCTGACAAACGCATCCAATGGTAATTGTCGATCCGTACATCACCGTGTTTTTCAAATTTTTTGGGTATTTTCGCAGCAATAGGAGCTGAAAGCTTCGTTTCTATCATTTTATTTGAATTACAAGAGGAAACAAAAATAAGTGTTATAATTCCCAATCCTACATTTATTTTAAACATTTCAAAAAGTTTTCAAAGACTCACAAATTGGTGGATTTATAAGAAGACAAGATTCCTATTTCTAAAAAACATAAGCCTCGTCACAAAAAGAGAAGCATTTAGCGGGTTTTTCTTGATTGTAGTACAGCAAAACGAATACGCAACCATTTTTGTAAACCGTGAAAAAAACCACCAATACTACCACCAACAATCATACCTGTTATGATATCTAACGGATAATGCACGCCTAAATAAATACGGCTGTAAGCTACCAAAACTGCCCAAAAAAACAAGACGAACGGTATGTATTTGTAGTACGGTTTCAACAAGAGTCCTAAGAAGGCAGCGGCTGCCATACTGCTTGCTGCGTGTGCAGAGAAATAACCAAACCCACTGCACCTTACTGCTGCAAAACGCATGTTTTCTTTTAGTTCGGGAATGCTACATGGACGCAGACGCTTGAACCCATATTTGAAAACATTTGCCAGTTGATCTGTTGCAGTTATCATGAGTACAGCACAGACCATCACTAATAAAACGGGTCGCAAACCATAATTTCTATAGACTAAATACAATAAAAACACATACAGGGGTGTCCAAGTAAACTTGTGGGTAACTATTCGCCAAAAACCATCCCAAGTTTCACTACCTAAATTGTTCAGAAACAAAAAAAGTTCGGTATCATATCTAAGTAATTCTTCAATCATTATCTTATGCTTTTGAGTCACTATCGCACTTTGCAGTAACTTGTTCCTCTAATATTGAGGGTTTTTATATTTCCTTGATTACTATTCAAAAGTGTATTGCGCTTTCATTGTTCTAGCTTCTTTGTTACCAGATCAAAAATCAGAGAAAACTGTGCTTCTTTTGTCAAATCAGAATTGTCAATTTCAACAGCATCTGATGCTTTCACCAAAGGAGAGTCTTTCCGGTTTGAATCTTCATAGTCCCGGGTTACCACGTTTTCTAAAATTGCATCGTAACGAACATCCTCCCCTTTGCTAATCAATTCATCAAAACGTCGTTGTGCTCTTTTATCGGCCGAAGCAGTCATAAATAATTTGAGTTCAGCATCTGGAAAAACAACCGTTCCAATATCTCTTCCATCCATAACAACACCTTTGTTTTCACCCAATTGTTTTTGAATACTCACCAATTTTTTTCGTACTTCTGGAACGGAAGCTACTTTACTTACATAATTGGAAACTTCCAAACTTCGTATTTCTTTTTCTACACACGCCCCATTCAAATAAGCCTCTGCAAAACCTGCTTCTTCAGAAAAAACAAAGTTCAATTCTATTGCTTCCAATGAGGCAATCAATTTTTCTCTTAAAAAAACCTGAGCATTTATAAAGTCATTCTGCATCGCAAAAAGAGAAACCATGCGGTACATCGCTCCAGTATCTACATATACATACCCCAATTTATTTGCAAGCTCTTTGGCAATGGTACTTTTTCCTGTCGAAGAGTAGCCATCAATGGCAATTGTTATTTTTTTTCTCATTATTTATCTAAATTAAGAACCAGACCAAATGTATTGGAGTTTGCACTCGGATGAAATTTGCTCAATGCATAATTGAATTCGAAATTTTTCATTTTCAAGCCAAAACCATAGGACAAACCGTTGAATGCTCTTTGGTCTAGAATTTCCAACTCTCTTGCTTTTTTGTAACTGTATCCGAGACGTAAGGTCAGTTTGTTCTCAGGAAAAAATTCAAAACCAAAAACAGCATGTCGAAAAGCGTTGTTTGCAAAGGAAATCTCCTCCTCCTTTGTTGTATTTGAATCAATTTCAACTACAATCTGTGAGGGATTGGGATCCGAAATATCCCATTGTTGTAAATTATCGATCGTTACAAACCACTGAATGGGAACATGTTTGAGGCGTGAAGATGCCCCCAGCAACCATCGAAAAGGAAGCGCTTCTTTTGCGCCGTTAAAAGTTGTAATTTGAGTTCCTATATTTCTCAAAACCATTGAAATTTTCAAAGGACTCTTTGCGTCCTCGTACAAAAAAGCAAGATCAAAAGCGAGCCCAAAAGAACTGTATGTATCTATTCTACTATTGATGAGCTTTGCATTGACTCCCATTTGTAAATTTAAACTTTTTATGGCATGGGCATACCCCATAGACAGGGCCAAATCGTATGACTTGAAGTTGCCTAACACATTTCCCATTTCGTCTGCTCTTGTCAACTCTCCATAATCCAAATATTGAATACCCGCATGGAAAAGACCTAATTTTTCGTGCAAACTCGTTGTGAATGTCAAAGACCCCAAATTGATTCCCGCCAAATAATTGGTGAAATTTACAGCTACTTTCTCTTGCATTTCTGAACCAATCGAAGCAGGATTCCACAAGGGTTGATTCACATCGCTCTTCAGTGTCAAAGGAGCTCCTCCAAGACCTATCTGTCTAGGGGAAGTAGGCAAGTTTAAAAAGGCATACACCGATTCGCCCGCTTGCGCCCCACAAATTGTGCTCGTCAAAGTAAATAAAACCAGTAGTGTCTTTTTCATGAAATGTTGGGAAATAAGGCCCGCTTTCTTAAAACGCAAAAATACTATAATATTTTATAAAATTTTCAACATACGCATGTACTTCTTTTTTTTAAAAAGACTTTTCGATTGTCTTCCTAAAACAACTTCGGCTGTGAAGTGTTGGTGGCATCCAAATGATCTTCTTCGACTTCAATAGCATCCAAGACAGGAGGTTCGTAAGGATGTGGTTCTAAAAGATTGACCTGCTTTATTTTATCTGTTGTCAACTGATTCCCAATTGCTTTGATTCCTTTCACAGCAATGAACTCCTCAAAATCTACAGTGGTATTTTGCAGACTTCTTTTTGAGAACACAATTTCTGCGACAGGGCGGTAATCGGTCGCAACAATTTCCAACTGTGTTTTCGAATGCTCACTGATGAAGCGTTCTTCTTTATCCGGATAGTCGATCATAAAACGTTTGACATAATAACGTTCTTTTTCTCCTTCAAAATATATTGCTGAAATTGGTTTCATAGGATCCCACTTTTCCAAAACAATCATGTCATTTTCAAAATGATAATTCAATTCTGGTCGAATGGTTTTTACAATCCCTGATTGCGTGGCAATCAACAATTTGTCTTCTGCAGTAAATTCCCCCAAAAGCTCTCCTCTTTCGTCCACGTTCAAACGTTGCACCGTATCGTCAAACCAGATTTTTCTCGGTTTTAAAGTAGAAACCCCTGCGGATTTAAATTCGATATTCTTCACTGCGAATTTTGTGATTAAATTTCCCTTCGAACCTCTTCCTTTGATGGCCAAATCGGAAAAATCAATGTCCCATTTCAATTTTTTCACACTTCCAACGGCTCTTAAGTTTACGGAAACCACCTCCGCTTCTCCGTTTGAATTTGCTGTGAAATAATGCACGTATGACCCTTTATTTCCCGCAGTTAAGTCGTAGTTCTTATCACGTGTCACGCCTGTCACATGAAATCTTTTCATATAGCTTGGGCCTGATTTTCCATCACGGTACATCATGTTGTATACGGTACGCTTGTCACCTTTCTTGAAAATTGCAATGTGAATGATATCTTTTCCTACAAAAGTTTTGGATGCTACTTTTGTAACCATCAAAGAGCCGTCTTTGCGAAAGACAATGACATCGTCAATATCTGCACAATCGGCCACATATTCATCACGACGCAAAGAAGTCCCAATAAAACCTTCTTCCCTATCTACATAGAGTTTCGTATTCCGCATCACAACTTTTGTGGCCACAATGTCATCAAACATTCGTATTTCAGTCTTTCTTTCTTTGCCTTTTCCATAAGTTTCCTTCAATCGTTTGAAATAAGCGATCGCGAATTCTATCAAATTGGCGAGGTTCTCTTTCACTGCTGCAATTTTATCTTCCAAGGCCTCGATCAATTGGTTTGCCTTGTCAATGTCAAATTTTGAAATTTTCTTGATTCGAATTTCTGTCAATCTCAAAATATCCTCTTGCGTCACACTTCTTTTTAAGTGTTTGACAAAAGGCTTCAAACCAACATCAATAGCTTCTAATACACCGTCCCAGGTGGCTACTTCTTCAATATCTCGGTAAATTCTATTTTCTATAAAAATACGCTCTAAAGAAGCAAAATGCCATTGTTCCTCCAACTCTCCCAATTGAATTTCCAACTCTTTCTTTAGCAATGTCACGGTGTGGTCTGTAGAAATCTTCAACAAATCAGAGACACCAATAAAAATCGGCTTGTGATCTTCTATAATACAGCTTAGAGGTGATATAGAACTCTCGCAATTGGTAAAGGCATACAAAGCATCAATAGTGGTATCAGGCGACACATTGGGTGGCAAATGCACCAATATTTCCACCTCAGCGGCTGTATTGTCTTCGATCCGTTTTATTTTTATTTTTCCTTTATCATTGGCCTTCAATACAGAGTCTATCAAAGATGAAGTCGTAGTTCCAAAGGGAATTTCATTAATGACCAAAGTTTTTTTATCGAGCTGATTGATCTTGGCTCTAACGCGTACTTTACCTCCTCTTTTTCCATCGTTGTAATTGGTGAAATCGGCAATTCCTCCAGTTAAAAAATCGGGCACAATTTGAAAACTTCTTCCTTTCAAATATTTGATGGAGGCATCGATGAGTTCGTTGAAATTGTGTGGTAAAATTTTGGTAGATAAACCCACTGCAATCCCCTCGGCTCCTTGCGCCAATAAAAGCGGAAATTTCACTGGCAAATGAATGGGTTCTTTTCTACGACCGTCATAGGAAGCCTGCCAATCTGTTGTTTTTGGATTGAAAATAACATCCATGGCAAATTTCGACAAACGTGCTTCGATATATCGCGAAGCAGCTGCACGATCTCCCGTCAGTATGTTTCCCCAATTTCCTTGCATGTCAATCAACAGTTCTTTTTGTCCTAACTGTACCATGGCATCGGCAATAGAAGCATCTCCATGTGGATGGTATTGCATGGTGTGCCCTACCAAGTTGGCGACCTTATTGTAACGTCCGTCATCCAAATCTTTCATGGATTGCATGATGCGTCTTTGTACGGGTTTGAAGCCATCATTCAATGCGGGAACGGCTCTTTCCAAAATCACATAGGAAGCATAGTCCAAAAACCATTCTTTGTACATTCCTGTAACTTTGGTTATGGTTTCTTGCCTTTCTTCCGTTCCGTTTAATTCTTGCTCGTTTTCTTCTTGCATTTTTAATCCGTATCTGGTAATTTGTACATTTTTATTTGCAGCTCTCTTTTGGTTTTTTCAATTATTCCGCAATTACATCCAATTCGACTTTGAGGTTTTCGATGATGAATTTTTGACGATCTGGGGTGTTTTTTCCCATGTAAAATTCCAACATTTTTTCTATCGACATTTCTTTATCCAACATCACAGGATCCAAACGGATGTTTTCACCAATAAAGTGTACAAATTCATTGGGTGATATTTCTCCCAAACCTTTGAATCGTGTGATTTCGGGTTTGCCACTTAATTTTTGAAGTGCTTGCCCCTTTTCTTCTTCAGAATAACAATAAATCGTTTCTTTTTTGTTTCTTACTCGAAACAAAGGGGTTTCTAAAATAAACAAATGTCCTTCTTTGATGACTTCTGGGAAAAATTGCAGAAAAAAGGTAATCAACAACAAACGTATGTGCATTCCATCGACATCGGCGTCGGTAGCGATTACAATATTATTGTAACGCAAATTCTCCAAACTTTCTTCGATATTCAAAGCGGCCTGCAACAGGTTGAATTCCTCATTTTCATACACCACTTTTTTACTCATGCCATAGGAATTCAAAGGCTTTCCTTTCAAACTAAAAACCGCTTGTGTATTGACATTTCTCGATTTGGTAATGGAACCACTCGCCGAATCTCCCTCGGTAATGAACAAGGTAGTATTCAATCGGTTGTCCTTTTTTAGATCTCCCAAATGCACCCGACAGTCGCGTAATTTTTTGTTGTGAAGGTTCGCTTTTTTGGCGCGTTCTCTGGCCAATTTCCGAACTCCTGACAATTCTTTGCGCTCTCTTTCTGCCTGCAGTATTTTTCGTTGAATTTGTTCAGCTGTCTCTGGGTTTTTATGCAAATAATTGTCCAAATTTGTTTTGACAAAATCATTGATAAAAGTCCGAACAGTCGGCAAATCGCCCCCCATTTCTGTAGAACCCAATTTTGTTTTGGTCTGACTTTCAAACACGGGTTCCATTACCTTTATACTGATAGCGCTGACAATGGATTTTCGCACATCGGAAGCTTCGAATGTTTTTCCAAAAAACTCACGAATTGTCTTTACAACGGCTTCTCGAAAGGCTACTTGATGGGTTCCTCCCTGCGTTGTATGTTGTCCGTTGACAAACGAGTGGTATTCTTCGCTGTATTGGGTTTTGCTATGCGTCATTGCCAATTCAATGTCTTCCGCTCTCAAATGAATGATTGGATAGGCAAGATCTTCGGCATTGCTGTTTTCTTCCAACAAATCTTTCAATCCGTTTTCTGAATGGTATTTTTCTCCGTTGAAAACGATGGTCAAGCCCGTGTTCAAATACACGTAATTTTTGATCATTTTCACCACATACTCCGTTCGGAATTTGTAATTGGCAAAAATAGTTGCGTCTGGTGTAAAGCTCACACGTGTACCACGGCGCTGGCTAGAAACGATAGCTTCGCTTTTTTCTACCAAATTCCCTTGTTCAAATTCTGCAAATACGGTTTTATCCTCTCGGAAAGATTGCACGCGAAAACTCGAAGACAGGGCATTGACTGCTTTGGTTCCAACTCCGTTCAACCCCACAGACTTCTTAAAAGCTTTGGAGTCGTATTTTCCACCTGTATTCATCTTTGAAACCACGTCTACGACTTTTCCTAAAGGAATTCCACGTCCATAATCTCGGATGGTAACACTGGTGTTTTTAACAGAAATTTCGATGGTCTTTCCAGCGTTCATTACAAACTCATCAATAGAATTGTCTAAGACCTCTTTGATCAAAATATAGATTCCATCGTCTTGCGAAGTTCCATCTCCTAATTTCCCTATATACATTCCAGGTCGCATACGAATATGCTCTTTCCAATCCAAGGATCGTATATTGTCTTCTGTATATTTGGTTTCCTGCGCCATGTGTTAAAAAATTCTTTGAAGTGTTGCTAAAATAGCATTTTAGCTAGAAAGTTAAAAGCGCTTCTCAAATAATTATGAACAAGTTATTCAGATTGGGATGATCCACATTTAATGGAATCTCAATGATGCCAAAAACGTCTATATTTTGTCAAACAACTCTTCTATGACACACGAACCTTTTTTAAAAAATTTGACTTTTTAAGAAACGTTACGATCTTACTCTATTAAAATCGTACCATAGAAAAAACACAAAAGCCTGACCCTATTTCTCTAGAATTGTGTATTTTTGCGGCTCAATTTCAATTCAAATACATGTCATTATCTAGTTTAAATGCCATCTCTCCTATTGATGGAAGATACCGAGGAAAAGTTGCATCATTAGCTGCGTATTATTCAGAAGAGGCTTTGATCAAATACAGAGTCAGAGTAGAAATCGAATATTTCATTGCCCTGTGCGAAATTCCTTTGCCTCAGTTGGTAGATTTTGACAGTGCTTTATTTCCAGCGTTGCGCGCAATTTATGAGCAATTCTCTTCAGAAGATGCTTTGAAAATCAAAGAAATTGAAAGCGTTACCAACCACGATGTAAAAGCCGTGGAATATTTTATCAAAGAAGAATTTGACAAGCTGAACTTGGCTCCTTTCAAAGAATTCATTCACTTTGGACTGACTTCACAAGACATCAACAACACAGCCATACCCTTGTCTATCAAAGATTCTTTGGAAGAGGTATACTATCCTACTTTGGATGAACTAACTGCTAAATTGGCGGATCTCTCTGAAGAATGGGACGACATTCCAATGCTGGCGCGCACCCACGGACAACCCGCTTCTCCTTCTCGTTTGGGAAAAGAGTTGTTTGTATTTGTAGAACGTGTCAACCAACAAGTTTTGCAACTGCAACACACGCCTCATGCTGCGAAATTTGGGGGAGCTACTGGAAACTATAACGCACACAAGGTTGCTTATCCAACAATCGATTGGAAAGGTTTTGGGACCCATTTTGTAGAAAATATTTTGGGCTTGCACCATTCTTTCCCAACCACACAAATTGAACATTACGATCATATGGCAGGTGTTTTTGATGCATTGAAACGCATCAACAATATCATCATGGATCTTGATAGAGATATTTGGACTTATATCTCGAGTAATTATTTCAAACAAAAAATCAAAAAAGGAGAAGTGGGTTCTTCTGCAATGCCACACAAGGTAAATCCAATTGACTTCGAAAATTCAGAAGGAAACATTGGGATTGCCAACGCTCTGTTCGAGCACTTGGCTGCCAAATTACCTGTTTCTCGTTTGCAACGTGACTTGACAGACTCGACCGTTTTGAGAAACGTAGGGGTCCCATTTGGACATACGCTGATTGCCTTTGCTTCTACATTGAAAGGTCTGAACAAACTGTTGTTAAACAAAGAAGCGTTTGAAAACGATTTAGAAAACAACTGGGCTGTTGTCGCGGAAGCCATTCAAACGATTCTGCGAAGAGAAGCCTATCCAAACCCGTACGAAGCCCTGAAAGGACTGACAAGAACCAACGAGAAAATCAACCAAAATTCTATTGCCAATTTTATTGACACCCTCGACGTTTCCGATGCCATCAAAGCAGAATTGAAAGTAATTACACCCAGTAATTATACTGGAATTTGAAATAAAAAAAACAGAGAAAACAATTGCCCAACCTAACAAGCGCGTCTTGTTAGGTTTTTTTATTTTACATTTACAACATGATTCAAAAACTAGCGACAACTCTTCTTTTCTGTATCACCTTATTGTCTTGCGAAAACGACCCAAAATCTTTTTCATTCAAGCAAGGTAAATTCAAAACCTATTTGGAAAACAAAACAGACAGCTCTTTTATGAACAGAACTGAAAAATTTCAAATCGAAACCTACAAACAAAAAACAGATACTTTTCACATCACGTGGAAGAACAAATTTGAGTTTCACTTGAAAAAGAAGCACCCCAAAACAAAACTCGACAGCACCAAATTCATTGTAAAGATCACCAAAATTAAAAACAATTCTTATGAGTTTTTGGGCTACTATTTTGGAAGTAATTTCAAACAAAAAGGAAGCACATTCCGTCTGGAAGAAAAACAATAAAATAACAAACATGAAGCACTCCGACAAAAGGGAGTGCTATTGAATTTATGGAAATTTTTACACAATTGGACTCTTGGATCGCACTCCTGACTTTGACTTTTTTAGAAATTGTTTTGGGCATCGACAATATCATTTTCATCTCGATTACCACAGGAAAACTTCCCAAAGAACAGCAGAAAAAAGCGACCAATATTGGGTTGTTACTCGCCATGCTTTTTCGAATAATTTTATTGCTAGGCGTATCCTATTTGATTGCCATGAAACATGCTATTTTGAATGTAGAAAATTCTTGGATCACAACACATATTTCTGGTCAGAGTCTTATCTTATTTGCCGGTGGGCTATTTTTATTGTACAAAAGCACGCGAGAAATCCATCACAAGTTAGAAGGAACTGAAGAAAATGATCCCTCCTCGAAAAAAGCAACCACCACACTTCCCAAAGCCATTGTACAAATTGTTTTGATTGATCTTGTATTTTCTTTTGACTCTGTTTTAACAGCTGTTGGCATGACCAATGGAATCAATGGAGCACTGGCAATCATGATTACCGCTGTGGTCATATCGATACTGATCATGATGCTTTTTGCCAATCCTGTTGGGAAATTTGTAAACAAACATCCAACAATCCAAATGTTGGCCTTGTCATTTTTAATTTTAATAGGCTTTATGCTGATTACAGAAGGAGCCCATTTGGCACATACTAAAATTTTCAACCAAGAGATAGGAGCCATTCCGAAGGGATACTTGTACTTTGCCATTGCCTTTTCACTCGGTGTAGAAGCTTTGAATATGAAAATTCGAAAAAGATAATCCCATTTGTAAACATCTTGTGCAATAATTTCAAAACAGAAACAAGCTCCATTTCCTATTGTTGATACTACTTTGAAAATTTCTGTTTTTTGATATTTTAGTTTCGATAGAATTAAAACAATATTTTGTAAATTTGTGCTTTTCAAAATTTAAGCGAAAAGGCTTTTCATATGCAAAACTCCATGATTCTATTTTTTCAACGCAAGACCACTGTATTTGCAGTACAAACTCAAAAACTTTCTTCTGAAAACATTCAAAAATTAGTTTGGTTATTCGGAAACGCAACGCATGTCATTTCAGAGGATGTGAAAGGTTATTTTGTTGGACCTCGAAAAGAAATGATCACACCTTGGAGCACAAATGCTGTTGAAATCACTCAAAACATGAGTATTGAAGGCATTCTCAGAATCGAAGAATACACAAAAGTAGCATCCGAAGAAGTTCAAATTGATCCCATGTTGCAAGTGTTGTACACAGGATTGAACCAAGAGATATTTGAAATCCATACAGAACCTAAAGCGGTTTTAGAAATAGAAGACATCCAGGCTTTCAATGCAAAAGAAGGACTGTCCTTAAATGATGAAGAAGTTGCTTATCTCGAAGGTTTGGCTACGAAAATTGGAAGAAAACTAACCGATTCTGAAGTATTTGGATTTTCACAAATCAACTCAGAACACTGTCGTCACAAAATATTTAATGGAACATTTGTCATTGATGGAGAAGAAAAAGAAAGCTCTCTTTTCAAAATGATTCGCAAAACTTCGGAAACACATCCCAACGGAATCGTTTCCGCATACAAAGACAATGTTGCCTTTGTCAAAGGCCCAAAAGTGGCTCAATTTGCGCCAAAATCAGCGGACAAACCTGATTTTTACGAAACCAAGGATTTTGAATCTGTCATTTCACTAAAAGCAGAGACGCATAATTTTCCAACAACTGTGGAACCCTTCAACGGTGCAGCAACAGGATCCGGTGGCGAAATTCGGGACCGTTTGGCAGGAGGAAAAGGTTCTTTGCCATTGGCAGGAACTGCTGTTTACATGACCTCCTACTCGCGTTTGTCAAAAAACAGACCATGGGAAACTATGAACGAGCGTGATTGGCTGTATCAGACACCCATGGAGATCTTAATCAAAGCATCAAACGGAGCCTCCGATTTTGGAAACAAATTTGGACAACCGTTAATTTCAGGTTCGCTATTGACTTTTGAGGCAGAAGAAGCTTTCACAAGCCCTGACTCTTTACGCAGCTTAGGCTTCGACAAAGTGATCATGCAAGCCGGAGGAATTGGATATGGCAAAAAAGAACAAGCCCTGAAAGACACTCCTCAAAAAGGAGATAAAATTGTGATTTTAGGTGGTGACAATTACCGAATTGGAATGGGAGGTGCTGCTGTTTCGTCTGCCGACACAGGTGGCATGGACAGCCAGTTGGAATTGAACGCCGTGCAGCGTTCCAACCCAGAAATGCAAAAACGTGCAGCCAATGCAGTGCGCGGAATGGTGGAAAGCGATGTCAATCCAATTGTTTCCATTCACGATCATGGGGCTGGTGGACACTTGAACTGCTTGTCGGAATTGGTAGAAGACACCGGAGGAAAAATTGACCTTGACAAATTGCCTGTAGGGGACCCGACACTATCTGCAAAGGAAATTATCGGAAACGAATCCCAAGAACGTATGGGACTCGTGATCAACGAAGAAAATGTGGCTTATTTGAAACGTGTCGCCGACAGAGAACGTTCTCCGATGTACTCCGTGGGTGATGTAACGAACGACGATCAATTTACATTTCAATCGGCTACGACAGGGGAAAAACCGATGGATTTGGCCATGAATGATATGTTTGGAAGTTCTCCAAAAACGATTCTCAATGACACAACAATTGAAAGAAATTACAATGCATTGCGTTACCAAGCAGAAAACATCCATGAATATTTAGAAAACGTCTTGCAATTGGAAGCCGTAGCTTGTAAAGACTGGCTGACCAACAAAGTGGACCGTTGTGTTGGCGGAAAAGTTGCCAAACAACAAACAGCCGGACCTTTGCAATTGCCTCTAAATGACGTGGCTGTGATGGCTCTAGACTACAATGGAAAAGAAGGGATTGCCACCAGTATTGGTCACGCTCCTGTAGCGAGTTTGATTGATGAAGTAGCAGGATCACGCAACGCCATTGCAGAATCTCTAACAAATTTGGTTTGGGCACCTTTGGAAGACGAATTGAAATCTGTTTCCCTATCCGCAAACTGGATGTGGCCTTGTAAAAATGAAGGGGAAGACACTCGCTTGTACAATGCTGTTGAAGCGGTTTCTAACTTCGCCATTGAATTGGGAATCAACATTCCAACAGGAAAAGATTCTTTGTCAATGAAACAAAAATATTCTGACAAGGAAGTCATTGCACCTGGAACGGTAATTATTTCGGCTGCAGGACATTGCAACGACATCAGCAAAGTGGTAGAGCCTGTATTCCAAAAAAATGCAGAAAATAAAATTTACCACATTGATTTTTCAAACGATGCATTCAAATTAGGAGGGTCTTCTTTTGCGCAAGCGATCGGTGGTATCGGAAATGAAAGTCCTACGATCCAAAGTTCTGAAAAATTCAAAACCGCCTTCAACACCCTTCAACAACTAATTAAAGAAGGACGTATATTGGCAGGACATGATATTTCTGCGGGAGGTATGATTACCACGCTTTTAGAAATGTGTTTTTCTCAGAACAACTTGGGTGCTAACATAGACATTTCCGCCCTAGGCGAAAAAGACAGTATCAAAGCATTGTTCTCAGAAAACAGTGGTGTCATCATCCAATCTTCGGATACAGAAATAGAATCTATTTTAAAGGAGCATGGTGTGAAATTTACTTGCATCGGAAATGCAGTAAAAAGCAACGAAGTTTGTATTACAAATCACGGAAGCACCGAAAAGTTCAACGTTGCCTATTTACGAGATATTTGGTTTGGCACGTCTTACTTGTTAGACGACAAGCAAACCGCCAACGGTTTGGCCACTGCGCGATTTAACAATTACAAAGAACAGCCTTTATCTTTTGAATTTCCTGCTGGTTTTAAAGGAAAACTTCCTGTCATTGACCACAACAAACCGAAACCAAAAGCAGCTATCATCCGTGAAAAAGGATCCAACTCCGAACGTGAAATGGCGAATGCCATGTACCTTGCTGGATTTGATGTAAAAGACGTTCACATGACAGATTTGATTTCTGGACGTGAAACGCTAGAGGACATTCAATTTATTGGAGCCGTTGGAGGGTTTTCCAATTCCGATGTCTTGGGTTCTGCCAAAGGTTGGGCAGGTGCATTTCTCTACAATGAGAAAGCAAAAACAGCCTTGGAAAACTTCTTCAAAAGAGAGGACACTTTGTCTATTGGAATTTGCAACGGTTGTCAATTGTTTGTAGAATTGGGATTGATCAATCCCGATCACAACGACAAACCAAAAATGTTGCACAACGAATCTCACAAACATGAGAGCGGTTTTACTTCTGTAAAAATTCAAAAAAACAATTCTGTGATGCTTCATTCGTTGGCCGGTAGCACCTTGGGAGTATGGATTTCTCATGGCGAAGGGAAGTTTTACTTGCCACAAGACGAGGCAAACTACAATATTGTCGGAAAATACGGTTATGAAGGATATCCCGCAAATCCAAATGGTTCCGACTACAATACAGCCATGATGACTTCAAACGACGGTCGTCATTTGGTGATGATGCCACATATTGAACGTTCTATTTTTCAATGGAACTGGGCTCACTATCCTGTCTCAAGAAAAGACGAAGTTTCTCCTTGGCTCGAGGCTTTTGTAAATGCTAAAAATTGGATTATTAAATAATACATTTACCCTAAACTATTACTGAAGTTTGAAACATTTTATAGTTTAGACTTCAATTAACATGCTAAAAATGGAAAAAAGGTTAACGCAAATTTTATCGGCTTTTATTGGAGTAATCTCCATCTCATCACTTTTGTTTTATTTCAATAAAACATGGTTTGAATTTCTCATTCAAGAAGACGGATTTCTTGAAAACTTAACTGCGGGTACACTCTTGTTGAGCTCTGTATTGCTTCTGATTCGTTTTGTAAATAATGGAAATAAAAAAAACAGCCTTTGGAAAGCTTTTAATCTCCTCATGATTATCGGTTTGTTTTTTGGATTTGGGGAAGAAATTTCATGGGGACAGCGAATTTTTGAAATAGAATCGAGTGAATTCTTTAGCCAAAACAACACGCAAAATGAAACCAATCTTCACAACTTAAAAATCAAGGACATCAAAATAAATCGAATCATTTCGGTTTCATTCTCAGTCATATTTGGCGTGTACTTCTTGTTTCTTTTGTTCTTGTACAAAAGAGTGACTTTGATAAAGACGCTTGTTGAAAAAATAGGAGTTCCAGTACCAACCTTACAACAATCCTTCTCTTTTCTGGGAGGAACCTTACTTATCTTGACACTCTCCCACTCTAAAAAATGGGAAATTTGGGAGTGTATTTTTGTCCTCTCATTTCTGTGGATTTTAATAGCTCCTTACAATACAGAGGAAAAGCTATTTGTTTCTAAAAAATAAGTTTTATCCACAACTGCTATTATACTTTCTTTCATAAAGCACCTTGTACCAAGTGTTATTTGAGGTGTAAAAAATAACTTAAATCCATACTTCCAAAAACCAAAGGTTTTGTCAAATGTATTACAGACTTGCATCTTGTCATGGCAGAAAATATTTGTTGTGTTAGATGAAAGCATTCCAAAACTTTAGAAGAAATTGTTCAATTATCGACGCACACTCATTGAGTCTTTTAAAACAAATTAATGAACTTTCCAACTTGGCTTGTGAATACAGATACCAATGTAAAACTTTGAAATTATATTAATTTCAGTAATCACAATTTCATTTTTATCATAAACTTTAGAATGATTCGACTAACTTCAAAATAAATTTTACGTTGAGGACAATTTTTCACACAGACTTTAATTGCAAATAAATAGAATAAAAAAAAGTATAAAAACTTTGGTTTTAAGTCCTCTCGATGACATTTTAAATTGCGGTTTAAGAGGTGTTTTTTTTACAAGCCGACTGAAATCCACAAGTATCTTTTACAGTACGATTTTTTATATCATTTCTAAACAATAAGAATATTTGCTTTTTTAAAAGCTTTGAATGACGTAAAAATAGTCAGCGGTCGCTGCAAAAACAAAGAGTCATTTATAGATGGCTTTCTATAATATCTCGATATTCTATACCAAACTGTATTTTACTATGATTGCCCCCATTTTTGTAAATCCTATAAAATTCACTATTTTGCAGGAACCTTTACCCATACTAAACTTAACCCATGAAAGACGTTTCTTTACTATTTGATTTTCCAAAACACCAATTGGAAAATTTCAATCTCAAAAAAGCTTTTACGACCAAACAAAATGGCCAATGGACAAGTACTTCTACACAAGAATACATAGATCAATACAACAAGATTAGCCGAGGTCTCTTAAAATTGGGGATAGAAGCCAATGAAAAAATTGCGGTTATCTCCACAACAAATAGAACAGAATGGAACGTATTAGACATGGGAGTTCTGCAAATTGGCGCACAAAATGTTCCTATTTACCCGACTATTTCAAAAGAAGACTACGAATATATTTTGAATCATTCTGAGGCCAGCTATTGCTTTGTATCCGACAGTTCGATACTAGAAAAACTGAACAAAATAAAAGGAAACACACAACTAAAGGAAGTCTATACTTTTGATCAGATAGCTGGTGAAAAGAACTGGCAAGAAATCTTAGAACTGGGCGAAGACACTTCGTTTGATACAGAATTAGAGGCTCGAAAAAATACTGTACAGCCACATGATTTGGCTACAATTATTTACACCTCAGGAACTACAGGAAAACCCAAAGGTGTCATGCTTTCACACAACAACCTTGTGTCGAATGTGTTGGACAGTATTCCGAGAGTTCCCCTAGAACATGGCAATGCCAAAGCATTGAGTTTTTTGCCCGTATGCCATGTGTTTGAAAGAATCATTCTTTATCTCTACCAAGCATGTGGTATTGAAATTTATTTTGCTGAATCTCCAGAAACCATTAGTGACAACCTAAAAGAAATTAAACCCAACATCATGACTGCCGTACCACGCTTGTATGAAAAAGTCTATGATAAAATTGTAAGCAAAGGTGCTGAATTAACCGGTATCAAAAAGAAATTATTTTTCTGGGCCGTTGAATTGGGCCTTGAATTTGAACCGTACGGAGCCAACGGAGCCTGGTATGAATTCAAGTTGAAAATTGCTCGAAAATTGATTTTTAGCAAATGGAAAGAAGCCCTGGGAGGTAATATAGACACTTTGGTATCTGGTTCTGCTGCATTACAGCAGCGATTGACACGTATTTTCTCTGCGGCAGGAATGCCTATCTTAGAAGGTTACGGACTCACAGAAACCTCACCTGTAGTCTCTGTAAACTGTCCTTACAACAAAGGAATTCGTATTGGCACCGTGGGAAGAATTATTGACAATGTAGAGGTGAAAATTGCGGAAGATGGCGAAATACTTGTCAAAGGACCCAATGTTATGCTCGGTTATTACAAAGACCCAGAAAAAACAGCTTCTGTAATGACGGGAGATTACTTTCATACCGGAGATATTGGAGAGGTTTCAGAGGATCTATTTCTCAAGATTACAGATCGTAAAAAAGAAATGTTCAAAACCTCTGGCGGAAAATATGTGGCTCCTGCACTGCTAGAAAATGAACTCAAACAATCTCGATTCATTGAACAAATAATGGTCGTGGGTGAAGGTGAAAAAATGCCTGCAGCCTTGATTCAACTGAATTTTGAATTTGTACGAGAATGGGCACATCGCAAAAACATTGCTGTTGATCCTTCGAACGAATCTCTTGTCTCAAACGAGCATATCATTTCCAGAATACAACACGAAATCGATACTTGCAACGCCAATTTTGGGAAATGGGAACAAATCAAAAAATTCGAACTCACGCCAGACGAATGGAGTATTGATGGCGGACATTTGACACCTACTTTGAAAATGAAGCGCAAAGTAATCAAAGGTCTTTATCAAAGTTTGTATGAAAAAATTTATGCGAAAAAATAAAAGTAGCCTCGTTTTTTAAGAAACAGATCACAAACACTACCAAGCTATTGTTTTCGGTCTATAGCTTTGCAAAATAAAGAACCTCTTCCTTAAAAGAGGTTCTTTATTTTATTTTAACTTCGAAGACCTGGTTTCCATCTAACACTCCCTTGAGCACATCGTTCTCTTTTATTTTTCCGACTCCTGCTGGTGTTCCGGTAAACAGAATGTCTCCTTTTTTTAGGGTTAAAAATTGAGAGACATAAGCAATCAATGCATCAATTCCCCAAAGCATATGGCTGGTATTGCCCTCCTGCACGAGCTCGCTATTTTTGGACAGTGAAAATTTTATATCCTGTAGGTCTTCAAAATTCTGTTTGTCATAAAAATTACCAATAACGGCACTCCCATCAAAAGCTTTGGCCTGTTCCCAAGGGTGCCCTTTCTCCTTTGCCTTGGCTTGTATATCTCTCGCAGTAAAATCGATTCCCAAACCTATTTCGTCGTAGTATTTATGAGCAAACTTTTGACTGATGTGTTTTCCTACTTTGTTTATTTTTACCAAAACCTCCACTTCATAATGCACATCCTCTGAAAAAGAGGGTATGAAAAAAGGCATTTTCTTCGGTAAAATAGCAGAGTCTGGTTTCAAAAAAAACAATGGAAACGATGGCTTTTCATTACCCAACTCTGAAATATGTTCGGCATAATTTCTTCCAAAACAAATTATTTTCATGTGTCGATACGTTTAGAATTCCTAACTATTCTCCTGTCTCCGGAAAAACAATCGCTTTATTTCCGTCTACAATAATTTGATTGTTCAAATGAGAGTTGACCCCGCGTGCTAAGACCAATGTCTCAATATCTGCCCCTATCTTTTTCAAAGATGCGGGTGTGCTTTCATGTGTCACTCGTTCCACACCTTGCTCTATAATTGGTCCTTCGTCCAGATCTTCTGTAGCATAATGCGCAGTAGCTCCGATAATTTTTACACCCCTTTCGTAAGCACGTTGATACGGGTTTGCGCCTTGAAAGGCTGGCAAGAATGAATGATGAATATTGATGATTTTATTTTCGTAGTGGGCAATCAATTTTGCAGACAGCACCTGCATGTATCTGGCCATGACAATCAAATCAATTTTCGCCATATCGAACAATTCTATCAATGCGTTTTCTTGCTGTTCTTTCGTGTCTTTGGTGACCGGCATGTGATGAAATGGAATGCCAAACATATCGGCAATGGGTTTTAATTTTTCATGATTGCTCACCACCATAGAAATGTCACAATTCAATTTGCCTTCTTTATGTCGGTGCAACAAATCGTACAGATTATGACTCGTATGAGAGACCATAATGGCGACTTTTTGTTTTCTCCTTCCATAATCTACACTCCAAGAGATCTGATACTCTTCTGCCAATTGAGAAAACCGTTCTTCGAGTTCATCTTTACTCAACAAAACAGCTTTGTCAACTGCCAAACGAATTCTCATAAAAAACTTTGCGGAAGTAGCGTTGGTATATTGCTGAGAACTTATAATATTAAAGCCCTCTAGATAAAAGAAATGCGTGAGTTTGGCAATAATTCCTTTTTGATCAGGACATTTTATTAAAAAAGTAACAATTTGTGGTTTCATAAATCTGTATTAATATTAAAAAAGCGAAAACCACAACGACTCACACTTTCTATAAATGTATGTATTCTATTCTTCCTATTATGAACCAAGGCTGATCGCTCAGTACAGGTTCAACTCACTTATCAAACGATGTATTTTTTATCAAAATTTGGTTTTCTTTTTTCCAAAAAAGCATTCCTCCCCTCCTTTGCTTCTTCTGTCATGTAGGCCAGTCGTGTTGCTTCTCCTGCAAACACTTGTTGTCCTACCATGCCATCATCTGTGAGATTCATTGCAAACTTCAACATTTTTATAGAGGTTGGTGACTTCTCTAATATTTCTTGTGCCCATTGATACGCTGTATCTTCCAATTCCTCGTGCGGAATTACAGCATTGACCATTCCCATCTCAAAAGCTTCTTGAGCAGAATAATTTCTCCCGAGAAAAAAGATTTCACGCGCCTTTTTTTGTCCAACCATTTTGGCCAGATAGGCAGAGCCATATCCTCCGTCAAAACTTGTTACATCTGCATCAGTTTGCTTAAAAATTGCATGTTCTTTACTCGCCAAAGTCAAATCGCAAACGACATGCAAACTATGTCCTCCTCCAACAGCCCAACCTGGAACAACAGCAATGACAACTTTCGGCATGAAACGAATCAAACGTTGTACTTCTAAAATATTCAGACGATGACTGCCATCGTCGCCAACATACCCTTGATGTCCTCTCGCTTTTTGATCTCCTCCTGAACAAAAGGAATAAACACCGTCTTTGGTAGAGGGTCCCTCTGCGGATAATAATACAACTCCTATTTCGTTATCTTCTTGTGCATTGTAAAAAGCATCGTAAAGTTCTGAAGTGGTACGAGGTCGAAAAGCATTGCGTACATTGGGTCGGTTGAACGCAATTCTTGCAACATTTCCGGATTTTTGAAATGTAATATCTGTGAAGTTTTCTCCGAGATGACTGGAAGGTTTTACGGCTACCCAATTGGTTTGACTCATATGATTTTATTTGATTGTACACGTTTGTTGTGTGTAAAGATATGACTATTGAAAAAACTAAAAAAATTAGTACATTCGAATAATTTTACAAACCCTTTTTTATTCATGAAAAAACTGTGTGTCTTCTTTTTTTCTCTTCTTTTTAGTGGCTCTTTTTATGCCCAAAGAATTGTCGAAGAAGATTTTTATTCGGTTTCCCTCAATGAAATAAAAGTACTTCAAATTTTCATACCAGAGGGATATGATCTTTCTCAAAACGAGTACCCTTTGGCCGTTGTATTGGATGCAGACGATTTGTTTGAAACCTATGTAAGTATCTCCAAATTATTTGCTAAAAATGACAAAGCCCCCAATCAAATTATTGTCGGCATATCACAATACATCGCTCCTTTTAGAGCACGCGACTATGGACATGATATCATAAACAGCTACCCGACTCAAGAAAGTATGCGGGTATTTGAATACATCTCGAAAGAGTTGGTCCCTCATTTGAAAGACAACTATCGAATTGCTGATTTTAAAACCATCATTGGTCAAGAAATCACAGCCAACTTCGCAAACTATTTTTTACTAGACAAAGAACCTGTATTCAATGCGTATATCAATTTGCACCCCGAACTTGCGGTGGATATGCCTGTGTACTTGAAAACCGCCATCGAAAATTTAAAAGGAAAAGATTATTTTTATTACACTTCTTGTGCAGAAAACACTTCCTTAAACACCAAGAAAGAAATGGCAAAGGCGGATGCCAGCCTCGCTCAAATAGAAAATGACTATTTCTATTACAAGTTTGAAAATTTTGAGCACTCCTCAGAACTTGTCAGCATTCCACAAGGTATCGCAAGTGCATTGGAACATGTTTTTACAAAATACGCCAGCATTACAAACAAGGAATTCAATCATGAAATTGTCTATCTGTCCCCTTTGGCTGCGATAGAATATTTGCAATTCAGATACGAAAATATTGCGTATTTGTTTGGAGAGTACAAAGATATTCGACTGGAAGATTTCATAGCCATCGAACCCGTTATTATTGACAAGGAAGGAGGTCTTTTATTGCACAAATTTGGCGAAATGGCCTTGGAGAAGTTTCCTAGCAACCCTTTGGGGAACTATTATCTCGGATTGTACTACGAAAAAAAAATGGACTACAGAGCAGCTCTTATTTCCTACAAGAAAGGGTACCCTAAAATTCCTGAAAACTCACCTCGTTCCAAACATTTTTTTGAAAACATAATCCGTGTTTCCAAGGCAATGAAAAATGCAAATCAATATTGAATTGTGCATTGTACACGCTAGCGCTTTATTTCTTTCTTCCTGCTTCGGTAACGTAAATACCGTCACTCGCAATTACCAATAATTTTGATTTGTAAAGACTCCCAATAGCACTCTTGAATGATTTTTTACTCATTTTTAAATGGTATTTGATATCCTCTGGGTCGCTTTTGTCATACAATGGTAAAAATCCTTTTTCACTTTGTTTTAATTTTTCCAAGACAGCGGCTTCATTTTCTCCGATTTTATTGACAAAACCAATGGGCTGTAAAGAGATGTCTAACTTCCCGTCTTCACGGATAAATTTTACGTATCCCGATAATTTTTGGCCTTCTCTAACTCTCTGAAAAACCTCATTTTTGTAAAGCATTCCTTCGTATTCTCCGTCTACCAAAACACTAATTCCCATATTGGTGAAACGACCAATAACCAAATCTACTTTTGTTCCTACTTCGAGTTCCATTTATTTTATATGTTTTAGATAATCTTTCAATACAAGATCATTGATTTCACTAGGTGTTTTGATTTCTAACAATTTCGGCACAGCGGAATCGTTGTAAAAATTCTGCAATGCATCTACCAACTCCTCTTCTGTTGTGGCGCAGTCGTACTCCAAACCGTGCATGGCACAAAGGTAACTCGCTTCAAGTCCATGAGGGGTCTCAAAATAGGAAAGCGCATCGCTCTTTTTAGGGCCGGGAATGATTTTAAATATGCCTCCTCCATCATTATTTATCAAAATAATTCTAAAATTAGCAGGAATGTATTCATTCCACAAGGCATTGCTGTCGTAAAAAAAACTAACATCGCCTGTGATAAAAAACGTAGGTTCCTTTTTGGTCATTGCAGCCCCTACTGCTGTAGAAGTACTTCCATCAATGCCACTCGTTCCTCGATTGCAAAAAACTTTTACATCCGGATTTATTTCAAAAAATTGTGAGTAACGAACAATCGAACTATTACTCAGTTGCAAATTACAGTCTCTAGGCAACGATTTTAAGACCATGTCAAAAACCTTCAAATCCGAAAAAGCGACTGTTTTTAAAAACTGCGTATGTAATTGATGTCTTGTTTCTTTCAACTGGACGCCTAACTCTTGGTAGTTTGAATTCCTGTTTTTTGTCAAAAAGAAAAACTGACTAAAAAACAATTGTGGGCTCATCTTAAAATGTTTTGTCAAACAATGATAGGAGTCCCAAGCTTTTTTTGAATCTACATGCCAATGCTCTTTGGGCTGGTATTTTCGTAAAAATTGTTTGATTTTTTTAGAGACAACCATCCCTCCAATCGTCAATAAAATTTCGGGTTGAAAGGCTTTCATACTTTCTTCTTCCAAAGGTATGATCAATTGATCAATTTGATTGATGAACTTCGCGTGTCTGACATTGGAGATTGTTTCTGTAAACACAAGCACGGAAGGGTCTTTTAAGAAATGTTCCAATTGAGTTTGCAACAAATCTTCTGGATCATTTGCACCCACTAAAACTATTTTTTTTTTGGCTTCGTTCCATTGATCAGCGTACCCTTGCAGAAAATCAACATTCAGGGGAGTTTCGTCTCCAAAAGGAACAGCGGTATTTTTTCTTATTTTCGGCAATTCTAATAGATCAGGAACCGTTTCATAGAGAGGTTCGTCAAAAGGAACATTGACATGCACCGGACCTTTTTGAGCCATAGCTGTTTGTATCGCCGTTTCTAGAAATTCTTTATTTTCATGCCATTTGTCGTTTTCTAAATTTGCATTGTACAAAGCATGTGCCTCAAAAACATTTTTTTGCCGAATGGTTTGTCCATCTCCAATATCAATCAAATGGGCAGGTCGATCAGCAGAAAGGATCACCAACGGAATGTCACTGTAATAAGCCTCTGCTACCGCAGGGTAATAATTCAACAGAGCAGAACCTGATGTACAAATTACCACTACTGGCTTTTTCGTTTGCTGCGCCATTCCTAGCGCCACAAATGCCGCACAACGCTCGTCCACAATGCTATAAGTTTGCACAGATGGATGATGTGTAAAACCAATCGTTAGAGGAGCATTTCTAGATCCAGGTGAAATAACAACTTGTTCAACCCCATTGGCAACGCAAGAAGCAATGACCAATTGGGCCAACTCATTTTTGGGATATTTCATACGGGTAAATCGTCAAAATTCGAAGTTGTAAAATTACAAATAAATCGGTTATTAGAATCTATTTTGAATTGAAATTATCTGGGTATTTGTAGGGACAAAGGAATGTGTTTTTCGAGCTCTTTCACTTCTTTCAAAGAAAGAAAATGAAATGACGACACAACATTTAAGAACCAAATATTAAAGGCAACGTTCTATGGTTTTTGTTTTTGAAACAGTTTCCTCCCACTCGTTTTTTGGGGAACTCTTTGCGGTAATTCCGCCGCCGACGTACACATTTAATTGTTGGTTCTCCTTTATTTCAAGACAACGAAGATTGACGTACAAATTAGAAGTTTCTGAAAGGTGCATCTCCCCTAAAAATCCAGTATAAAATCTGCGGTCAAAGTTTTCATTTTGAACAATGAACTCAAAGGCTTTTTCTGTTGGAAATCCACACACTGCCGGAGTTGGATGCAGGATACTTACTATTTCTTTCAAACCTGTGTTCTGATTGAAACGCCCCGTAATGGTTGTTTTTAAATGCAACAAACCTCCTGCCCTCACTGTTTCTAAATCAGAGAAATTTAAGGTCTCACAAACCGGATTTAGTTTGGACAACATATAATCTGTCACCATTTGTTGTTCTTCTTTTTCTTTTGTTCCCCAGTGCACAACTTCATCTTTGACAAAACGTTGCGTCCCTGCCAAAGACATGGTTTGGAATGTTTTGTCGGTGCAAGAAACTAAAGTTTCAGGAGTTGCCCCCAACCACATACCTACCTTTGGGTGATACCAGACATAGACAAAAGCCGTATCGTAAAAGGCCAATAAATTTTCGAAAACTTTTTCAAATGCCACTTTCTTTTCGATACGCTTCATTCGCGCCATTACAATTTTCGAAGCTGCTTGTTCTTTTAGGTAGGAAATTGTTTTTGACACCAACTCGATGTGCTGCTTTTTAGATTCTGAATTCTCCTGAAAAAAAGTTGGCTCTTCTTGCGTTATAGGTGCATTGAAAACAGATTGCACAAATTCGTCTGGAAGTGTCAAATAGGTGTCTCCTTTCTGAAAAGGCGCAAAAACGAATCCTTTTTCCGTATAATTTTTGGTCCGATGAAGCAAGGAATTCTTTTGAAAAAGAGCAGTGACTAATTTTTCATGCGGTTTTCTATAAGCTACAAAAGGTTGTTTTGAATGAAACGCTTTTACAAGGCGTTCTAAAAAAAATTGTGTTGCAATCAATCGGTCACTATTTGGTCTTTGGCAATACAATATTTGTCAATTTGCAAAAAGAAATCAACTGACCCTTTTCGTCTTTGATTTCAATTTTCCAAAGATGCGTTGTTTTTCCTTTGTGTAAAATGGTGGCAACAGCCGTCACTTCTCCCTCTTTTTTACTCTTCAAATGATTGGCCGTAATTTCTATTCCCTTGACAATGAAATTTTCATTGTCCACAAACATGTGAGAGGCAGCGCTTCCTACGCTTTCTGCCAAAGCAACAGACGCACCTCCATGCAACAGTCCCATAGGCTGATGTACTTGAGGAACTACTTTCATTTTTGCTTCTAAAAAATCGGGACCGATGTCTGTATAAACAATTCCAAGCGTTTCCATAAGCGTATTTTTCACAACGCCATTTACCGTCTTTAGTTTCTCTTCTTTTGTCATTTTTTTTTGTTTCGAGTATAAAAATACATATTAATTGGATACTAAAGTTTATTTTTGCGACGAATAATTTACACGAAATCATGATTTTTAAAATTAGAGTCGTTTTAGACATAAAAGAAGATGTTATCCGAACAATTGCTATTGAAGGACAGAAAACACTGGAAGAATTGCACAAAACAATTTCCGCTGTTTTCGGTTTCAACGGACAACAAATGGCTTCGTTTTACAGAGCCGATGATGACTGGAACCAAGGAGAAGAAATTCCTTTGATTTCAATGGATGACGGTCCCAACGCACTTTCCATGTCTACAACGACAATTGCACAAAATATTGAAGAGAGGAATGAAAAATTAATTTACGTTTACGATTTCCTAGAAATGTGGACCTTCTTTGTAGAATTGATTGAGCTTTCTGAAGAACAGGTAGATGCACTTCCCAAACTAGTACTCTCCATCGGAGAGGTCCCTGAAACGGCTCCAGAAAAGGAATTCAAAGCGGAATCTGCGAAAAACGACCCTTATGGTTTGGACGAATTTGGAGATGCGGATGGTTTTGGTGAATTTGAAAACTTGGACGACTTAGATTTCGATACTTATTAATGTACCACATAATGATTGACGTTTTCATAATTCCGAACAACAAAATCAAAACCGACTCTTAAAATACTGCCCATGCAGTCACATTTTTTAAATTTCGCATCTTTGGTGTATTCATAGAGTTGCCTTTTTAACATGGCTACCTTTTCTTTGGAAGAAATTTGATCCTGAGACATGCAATCGAGTAAATATTGTATTCGATCGTAAATACGAATGATTCTTTTGGAAATGGCTGAACGTTCCTCTATCTTATATTGCTCGATCGATTCTTCTCTTAAATTGGCATGTACCATATCGACAAACTTGTTGTTTTCCAACAAAAACTGAGGCATGTATACTTTCAACCTTCCCTCATAGGATTGTTGGTCAAAATCAATAGCACGAATACGATACTGTACTTGGTCAAAATCATGTGTAGGTACAATGACATAATTGTAAGATCTCATATCACCTAACAAACGAATGATACTCCGTTCGTTGAATTTTACAAATTCTTTTGAAAGTTGCTTTTGGTCTTTTGAAGAGAAATGTTCGTATCCATCTTTGATAAATACATCTCCTGGAATTCCTTGAATATGGCTTTCTACCAAGGTATTTTCGTGTACCAAAAAGTTGATCCGATCCGGGGAAAGCAAATGCTCTAATTCCAAGCCGTAAACTCGGGACGCGTCAGCCACTTTGATATACATATACATGTAATTGTCGTTCAATACATTGCGAACTTTCACTCGAAAGGGTTTTGAATTTCCAAACGTACAGTAATCAATTTCATCAATATTCAAATACGGCAAGGAATTGTCACTTCCATCGGCATGCAAAATTGTGTAAATTTTCTTCAAGCTCCTATCAATCTCAGTGCGCTCATGATCTGGATAGTACACGCGCAACCAAAGTGTATCCTTCCCATATTTATCACATACCTCAACGGCTCCTGAATACCGCAGTAAATCCTCATAGAAAATGGGCATTTTTACATTCCTGCTGTATTTGGTCAAATACTTACTGAATTTTGCACTGATAGGATAACTCGGCTTTTTTTTTGAAATCAATTTGTCTCCCATAAATAAGATCAATTTTGACATTTTACATTCAAATTTACTACAAAAATACCAGTTGGCTTTCCTTTTTAGAGACAAATGCCATGCAAAAAAAGGCAGTCCTCATTTATAGCTTTCTTTTAGAAAAAACACTTACGTCGTAATAATGAATAGATATATCATATGTCCGTCTTTTATTTTACTCAATCAGGAATCGAAGAGACAACTCTTGATTTGTTTGTGCAATGGTACACGTCGCACTATTTCATATTTGCGGCTGTTTTAATTGAGAATGAACAAAATACCTCTCATCTTTTTACTTCTTTTGTCAGTGGTAAAGAATAGAAACACAGCGGATAAAAAAAAGCAAAGATTTAAAATCTGCCCTTATAGATTCAGGTCTAACTCCCTCTTCACTCAACGATAAAAATTATCATGTCAGACAAAGCGTTTTAGAAAATGTGATAATGGGCAAGTTCGATCTAAACGTTGCTTCCGTTCAACAAGGTTTTCGAACTTATGTTCTATCGACTGGAAGAAAAAATGCAATTCACGAAAGTTTGGACTTTGCCGTCTATTCAAACCCATTCACTGCGCACTTAAAAATAGATTTTCCCAAAAAAAACATCATGAAATATATACAAAAGTATATGCCGTTCTCGGTAAAACTTACAGCTTGAAAAAACACCTCCCTGCAAATGAAATTAAAATTCCTTTGAAAAATATGAGTAGTGGGAATTACTTGACAGAGGTGAGAACTGGTAAAGATATCCTAAACAAAATCCTATTTAAAATCCAAGAAGAGTTGAGTGAAACAACAATGAGGTTCCTACACAAGCCATTCAATTTTTATGCTTCAGCACCATCGTATTCGGTCAAACTGCTGGTTTTAATTCCCAAGAATTACTTCTAAACAGGACGGATATTGACATACATATTACCTCACAAAGCACGTCAAATTTCACAGTGGCCATACACGAAGGAGATAATAGCGCAACAGCGGGAACATATAGAAATCGTATTTGGTGTTTCTTAGTTTTCGTCTTTTAGAAAATAAAATGTCCCGGACGGCAATAACAAGATTCAGAACCAAAATCATTCGTCTATCAAATTTTCATACTTTGAATAGTATCCAAAATTCGAAATTGATAAAAAAAGAAAGTCCACTTAATACCAACGCTTCTTTTTTTTCTTCGAAGCTTCTGATTTTCGTCCTTTTTTATATTTGCTGCCTTTCTTCTTATGTACTTGTGGTTTTGCTTTCGGATCCAAAGGATAAGGATGTTCGTCTTCCACTGTAATTTGTGTATGGATCAATCTTTGAATGGCCAACACATAACTTTTTTCATCCGCTGAGCAAAAAGAATAAGAAGTTCCTATCTCTCCAGCCCGTCCTGTTCTTCCAATCCGATGCACATAAGTTTCTGGAACATTTGGCAAATCGAAATTCACCACAGCATCTAGGTGCTTGATATCAATCCCACGAGCGGCGACATCTGTCGCAATCAAAATATTGACTTCCTTTTTCTTAAAACGATCTAAAGCCAATTGGCGATCTCCTTGCGTTTTGTCTCCATGAATACTTTCTGCGAGATAGCCGTTTTTTAGCAAGGTTTTCTCCAATTTGTCAACCCCAAATTTTGTTCTTCTGAAAATAAGAATGTTCCCTTTGATGGTGTTTCTCAATAGATGCAAACACAATTCTATTTTTTTGGGTTTGGGCACATAGAAAAGCACTTGTCCTACATTTTTTGCTACGGAGGATGTTGGGGAAACCTCTACCAAAGCTGGATCATTTAAAATAGAAGACGCCAAATCTTTTACCTTGTGCGGCAAAGTGGCAGAGAATAATAGATTTTGTTTGTTCGGTGGACAAAGACGTTCCATCTTTCTTACATCATCAATAAAGCCCATATCTAACATGAGGTCTGCTTCGTCCAAAACAAAGATTTCAATAAAATCCAAATTCACCTCATCTTGCTTGTGCAAATCCAACAACCGACCTGGTGTTGCGATCAAAATATCTACACCTTTTCGCAAGACGTCTTTTTGCGGCTCAATGGAAGTCCCTCCAAAAACGACCGTTGTTCTCAGGTTTGAGTACTTTGAATAACTTTGAAAGTTTTGTTCTATTTGAAGTGCCAATTCGCGTGTCGGACTTACAATCAAAGCTCTTATTTTTTTCCCTCTCTTGGAGGCGTCTTGTTTGTCAAAGAGCAACTGTAAAATTGGCAAAGCAAAAGCCGCGGTCTTTCCTGTTCCTGTTTGTGCAGAAACCATGACGTCCTCTTTGTCTAAAATTCGAGGAATCGTCTTTTCCTGCACCAATGTAGGCATGTCGTATCCCTGCTCTGCAATAGCTCTTAAAAGAGGTCTGTTTAGTTTTAATTCTTTGAAATTCATGCTTCTCCGTAGGCTTTCATTTCTGCGTCGTAAAAGGCTGAAGCTTCTTCAATATATTGCGCCACAAGCAAAGACAATTCTTCTTCGTCACTCCCTATCAAATCGTCCCAGAGTTCCATTTCATCGTCCTTTAAATTAATAACAAACCTTGGGAACTCTGTGTGAATCACAAAAATATCTTCTTGATCCGCGTTTGTATTATCTCCTAATAAAAATTTAGGTAATTCCATTTTTCCTGTTTTTAAATGCCCCGTAATTGGACTATTTCTGGTTTTTTTCAATCAAATTATTGGATAGTTTTTCAAAGCGAAGATACAACATAATTGCCGATACGGTAAGTCCCACCAAAAGACCTATCCATATTCCTAAAGCACCCAAATCCGTTTTAAGACCCAGGTAGTAGCAAACAGGAAAACCGACAAGCCAATAGGCCACAAATGTAATTCCCATTGGTCTTTTTACATCTTGCATCCCTCTCAAAGCGCCAATCAAGACCACTTGAGCTCCATCCGAAATCTGAAACAACCCACCAACAACCAACAAGGAAGCTGCCATCCGAATAACTTCCAAGTCATCAATGTACGCGTAAGGAAGAATGTCTTTGAACAAAATAAATCCAGCTGCAAAGAAAATATCGATAAGTGTCATCAAAAGAAATACTGAAAAACCGATTCGCTTTAATTCTTTGTAGTTTCTCAAACCTTTTTGATTGCCTACGCGAATGGTTGCAGTTACACCAAGACCTACTGCAATCATGAACGTCATGGTTGCCAAATTCAAAGCGATTTGATTGGCAGCTTGCGCCAAGGTTCCCAGAGCACCACTCAACAAAATAGCCGTTCCAAAAATCCCTATTTCGAAAAAAAGTTGCATCGCACTTGGGTAGCCTAAAAAATATACTTTTTTAACAATTTCTTTTTTGATATTTGAAGCCCGAATTCTTGATACAAAGGGTGCAAATACTGCTTTATTATGGACCGTATATATTATAAAAACAAGCATTGCCACTCTAGAGATGAAGGTTCCTATACCTGCCCCCACCAATTCCAATCTCGGAAAACCAAACTTCCCATAAATCAAAACATAATTCAAAGCAACATTGATCAAATTTGCAATGATAGCAGCTCGCATGGCATACTTTGTCTGTGACATTCCGTCGGCAAATTGCTTGTAAGCTTGAAATACCAACAAGGGCACCATGGAGAAAGCAATGATATCAAAATAAGGCAATGCATACACCAATACGTCGGTGGGCTGATGCAAATGCGACATCAACGGTTTTAACAAAAACAAAACGAGGCAGAGTAGCAAACCCAGTACCAAAGACATCCAAATTCCATGTTGAAAATAGGCCTTCCCCTTTTTTGTGTTTTTCTCACCGTCGGCTTCTGCGACCAAAGGGGTAATGGCCAAGGTAAACCCAATTCCAATACTAAAAGCAATAAAAGCAACACTGTTCGCCAAAGAAACGGCTGCTAGAGGAGCTGCGCCCAATTCTCCTACCATAATGTTATCTGCAAAACCCACCAATACATGGCCCAACTGACCAAGCATTACTGGATACGCCAACTGCATGTTTTTTTTAAATTCGGATGTGTATTGTTCGAAATTCAAAGGAGGTTTTCTTTTCTAAAATGCGCTGCAAAGTTAGGCTATTTCTAACCGATAGAAGCATTTTGCGATGAACAAGTGCGGATCTATTCTTCCGGTACACAAACTGTAAAGTTAGGTTCCAGAGGTACTAAAATTTTGAAAAGTAACGGAACCAGTTCTTCTCCGTAAGACAGGTACAGTTCAGAAAAATTGACATTTCGCTCTTGCAAACCCTTTCGCGGAAACAGACTCTCTTTTAACAATTTTATTCTATGCACTTGTTCTTGGTGCTTTTTCTTCTCGGCTCGGAGCAACTTTTTCTCAAGATTTTCAAGGCCTTTCCATTGTTTTTTTTCTTGTGCGTTTACTGCACCTTCGAAAGACTTATCTGTTTGAACAGCAACCTTTCTCAATTCTGAAAACTGTACTGCTAAATTCTCTTTTTGAATTGAAAAGTCGAAAGAAATTGCCGAGAGTTCTTTTATTTTTTTTGCAACCAGATTTTCTTTTTCTAAAAATAAATCTGTTTTTGAAATGTTCAACCTTTCTCGTTTTTGCTCCTGCTTTTTAGAAATCAACAGCGCAGAGTTGCGGAGCAATAAAATTGGAAATGGGATTTCGAATTTTTGAAACATCTTTTTGAGCTGCATCCAATAGGCCAACTCACCTCCCCCTCCTACATAACAAAGATTTGGCAAGACCAACTCTTGATACAAAGGACGCATAACGACATTGGGACTGAAATTTTCCGGATACTTTTCCAATTCTTCTAGAATCTCGATTTCCGTGAATTGTTTTTCCGTATTCAAAACACGGTAAATTCCATCCTCTAAAACAATCCGCTCTCGAAGCGCATCCTGCATATAAAACAAATTGATTTCACGAGGGTTGACCTGTAAGTGATAGTTTTTTCGCAAAAACTGGTTGGTTTGTTCCATGCTTTTCTTTGCATATCGTGCAATCAGTTCTTTTGAAACGAAAGGCGCAAATTGTTGTTTCAACATTTTATCATCCCCGTCGACAATGAGCAAACCGTAAGAACCAAACAGTTCATTCACAAGATAACGGGTAGCGTCTGCCAATGTTGGTTGTTCCAGGTAAGATTTATAAAACAGATTTCTTAGATACATGGCTTCTTTACTGTTTCCTATTTCTTTTGAGAAAACCGCCCATACTTCGTCTAATTTTTCCGTAGAATTTCTACCAACAGGACCTTTGCTATTTGCTTCCCAGCAGATTTTTTTATTGTGCACAAAAAAGTGATTGATCTCCTCAAAATCGTGGTCTTCTGTCGCCATCCAATAAATTGGCACAAAATTGTGCTCAGGAAATGTTTTTTTAAGTTCCTTGGCCAAATTGAGGGTGCTGACAATTTTGTATAAAAAATACAAAGGACCCGTCATGATATTGAGCTGATGTCCCGTGGTGATTGTAAAGGTATTTTTTTCTGAAATTTGTGCCGTATTTTTTGCGGTTTCTTCAGAAACAACAAAGCCTTCGTACTGGGTACTCACAACATTTTGCAGGATTTTTCTCGAACTATTTGAAAAACAATTTTCCTTCAGCTTTATTTGCTTTTGGAAACCTTCAGTATCAGGAAAATTTTCATAAAGTCCTTCAATTGCAGTGTTTTTTTTGAGATAATCTGCTATCAAACTTGTAAAAAATCCGGTTTCGGAAAAAGGGATTTGTTCTGTGTGCATGTACGCTATTTTCTTCAGTATCAAGAATGTTCTTAAGAAATCAACATTCAGAATGCTAAAATACTTCATTTTGTTGAGTTGACAGCATTTCTCATTCGGATGTGTATTTAATTTTATGTTAAAGTAAATTAGGACCCTTTTTTTGGAATTCTTTTCAGAGTATCTTTGTCAAACAAAATGTACCCATGAAAAAAATACTTTTTTTACTTGTTTTGACAATATTGACAGCCTGTAGCTCAAGCATGAAAGATCATGTTGTGTTAAAAGGCAGTCTTCAAAACACAAGTTCCAACACAATCACTGTACAAAATAGAGATTACAAAAAAGAAATCAAAATAAACGAAGACGGTAGCTTTCAAGATACTCTACAGCTTGTTGTAAATGCGGAAAATTACCTTCAACATTTTTTTACTCTTACAACTGAAAACACAAGAATGTTTGTCTATCTAAAAAACGGATACGAACTAAACATTGACATCGACGAAAGCCAGGATGAGAAAAATCCAAAAATCGAAGGAAAAGGAGCTGAAAATTCAAATTATATTTTAGATCGAATTCAGCGCTCCAAAATGCTAGAATCTATCGAACCCCTTTTTCGTTCAGAAAAAGAAATTTTTGTTGCAAAAGTGAAAGAAATTAAAGACGTTTTTGATGCCCTCATATACCAGTACAAAGGTATTGATCCCTTTCTTCAAAAAGGAGAATTGCAAAGCAACAAGGAATTGTACGATGGTTTGATGCTGGCCTATGAGCAACAAAATCGCATTGCAGTCCACACCGAAAAAGGTGCGCCCTCTCCTTCTTTTATCAATTACAAAAATTACAAAGGAGGGACAACCTCTTTGGAGGATTTAAAAGGAAAATATGTGTACATCGATGTATGGGCAACCTGGTGTGGTCCGTGCCGTCAACAAATCCCCTTTTTAAAAGAAGTGGAAGAAAAATACCATGGAAAAAATATTGAATTTGTAAGTATTTCAACGGACAGCCCTGCGCAAATCGAGACTTGGAAAAAAATGATTGCAGAAAAAAACATGGGAGGCATTCAATTGTTTGCTGGAAAAGATCAAAGTTTCACAAACGCTTATGAAATTTCAGGAATTCCACGTTTTATACTAATAGACCCCGATGGAAACATTGTCGATGCCAATGCACCGAGACCTTCTGACCAAGGGCTGATCGCCTTATTGAACACCTTGGAATTGTGAATCCCAAATCGGCAAGAGCACGGAAGGCTTCTATTTGAAAAAGTAATTTTAAAGAATTATTCGAATTTCAAAGAAGTAGCTGGGCTTATTTTGGTAACAATGATGGAAGGAATCAACAACATAAACAGGCAAAGGAACAAGGTTCCTAGATTCAAGAGCGCCACATGACTGATGCTTATTGAAACAGGAGCCTGAGACACATAATACGTTTCAGGATCCAAAGGAATCATTCCAAAATAAGATTGCAAAGCTAAAAGTGTGAGCCCCACCAAATTCCCCCAAAACAAACCGCGAAGAATCAAGTAAGAGGCATTGTATAAAAATACTTTTCGCACACTCCAGTTGGTCGCTCCCAAAGCTTTCAACAGGCCAATGCTTTGTGTTCTCTCCAAGACGAGCACCAGCAGTGCAGTGATCATGTTGATCCCCGCAACTAAAATCATGATACCGATGATCACATACATGTTGGTATCAAACAAATGCAACCATTCAAATATAGCCGGATAATTTTCCACAATCGTATGACTGTCCAAAGTTGGAGGAATTGAATGATAAATGGCGGCTCCTTTGGATTCCAATTCCTCAAAATCATCCAACAAAATTTCAAAACCTCCCACCTGGCTCTCTTGCCATTTGTTCAGTTTTTGAATTTGACGAATGTCTCCTATGAAGAAGCTTTTGTCAAATTCTTGAAAGCCTGAATTGTAAACACCGACTACTTTAAAAACTCGCCTGTTTGGCAATGCAAGCTGATTCTCTCTTAAAAAGTAAGTGTCAAACGTGTCGTTTAAAACCAACCCCAATCGGTCCGAAACTGTTTTCGACAGCAAAACCTCATTGGAGCGCTGCCCTGAAAAATCAGGAGGTCTTCCTGCTACAAGATACGGAACGAAATTTGTCCAATCGTAGGTTTGCCCTACGCCTTTCAAAACTACGCCTTCAAAATCTTTTTCTGTTCGAATTACACCTGCTTTGGTCGCAAAAACTTGAACCGATTTTACGCCTGGTACAGCGTTGAAGTCGGGATAAAAATCTTGGTATTTGGAAATAGGCTTTTGGGTAGCCTCCGAAAAATTATTGTCGTAGTTGACTACCTGCACATGTCCCTTGAAAACACTTATTTTATCGCGTATTTTCTGTTGCAACCCTACTCCTGTAGCAACTGTAATCAACATCATTACCATTCCCAAGGCAATGGCGGAAATTGCAATTTTTATTATTGGAGACGAAATACTACTTTTATACTTTTTAGAGGTGGTAAATCGCTTGGCTAAAAATAATTCGTAATTCAAATCGATAGAGTCATGTTGCAAGTCAAAAATACATATATTTTTTCGGTAATCCGCACTTGGCATTTGCTATTTGAACGAAATGCGACACGCTCGTTTTTTTTGTGTGTCTTTTTTTTTACTGCTTGTTTTTTTTCTTTTTGTCAAACAGCTCCTCCAATAGTAGGCGCGAACGCTCTAGAAAAATATGCAGCTCTAATTGATACCAAAAAAATAGGTATTGTGGCCAACCAAACCTCGGTCATTTTTAAAACCCCCCAACAAACATCATACACCCACTTGGTAGATTCCTTGCAAAGTTCAGGAATGCACATACAGTGCGTATTTTCTCCAGAACACGGGTTTCGTGGCAAAGCAGACGCTTCTGAACGTGTAGCCCATGGCATTGATAAAAAAACAGGCATTGCGATAGTGTCCTTGTACGGAGAAAACAAAAAACCCACACCCGCACAGCTCAAAGGCTTGGATGTCATGGTATTTGACATTCAAGATGTGGGTGTACGCTTCTATACTTACCTATCCACCCTGCACTATGTGATGGAGGCCTGTGCTGAAAACAATATACCGCTTGTTTTGTTGGACCGCCCCAATCCAAATGGACATTACATTGATGGTCCTACTTTAAAAATGGAACACCGAAGCTTTGTGGGTATGCATCCCGTTCCGTTGGTATACGGCATGACTATTGGCGAGTATGCCACCATGATCAATGGCGAACAATGGCTCAAAAATAAGGTGCAATGCGATTTGACGGTGATTCCACTTCAAAATTACACGCATCAAACCAAGGTCCACTTGCCCATACGACCTTCCCCAAACCTTCCAAATGACTTGGCCATCAATTTGTATCCAAGTCTTGGTTTTTTTGAAGGAACGACCGTCAATGCAGGACGTGGAACCGAATTTCAATTCCAACGATACGGAGCCCCGTGGTTTCCAACGACTGATTTTTCTTACATACCAAAACCCAACTTCGGAGCCAAATATCCGAAACACAGCAATAAAATTTGCTATGGCGTGGATTTGTCACAACACAAAAAAATGGCCAAAGTAACCATTGCCTGGCTACAAGACGCCTATAAAAAAACACCCAAAAAAGAAAAATTCTTCGGAAAAACCTTTACCATTCACGCGGGTACTACACTCCTCAGACAGCAATTGGAAAACAAGGCTTCTGTCAAAACCATTGAAGCATCTTGGGAAAAAGATCTGAAAAAATTTAAAAAAACACGAGCAAAATATTTGCGCTACCCTTAATTTACTTTTGTCGGCAAAATGTTGGATTGCTTCAAGCTAAAATAGAACAAAATGAAAAATACTGACAACTCTGAATTTACAATTTGCTAGACAGCAACGATAATACAAGTCCTGGAGTGGGTTGTTAGCGATATTAAATTTTCAGAAGCAACTCAAGCCCCTTGGTTCTTATATTTAGTGCATACATTATGAAAGGAGAACTAAAAAGTATACAAACGAACGAAGTTCTTTCCTAAATTTATTTTGGAAATCGCATACTTTTTTGCATTTATATGCAATTTGAAAAATCTTAGCTGAGGAGCACCTTGTAAAAAACAAACCAACTCCGCAACCACATGCCTGTCTTCAAAGACAAACGTATCAAAATTTTCAGCTTCATTTTCAAAACATGCCACATCCAACAATTGCATGATTTGAAGAGAAAAGACCGCAGAATCCCCTTCAAAAGAAACACTAAGGTTTTTGGCATAAAAGTCTTTTTCAGCAATAGCATCCCCGTAAAAACAAGCATAAAATTTTGATTTTCGAAGCGATCTAACAGCCATTTTAAAATACTACGATTTGGAGCGAAACTTGGTCTGTGGTTTCCCAACCAAAGGCAAACGTTTCTTTACATTTTCAACAATATTATAAGCCGCGGGACAAATGGACGCGTTGGTCACTGTCAAATCGGTGATTTGAAAAAATTTCCGTCGGTTCGTATGTGGATATTCTGCGCAAGCTTTCGGACGCACATCGTAGATCGTACAACTGTTGTCGTTTTCGTTCAAAAAATGACACGGAACTGTTTTCAATACATAAAAATCGTCAGAATCACGATCGAGAAATTGCGCGATAAATTGAACTTCTTTCATTCTAAAATGACGGGCAATTCGCTGAATGTCTTTTTCCGTAAAAATAGGACTTGAAGTTCTGCAACAATTGGCACAATCCAAACAGTCCGTTTTTTCAAACTCTTCTTCATGCAGCTCTTGCATCACCACATCCAAATTTTTCGGAACGCGACGTTTCAAACGCTGAAAATACTTGAGCGACTCTTTCTCAACATCTTTTGCCAATTTTGGCAATGCTGCCAATCGTTTTTCCATTTCTTTCATGCCTTCCTTGAATCCATTATTTAGAATACAAAGATAGGATTTATTCTCGTGTATCTTAAGATCGAGCGCCCTGTGATTTCTCACTAGAGCTGGCTTTGAAAAAAACAAATGAAAAGAACGCTTCCTTGCTCCTTTTGCAATGACAAACATCGATTTGCAAAATTCTTCTAGGCAGCAAATATTTTTTTAAGGGTTCAACAAGGAACTTTTGCAAGAGATTGGCAATTAACCGTCAATAATTCTTAAATTTGCACCACAAATTTTACAAAAAATGAGCATTCAAAACACATTGACCGAAGCCGTTCAAAAAGCAGTTTTTTCCATTTTCGAAAAAGAAATTCCTTCCGTTGAATTTCAGGCAACCAAAAAAGATTTTGAAGGAGATGTCACCATCGTCGTTTTTGCCTTGTTAAAAGTCTTGAAAGGAAATCCTGTTGCCATTGGCACACAAATTGGAACCTATCTAAAAGAAAACTTGGACATTGTGACAGATTTCAATGTAGTCAAAGGTTTTTTAAATTTGGTCATTTCCGATGTTTATTTCCTAGAAGCTTTCAACGAATTGTACCTCGTTGAAAACTATGGAACTCCAGCACCAAAGGCAACAGACAAAGCAGTAATGGTAGAATATTCTTCTCCGAACACGAACAAACCACTGCATCTTGGGCACATTCGAAACAATTTGTTAGGATACTCCGTTGCTCAAATCCTAGCAGGCGCAGGAAAAAAAGTATTCAAAACCCAAATCATCAACGATCGAGGCATTCATATCTGCAAAAGCATGTTGGCTTGGCGAAAATTTGGAGAAGGAGAAACACCGGCATCCACTGGATTGAAGGGAGACAAATTGGTCGGGAATTATTATGTAAAATTTGACCAAGAATACAAAAAAGAAATCCGTGAATTGATTGTGCAAGGCAAAACAGAAGAAGACGCAAAAAAACAAGCTCCTTTGTTACTAGAAGCACAAACAATGTTGCAAAAATGGGAAGCCGGTGATGAAGAAGTTATGCAGTTGTGGAAAAAAATGAACCAATGGGTTTACGAAGGTTTTGAAAACACCTACGAAGCCATGGGAGTTGATTTTGATAAAAATTATTACGAAAGCAACACCTACATCCTCGGGAAAGATGTTGTGACGGAAGGACTGAACAAGGGTGTTTTCTTTCAAAAAGAAGACGGCTCGGTTTGGATTGATCTGTCAGACGAAGGACTCGATGAGAAATTGGTTTTAAGGGCCGACGGAACATCTGTTTACATCACACAAGACATCGGAACCGCCATTGAACGATTCAAAGATTTTGACATCGATTCTTTGACTTATACCGTTGGAAACGAACAAGATTACCATTTCAAAGTATTGTTTCTTATTTTGAAAAAATTAGGTTTCTCTTGGGCAGACAATATGCACCACTTGTCCTATGGAATGGTAGACCTTCCCTCAGGGAAAATGAAATCTAGAGAAGGAACCGTTGTAGATGCCGACGATTTGATCCAAGAAATGACAGATACGGCAAGAGAAATTTCGCAAGAACTCGGAAAACTAGACGGCTATACCAACGATGAAAAAGAAAACCTCTACCGGATTATTGGTTTGGGTGCGTTGAAATATTATATCTTAAAGGTAGATCCAAAAAAACGAATTTTGTTCGACCCCAAAGAATCGATTGATTTCAATGGGAACACTGGGCCCTTTATTCAATATACCTATGCCCGAATTCAATCTATACTAAGAAAAGCAAACTTTGACTTTACTGCCCCAATGGGAAATATTGCATTGAGTGAAAAAGAAAGAGCTGTCATCAAACAGCTACAACTGTATCCTGAAACTGTGCAACTCGCGGCAAAAAATCAAAGTCCAGCCCTGGTTGCAAACTACACCTATGACCTGGTCAAAGACTACAATTCCTTCTACCAAAGTTCTTACATCCTTGGATGCGAAGACCAAGATTTGAAAATTTTCAGAACACAACTCTCACAAAAAGTAGGGGCTGTCATCAAATCAGGATTTCATTTGTTGGGAATTGAGGTCCCACAAAGAATGTAATTGAAGGGGTTGTAATCGCGGATTTTTGCAATGTTTGGAAAGGTACCAAATAGGAAATATCTGTGTGTAAAATAGCTCTGAATCGATGTCTTTTTATCAAAAAGATTTCAAAGTGTTGAACGTTTTCATAAATCGTATCTCCCCGTGCAGAAGAAGGTTTCATTGAAACTATATTTTGCAATTTCACGATAAAATCACTGTGTAGAATAATTTGGAATTCTTACCTTTGCGGTCAGAATAAAACTAAAAATACACATGAAATACGATGTTATAGTTATCGGTAGTGGACCTGGAGGTTATGTAACTGCCATTAGAGCTTCTCAATTGGGGTTGAAAACCGCAGTGATTGAAAGAGAAAGTTTAGGAGGAATTTGTTTGAACTGGGGGTGTATCCCTACCAAAGCTTTGTTAAAAAGTGCACAGGTATACGACTATCTAAAGCATGTAGATGATTACGGTTTGAAAGCCGAAGCTATTGACAAAGACTTTCAAGCTGTGATCAAAAGAAGTCGCGGTGTTGCTGAAGGAATGAGCAAAGGAATTCAATTTTTGATGAAAAAAAACAAAATTGATGTTATCAAAGGCTCAGGGAAAATAAAAAACGGAAAAAAAGTAGATGTAACTTCCGAAGACGGTACAGTTACGGAATACAGTGCAGACCATCTTA